>Ga0192273_1082_pt1 | contig 11081 bp, 12 predicted proteins | sample Koala_Koa24_F3_FD_131270 | JGI IMG/M metagenome (GOLD analysis project Ga0192273, IMG submission 131270) | Enriched cells from koala feces incubated with labeled cellulose particles, San Francisco Zoo, California, United States - Koala_Koa2-4_F3 ... | reverse complement strand
GTGCATCAGCTATGCACTGAGTATGCCTGCCCTTCCCTAGAGAATCCTGCCAGGCTTGCCACACTGATATATCTTGACTTTATATAAACGATATGACATTTTAATATGATAATGATTACCATTCTCTTTTAATATACAGAGAAACCAAGCAACAGATGAATGAGCTATGTTACTTTAATATTCTCTGACAATAACCTAAATCAGTTAGATTATTGTCATTTAATAAATGATGACATTCTTTCATCATAAATAAAAAGACTATTGTTTATAATATTGTTCGCAGCATTATATGATTATTTATCCTGATAACTCTCCTATGTTGTATGTTTATATGATTTTCCTTGAAACATATAATGCAAATTTTCGATTTATTTTCAATCATCAATCCAGATAAACAACAACCTAATAGTATGCAAGGAGGCATTATTTGTTTCGCCAGGATGCTTTAGAAAACAGAAAAATGAAGTGGCAGGGACGGGCAATATTACTTCCCGGAATACCACTATGGTTAATCATGCTGGGAAGCATAGTGTTTATTACGGCATTTCTGATGTTCATCATTGTTGGTACCTATAGCCGCCGTGTTAATGTCAGTGGTGAGGTCACAACCTGGCCAAGAGCTGTCAATATATATTCAGGTGTACAGGGATTTGTTGTCAGGCAGTTTGTTCATGAAGGACAGTTGATAAGAAAAGGGGATCCTGTTTATCTGATTGACATCAGTAAAAGTACACGTAGTGGCATTGTCACTGATAATCATCGTCGGGATATAGAAAACCAGCTGGTTCGTGTGGACAACATTATTTCCAGTCTGGAAGAAAGTAAAAAAATAACGCTGGATACCCTGGAAAAACAACGTCTGCAATACACAGATGCGTTTCGTCGCTCATCAGATATTATACAGCGTGCAGAGGAAGGGATAAAAATAATGAAAAACAATATGGAGAATTACAGAAACTATCAGGCAAAAGGGCTGATTAATAAAGATCAGTTAACTAACCAGGTGGCATTATATTATCAGCAACAAAACAATCTTCTCAGCCTGAGCGGACAGAACGAACAGAATGCCCTGCAGATAACCACTCTGGAGAGTCAGATTCAGACTCAGGCTGCAGATTTTGATAACCGTATCTACCAGATGGAACTGCAACGGTACGAGTTACAGAAAGAACTGGTTAACACTGATGTGGAGGGCGAAATCATTATCCGGGCGTTGACTGACGGGAAAGTTGACTCCCTGAGTGTCACTGTCGGGCAAATGGTCAATACCGGAGACAGCCTTCTGCAGGTTATTCCTGAGAACATTGAAAACTATTATCTTATTCTCTGGGTCCCGAATGATGCTGTTCCTTATATTTCGGCTGGTGACAAAGTGAATATTCGTTATGAAGCCTTTCCGGCAGAAAAATTTGGGCAGTTCTCTGCTACGGTTAAAACTATATCCAGGACTCCTGCGTCAACACAGGAAATGTTGACCTATAAGGGAGCACCACAGAATACGCCGGGCGCCTCTGTTCCCTGGTATAAAGTCATTGCGATGCCTGAAAAGCAGATTATCAGATATGACGAAAAATACCTCCCTCTGGAAAATGGAATGAAAGCCGAAAGTACACTATTTCTGGAAAAAAGGCGTATTTACCAGTGGATGCTTTCTCCTTTCTATGACATGAAACACAGTGCAACAGGACCGCTCAATGACTAACGGGAATTTCAGACAAATTATAAATCAGCTTGATATGCGCTGGCGACGTCGTGTTCCGGTTATTCATCAGACGGAGACCGCTGAATGTGGACTGGCCTGCCTGGCAATGATATGCGGTCATTTTGGTAAGAATATTGACCTGATATCTCTTCGCCGGAAGTTTAATCTCTCGGCCCGTGGAGCAAACCTTGCAGGAATCAATGGAATAGCGGAGCAGCTGGGGATGGTCACCCGGGCTCTTTCACTGGAGCTGGATGAACTTGGTGCCCTCAAAATGCCGTGTATTCTCCACTGGGATTTCAGTCACTTCGTCGTGCTGGTCAGCGTAAAGCGTAACCGTTATGTACTGCATGATCCGGCCAGAGGCAGAAGATATCTCGGTCGGGAGGAAATGAGCCGGTATTTTACGGGCATTGCACTTGAGGTCTGGCCCGGAAGTGAATTCCAGGCGGAAACCCAGCAGACCCGCGTAAGTCTCTGTTCACTGATTAACAGTATTTACGGTATTAAAAGAACACTGGCGAAAATTTTCTGTCTGTCAGTTGTAATTGAAGCAATCAATCTGGTAATGCCGGTGGGAACTCAGCTGGTTATGGATCATGCTATTCCGGCGGGGGACAGAGGGCTGCTGACGCTTATTTCTGCTGGCCTGATGTTCTTTATATTGCTCAGGGCCGCGGTGAGTATGCTGCGTGCATGGTCCTCACTGGTTATGAGCACGCTCATCAATGTACAGTGGCAGTCGGGTCTGTTTAACCATCTTCTCAGACTGCCGCTGGCGTTTTTTGAACGCCGTAAATTAGGTGATATCCAGTCGCGTTTTGGCTCCCTTGACACTTTGAGGGCCACCTTTACCACCAGTGTGGTTGGGGCAATCATGGACAGTATTATGGTTGTGGGTGTTTTTGTGATGATGCTGTTATATGGAGGATATCTTACCTGGATAGTTCTCGGTTTTACCATGGTTTACGTTCTTATTCGTCTGGTGACATACGGCTATTATCGGCAAATATCGGAAGAAACTCTTGTCAGGGGGGCCCGGGCCAGCTCCTATTTTATGGAAAGCCTGTATGGTATTGCCACGGTAAAAATCCAGGGTATGGCCGGGATCCGGGGAACACACTGGCTTAACCTGAAAATAGATGCGATCAATTCAGGTATTAAGTTAACCAGGATGGATTTGCTCTTCGGGGGAATAAATACTTTTGTTACCGCCTGTGATCAGGTTGTAATTTTATGGCTGGGAGCTGGCCTTGTGATCGATAATCAGATGACAATAGGAATGTTTGTAGCGTTTAGTTCTTTTCATGGGCAGTTTTCGGAAAGAGTTACCTCTCTGACCAGTTTTCTTCTTCAGCTAAAAATAATGAGTCTACACAATGAGCGCATTGCAGATATTGCATTACATGAAAAGGAGGAAAAGAAACCTGAAATTGAAATCGTTGCTCATATGGGGCCAATATCCCTGGAAACCAATGATTTAAGCTACCGGTATGACAGTCAGTCAGCACCGATATTCAGTGCTCTGAGTTTATCAGTAGCTCCGGGGGAAAGTGTGGCTATAACTGGTGCTTCCGGTGCGGGAAAAACCACATTAATGAAAGTACTATGTGGACTATTTGAACCTGATAGCGGGAGGGTACTGATAAATGGTACAGATATACGCCAAATGGGAATAAATAATTATCACCGGATGATAGCCTGTGTTATGCAGGATGACCGGCTATTTTCAGGCTCAATTCGTGAAAATATCTGTGGTTTTGCAGAGGAAATGGATGAAGAGTGGATGGTAGAATGTGCCAGAGCAAGTCATATTCATGATGTTATAATGAATATGCCAATGGGATATGAAACATTAATAGGTGAACTTGGGGAAGGTCTTTCTGGCGGTCAAAAACAGCGTATATTTATTGCACGAGCCTTATACCGGAAACCAGGAATATTATTTATGGATGAGGCAACCAGTGCTCTTGATTCAGAGAGTGAACATTTCGTGAATGTTGCCATAAAAAACATGAATATCACCAGGGTAATTATTGCACACAGAGAAACAACGTTGAAAACTGTTGACAGAGTTATTTCCATTTAAAACCTACTGACATAACCATAGAGGAATTGCAACTGTATGAGGAATATATCTTCCTGTGATAATTCCTCGTTATGTTCAGTTGTCAGTTGGAGGAGGAATGGAAGATAGACAATCCACCAGGAAGCATATGTATCATTCTGTGTGGATTGTCCAATAACAGTTCTTTCCTATATTAAAAAATACTATTTATAAACAAACATCACTAAGATTATTTGGACTCCAATTACACATTCTACCTTCAGCGTAGTTCCATGCTTCTGGAGGTAGTCCTTCTGGTTTTTGTTTCGCTGAGTTGGAATTTCCTGCTGCATCATACAAAGCAGCAACAGCGGCAGAAGATCCAACAGCGAAGGCACCAGCACAAACAGGGCCGCACAGACCAGCTCCGAATGCACCGCCAATCACTCCTGCACCGTTTGTTGCTACAGTTTTCCCGACATCAACCCAATTGACATCACCAGCACCAGAGACATTATTCATTTCATTTAACGTTATTTCTCTCATATATCATTTACCCCTATTAAAAAAAATAGATATCATTAATGCAATGGCGATACCGCTAACAACAGATTGAACAAGATTGCTAGAATTTAGTTGTTTAACAATAAGACTAATAATAATGCTTATGGGTAATATAATAAAGAATACTTGCCACGTTTTCATTTATATTCCTGCGCTAAAGTTATAGTAACGCCAACACCTCCAGAAACAGAATCTAATTCATTTAGAGTCAGAGTTCTCATATGATCTCCTTTTTATCCTATCGGATATTGAATAATAATTATCACCAACAAAGTAACATATTGCAGACATTAATGCAGAGAAGCAAAATGTATGCATGGATAAAAAATCCTTTCCTCTAAAAACACAATCATATATAGCTAATGCAATATATATTGCGGTGGCATTTATTATAAATGCAAATAACAACTCTAATTTTGTTCTTTTTCTATCCATTACTTTCTATCCCATTACCATACAGACACTAACGATAATGATTATCGTTTACATAGTCAAGAGTGAAGGGTAGGGGGGCCCTCAACCCCTATAAGGGGTCCGCCTGGAAAACGGAGTTTCCCACGTCAAGAGAATTGAGTTGAACGAGTGGTTACATCCATCCAAGCCAGCTAACTCACTAAACGTAAAGGATGTACGAAATGTTCCTACCGTCCGATAACCATTTGGCTTACTTCCGTACATTCCCTTGCGTAGATGTTCAGAATTGTACGAGTTCGGACACCAAAACCGCTGTTGTCCCGCCATTCTGGCGATTCCTGAAAGTCATTTGACTAAAAAATAGGGGCTATTTCGAATTTTCTGGACACTCCTGACGCGGAGTCTGTGACTTCAACCTGACACCTTACGCTCTTAGCGTACGATTTTTTCCGTTCCGTGAGTTGACCCCTTTATTTTCCAAATTCCAAACTGCCCCCTACATTTATACAATGTCCGGCAGGGCATAGAAGGGGAGAAAGAAAATACCTGGGCGAAGCCGCTGAACATCATTCTGGCGATTTCAATAAAGGTATTTGCTCGCGCTCTGTCATTATGATGATAAATACGATTTTAACGCCAGCACTCACCGTGGCGTCATCGGAGAGTCGCTCACAAGGCTCGGGGCGATGTTTTCTGGTAAAGAGTACCAGATACTGCTTCCTGGTGAAATTCACATTAAAGAAAGTGGTAAGCGATAATATAAGGGCCGGGATTCCGGCCTTTTTATGCAGCCTTTATAACAGTGTATTAGTCATTCGCATATTCAACATATCCCTCCTCACAATGGTACATGCCATAATACATTCTCTTACCCTCCGGGCCTTCAGCTTTAAATGGGACAAGAAGTGTTTTTTCATCTTCAACATCTGTTAAACTTCTCTCAATCTTTTCCCATGTAATTTTCGGGATTTCTGTACCAAGAAGTTGAACATCGTTGTCCCAGCGTTTCATTCTTTGCAGGTAATCATTTTTTACAAACGTTCTGGCCTGTTCATCGCTGACCTGATAGCATGCCGGACCTTTATCTTCAGACCAGAAAAAAACAGCAGCAAGAGCAATAATCGTTAAAATAAAAATAAATTTCATGCTAATTACTTTCATAAAATCTCCACAACTTCTGTCGTTCATTCGATATAAAAAAACATTACGAATATATCCGTACAATGTGAGCATACTGTGAAGTGGCTTTAACAATTATGAAATAATACAAGAGATCACATATTGCAGTGGTCTCTTTTTTATAGAAGAAATCACAATTCATAATTGTGACTTATTATGCATGTCTGTTTTTCAGCATTGTGACCGCATCGGACTCAGGCATCAAAAACTGCACCCGGTGCCGTGCAGCCACATCCAGTGCAAACACCTTCGTATAGACCTCTGTTGAGCTGATGGACTTATGCCCCATCAGGCTCTGCAGGACCTTCAGCGGTATACCGGCATACAGCATGTGCATCGCATAGGAATGGCGGAACGTATGTGGCGTGACCGGGACAGAGAACCTCACACCGTCAGCGGCAGCGGCGGCAACCGCCTCCCCAATCCAGGTCCTGACCGTTCTGTCCGTCACTTCCCAGATCCGCGCTTTCTCTGTCCTGCCTGTTCGTTTATTACGCCGTTCCATGGGGATTTTCAGTGTGGCCACCATCGTCTGCAGCTGGCTGACGTACCAGGAGTCGGAGAGTGGAACCAGCCGGTGAGTCTGCTGACCGGCGGGCATTCTTCCTGCCGTCCTGGCGGCTTTTTCGGTCCGTTGTTTCAGGGTCGCAAGCTGCACAAACGGATACGGGGGCGAAAGCGAAAAATCCCCCCGCGTCAGCGCCAGTGCTTCATTAATGCGCGCACCGGTGTTCCACAGTGTGGCCAGCAGCATCTTGCGGCGCAGATCCGGCACGTAATGGAGCAGGGCGCTCACTTCAGGGTCCAGCAGGTATTTTGGCAATTCATCATGAACCATCGACATCTGTCAGGTGATGCATATCAGTGTTCATTCCATGAGGAAACGTCAGGCGGGTTTTCCACAACCCGCTACCTTCCCAGTTTGTGATACAGATCTACAATAAAAAAAATTACATATTAATCATTATATTATGAGAAACCCACTGTTGTGTTTTTTTGATAAGAATCAATATTAACCACTCAGATATACATGTGGTGTATATCCAAAAAAGAAAAGGAATTATTCTTTCAAATAGTTGTTGATAGGCTTAAAAAAATTAACAAGAGAGTCTGTTTATGAAAACAATCAAGTCATCAGGTGTAATATTCGTTACCGCAGGGATTATAACTGTAATATCAGAAAGCATTGGTGTTATTAAGGTCTCAGCCCTTGGTGTCAACTTTAGTCTATTACCCATGTTATACGCCGTTATCATTGGTGTTCTTGTGACACCTGATTTAATCGGAAAATATATCAGACCACTGGGTAATATACTTAATCATGACGCGATAAAAAAACCGGAAACATAGTGATGATATCATTATTACCACTCGGAGTAAAATACGGCACCTTGGTTGGCCCCAATGTTTCTGAAGTTATCAAGGCCGGGCCAGCGCTAATCCTTCAGGAATTAGGTAATTTAGCATCTGTATTAATTGCTATGCCACTCGCTATTTTACTGGGAATGCGCAGAGAGGCCGTTGGTGCCTGCTCCAGTATTTCACGGGAACCATCACTGGGAGTTATTGGTGAAAAGTATGGTATCAATAGCCCAGAGGGAACGGGGGTTCTTGGAACTTATATTGTCGGGAGCGTTCTTGGCACCGTTTTCTTTGGCATTATCAGCCCTGTAGGACTCATATTTGGATTACATCCTCTGTCCCTAGCTGTCGCATGTGGAGTTGGTTCCGGCAGCATGATGGCAGCCGCATCTGCTTCTTTATCAAATGCTGTACCCGAGATGTCTGGTCAGATCCTCGCCTTTGCGGCCACGAGTAATATGCTGGCAGCAGTGACAGGAATGTATGCACTTATCTTTCTTGCCCTTCCCTTGAGCAACTTCATCTATAAACTTCTTCGTAAATAATCCACGGTAAATATAATGGAAACTAAAACATTTTCAGATAATACAAAAATAATTATTCCTTGTATCGCTCTGGTATTGCTGGCACAGTTTATTGGTAAAGGAATGTCAGTAGTGGACGCTCTACCAGGTGCAGCAGTAATGTTCCTAGTAATTATCGCATCAATTCAAATAAAAATTTGGTTGCCAAAAATTCCACTTCCTGCGTTTGCTTGGGCAACACTGATTGCCTTATTACTGAGCATGCCTTATTCACCCGTTAGTCATATATTTATGAGCATGACCAATAAAATAGATTTCTTGGCAACGACGACGCCACTTCTTGCGTTTGCCGGTCTGTCTGTTGGGAACAGTATTAACAAACTGAAGTCACTCAGTTGGAAAATAGTTATTGTATCCCTTGTGGTTTTTACTAGCGCATTTTTTGGTGCAGCCGTTGTCGCACAGTTAATTCTGAAGTTTCAGAATATTATTTAAAGGTTAATGCAGCTTATGAAAGATTATACAATATCGCAAGAATTATCCCTACTCGAGAAATTCAGTAAAGAAGTTCGACATTATCTCCATACGATCCCAGAAGCCTCCGGAGAAGAATATAAAACATCAGCATACTGCAAACAAATGATGCAGTCATTTGGTTATTCAGTTGTTGAGTATCCAGGATTTACCGGTTTTCATGCTGACCTGAATATTGCTGACAACATAAAAAGAGTTGCTTTTAGAGCAGACATGGATGGACTGGAAATGCCGGACCTGACCGAGTCTGAATACCGTTCTGTACATGATAATATGGCTCACAACTGTGGTCATGATTCACACATGGCCATCGCGCTCACAGCGGCACGTTTTCTGGCTGAAAACCAGCATGCATTAAAATGTAATGTCCGGTTTATCTTCCAGATGGCAGAGGAAGATATGCGCGTTCCTGGTGCGGAAAAAATGGTTGAATGCGGGTGTGTAGTCGGCGTTGATGAGATTTACGCCCTTCATAATGATGCTTCAATAGAAGTTGGCTCTATAAAGATCAATGACGGGATTATGTCCTCCTGGGGGGCCGCATGGACTCTCGATATCGGCGGCGTTTCAGCCCATGGTTCAACTCCACAGAAAGGCCTAGATGCTATTCGTGAAGCCGTACGAATCATCGCAGATCTTGATTATATTGTAGCTAAAAAAACCAGTCCGTTCAGCCCTGCGGTCTTTGGCTGCGGGATGATACATGGCGGTAGTGTACCCAATGCAGTTCCAGACTACGTTCAGGCCAGAGGAACCATCCGTTCAATGGACGAAGAAACGGATTCAGTCCTGAAAAATCATTTCTCATCCATTGTAACTGAAAGTAAGTTGCGCGGATTCAGAACAACAATGGTTTCAACTGGATATCCAGCCGTTGTCAACCATAAGGAGGCATTTCAGCGAGTAATACAAAACGCCTCATGTTTTCTGCAACGTATTGACAGTCACTGTAAACCAATGACCGCTAGTGAAGACTTCAGCTATATGGTTAATGCAGTGCCTGACAGGAAAGGAGCTATGTTTTTTCTAGGAAGTGGTTGCGCGGAGAAAGGTATTAATAATTATCTTCATTCAAACCCATACTACCTTGATGATGACTGTCTGCTGATAGGCGCACAAATTTTTATTAACCTCGTCACCCATTAATAACTGAAAAGAAAGCATGACAGGGCATGCTTTCTTTATTTATTTTCCCCACACACTCACAGAGCAACGTGCTTTTATTATACGCATAAATTCACTCAACAGTCTGGAAGGAATATATTTTTTACTCCAAGTGAGGTAATAATCAGCAGAAGGTAATTGTTCCTTGATACGAATTGGCCACAGAGACAGTTTTTTATTTCTTCCATCACCCATAGGTTTCGCCAGAACCGTGACATAGTCAGCACAGGAAACCAAGTTTATTATTGATGAAATGGAGTCTGTTCTGATGGCATTATCAATATTCACTCCTGCTCTTCTAAGAAATTCAGTAAGGTTATTATAATATCCAAAACAAGTTACCGGTAAGACCCACTTTGCCTCTTGGAGTTCCAGTAAATTTCTTGCCCTCGAGTATGGACTCAGTACTGATGAGAATACAGAGAAACTGCTTTTGAAAAGCAATTCGGCACTGTAGTCATAAGGCAGTTCTTCGTTAAGTAGTGTTCCGATGGCACAGTCAAGGCTACCAGTATTAAGAAGGGGAAGCAGATCAGATAACTGACCTTCGTAAATACTTATGGATACATCCCTGTTAAGTTCCCGAAACTCATTTATCACATCAGGAAGGACCGTATAACCAACCAGTGATGAATATCCTAATGAGAATTTCTTATTATCCTTTCCAAACTCCTTTCTGATTTCAGAGATAGATTTTTGCAATCCATTAACATAACTTAACACCCTGCCGTGAAAAACATTACCTGCCTGATTCAGGAAAACACCGGAACAGGTTCTCTCGAATAAAGGTGTTCCTACATAGTTTTCAAGCTCTCTGATTATTCTGGTGACAGTAGGCTGGGTGATATTAAGTTTTTTTGAAGCATTCATGATACCACCACTACGGGCGACTTCAAGAAAAACCATCAGGCTTTTACTTTTAGGTAATTTATCCATAAGAATATCACACAAAAACAAACCGTTTATATTGTAAGATTTTCTTAAAGGTTAATAATGATCTGTATCAACTATTATTACCCATCTACTCTCTTTATATAGTTACAATACCCTGTAAAATGGATGATTATCCGTCATTTCATTTCCATTCCAATGGTTATATTATGTCATTACATATGATGATGTACTGACTTACAATTTTCTCATAAATACGTCACAGTTTTCCCATGAAATTTGCAATAAACTTTCTATATTTGTCAAAATTCATTCGAAAAGTAAATTCCTGTACGCTGGATAATATTTTCTCATGCGCAGGGCAGTATTCAGTTCTGTTATACAAAAACTAGCAGAGGGTGTGATAAGTAAACAACATGGATTACATCATACTTAATATAATATTTGCAAAATAAAATAAAATAAAAAAATAAAATATATACGATATAATTATCATCTGTAAAAAACATGATTATACGGAGCATGCAAGATGGATGAAGAAATGCTGTCTTAACTCAGCTATGAGCAGCTACCCCAGATAGCGGAAAAAATATCCGCAAATGCTAACTGGACAGCCCGGGATTCATATACATCATAGAATCGAGTAAAGCTACAGCCATTTTGACAATCTGGTATGAACTGGCAATTAACGATGCACCAC
>Ga0192273_1079_pt1 | contig 11409 bp, 9 predicted proteins | sample Koala_Koa24_F3_FD_131270 | JGI IMG/M metagenome (GOLD analysis project Ga0192273, IMG submission 131270) | Enriched cells from koala feces incubated with labeled cellulose particles, San Francisco Zoo, California, United States - Koala_Koa2-4_F3 ... | reverse complement strand
ATGTAGCAAAGGGAATAGAGCAGAAAAGCCTGCTGAGAATGTCGGAGATAGCGGCTGACTATCTTGATATGGATAGGTATGTGGTATTGTCGGGACCGTCGCACGCCGAGGAGGTAGGAAAACGGCTGCCCACGACCGTAGCAGCTGCATCATGCAGCCTGCCCGCTGCCGAGCGTATACAGGATCTCTTTATGACCGACAGGCTCAGGGTTTATACCACGGAGGATGTCGTAGGCGTAGAGCTTGGAGGCGCGCTTAAGAATATTATAGCCCTGGGAGCCGGAATATCCGACGGTATGGGCTTTGGAGATAACGCCAAAGCAGCGCTGATGACGAGAGGGCTTGCGGAGATAACCAGGCTGGGTCTCAAACTGGGTGCCAAGGCCGAGACGTTCGCCGGCCTGACCGGGACGGGCGATCTGATAGTGACCTGTACCAGCATGCACTCGAGAAACAGAAGGTGCGGTATCATGATAGGAGAAGGTATGAGTCCTGCAGAAGCCACGAAGAAAGTCGGAATGGTCGTTGAGGGCATGTTCACCACCGAGGCCGCTTATGAGCTTGCAAAGAGAGAGGGCGTGGAGATGCCGATAACGGAAAGCATATACAGAGTTATCCAGGGAGAGATCACGGATGCCGAGGCTGTGGAAATGCTCATGGGAAGAGAAAAGAAGTATGAACAGGGATAATAGAAATATTACCGGGCATAATGAGGAAAATTTGCTGAGCGGGAAAAAGTATAACATCATAACCTTTGGCTGTCAGATGAACGAGCATGACTCGGAGACTATCGCGGGGATGCTTCAGCAGAAAGGATGCATTGAGGCCTTTTCAAAAGAGGATGCTGATATTACGATAATCAATACCTGCAGCGTCAGGGAAAACGCCGACAAGAGATTCTTCGGAACGCTGGGTCAGCTGAAAAAGATAAAGGAAAAAAATTCTGAATACGTAGCATGCGTGTGCGGATGCATGATGCAGCAGCACGTAATAGGTACCGTTAAGGCTAAATACCCGTGGGTGGATATCATCTTCGGGACACACAATATACATCGCTTCCCCGAGCTGTTGGAAAAGGTTTACGGCAAGAAGCAGAAGGTGGCTGAGATATTCGAGGATGCCGATGATATAGTCGAGGGACTGCCGGCAAAAAGGCTGTATAAGCACAAATCCTTTGTAAATATCATGTACGGATGCAACAATTTCTGCACGTACTGTATAGTCCCATATACGAGAGGACGAGAAAAGAGCAGACGGCCGGAGGACATCATCGGTGAAATCAAACGTCTGGTAGCTGACGGAGTTAAGGAAGTCACCCTGCTTGGACAGAATGTCAATTCGTATAAGGGTGAAGATGCAAGCGGTGAGATATGTGATTTTGCCGACCTGATATATATGATAAATGATATAGAGGGTCTTGAGCGCATAAGATTTATGACATCACATCCGAAGGACTTATCGGATAAGCTGATACAGGCATATGTGGATTGCGGCAAGCTGTGCAATTACATCCACCTTCCGGTGCAGGCGGGAAGCAGCCGTATCCTGAAACGTATGAACAGAAGATATACGAGAGAAAAGTACCTGGAGCTTGTGGAAAAGCTGAGAAATGCAGTACCTGATATCGCCATCAGCACTGATATCATAGTGGGCTTTCCGGGAGAGACGGAGGAGGATTTTGAGGAAACTTTGTCGCTTGTGCGGGCGGTGAAATACGATTCGGCATTTACCTTTTTATATTCCATAAGAAAGGGAACTCCTGCGGCGGAGTACGAGGACCAGATACCTGAGGATGTTAAGCATGAGCGCTTTAACAGGCTCGTTGAAGCTGTGAACGAGGAGAGTGCGGTCAGAAACGCCGCATACGTCGGCAGGATAGAGCGAGTGCTCGTCGAAGGCGTCAGCAAGAAGGATGAGACTACTTTGAGCGGCAGGACTGAGGGCTTTAAGCTCGTGGATTTCCCGGGAAGCGCAGAACTGGCAGGGACCATGGTCGATGTGGAGATAACGGAAGGCAGGACGTTCAGCCTTACGGGGAAGCTGGTATAGAGCTGCGGACAGCAACTTGCAATATTTTAATATTAAACCGAAAAAACAGCATAAAAAGCAAACCTCTTCAATATACTGTAGTGATTTACAGGCGAGATCGTGGGGAGGTTTTTATTTTGGATAATATGAACATTTATGAGAGCATAGGCAAGAGGACCGGCGGCGATATATACATAGGAGTAGTGGGTCCTGTGAGGGCAGGCAAATCTACATTTATAAAGAGATTTATGGATATTATGGTGCTCCCCAATGTGAAAAACGACTATGAGAGGCAGCGCATACGTGATGAATTGCCGCAGAGCGGCAGCGGTAAGAGTATAACAACCACCGAGCCTAAATTCATTCCTGCGGAGGCTGCGGAGCTTGAAATCGCAGGTAAAATGAATTTGAGAGTCAGGCTGGTGGACTGCGTTGGATACCTTATACCGGGAGCTGTAGGTCACATGGAAAACGGTGAAGCGAGGATGGTAGCAACGCCATGGAGTGAAGATAAAATACCGTTTGAAGCGGCTGCTGAGCTGGGAACGGAGAAGGTTATAAAGGACCATTCGACTGTAGGAATAGTTGTGACCAGCGACGGCTCTATAGGAACGATGGAAAGAAGCAGCTACGAGGAAGCGGAGAAACAGACGATATCAGGACTCAGGCAGATGGGAAAGCCGTTTGTAGTCATATTAAATTCTACAAAACCCCGCTCATCCGCAGCAAAAGAGGTGGTTTCAAGGCTTTCGGAGAAATACGATGTGCCCGTGATACGGCTGGACTGTGCAAGAGCCTCGGAAGCGGAGACAGACGTTGTCATGGAGCAGCTTCTCGGAAGATTTCCGGTGAGGAAAATACTGTTTCAGATGCCGGGATATGTGGAAGCACTCGACGAAGAGCACTGGTTTAAAAAGCAGCTCATAGAAAATGTGAGAAGCTGGATGCAGTGCTTTGATAATATAGCGGATCTAAAATCGGCGGCGTTTGAGCTGGCAGATGGCGATATGGTCGAAAGCGTTGAAATAAGCGGTATAGATATGGGAACAGGCGAAGCAGAGATACGTTTGAATATTGCTGAGGACATGTATTACGGTATAGTGACCGAGCTGATGGAAACCCCCGTAGAAAACGATTATGAATTTTTCAAGCTATTAAAGGAATTCACCGAGGCGAAAAAGGCATACGACAAGCTGCGCAGGGCGATGGAGCAGGTGGAAGAATGCGGATACGGGATAGTGGAGCTGAAGCTCAGCGAGATGGTTCTCGAGACGCCTGAAATTTTCAAGCAGGGAAACAAGTTTGGTGTCAAAATCAAGGCCAAAGCGCCTACCTTGCATATAATCAGCACCGACATTACGACGGAAATATCCCCTGTGGTAGGCAGTGAAAAGCAGTCGCAGGAGCTGGTAGACAGCCTCAAGGCGGAGATGGAGGATTCACCGGGAAGAATATGGGATACGAATATATTCGGTAAATCGCTCTATGAAATGGTTGCTGAGCAGATGGAAAATAAAATAGCAGGCGTTCCCGATAACATCAGGGCGAAGATGCAGAAGTCGCTGCAGAAGATAAGCGATGAAGGCAAGGAGTACTTTATCTGCATAGTGCTTTGATTGTTAAAATCATTACCGATTCCGTAAAATAATAGCTTGTAAGCTTATCTTGTAAGCTTATGATGTAGACTTTTCACGAAAAAAATTTACAGATAATTATTAGCCTCGTTAATAGTGTTGAATATTGCATATGATACTGAGGCTTGCTCATAGTGCTGAATTTCGTATACGATGACGAGGCTTTTTCACAGTGCTTAATTTTATATGTGATTCTGCGATTAATTCGATAATAAGATATAGAGCTGCACATAATAACTTTATGGAGAAAAGCAAGAGCAGAGCAGTGATAACGGTCGTGGTAATAACAGCTTTTATAACTACCTTTACGGGAAGCGCGCTTAACATGTCGATACCGGAAATAGGTCGTGAGTTTAATGTCAGCGCAGCTTCGGCAGGCTGGCTGATAACGGGATATACATTATACGTGGCGGCGTTTTCAGTGCCGCTTGGCAGATTGGCGGATATAACGAGCAGGAGAAAAATTCTCATAGCGGGGATATCTGTTTTTGTGATTTGCTGCATTGCCGCAACTTTCTCTGTGTCGCCAGCGATGCTTATGATATCCAGGATAGCGCAGGGAGTCGGAGCGGCGATGATATTCAGTACCAATACGGCAGTCCTCATCAGCTCGTTCCCCGAAAGCATGAGGGGAAAAGTCCTGGGGTATTCCATTGCCGCTACCTACGTTGGACTCTCAGCGGGTCCTGTGGTAGGCGGGGTTCTTAATTACCATCTCGGATGGCGGTCGATATTCGTACTGACAGGTTCTTTGGGAATAATCTTTTTTTTGCTGCATTGTTCAAGCTGCCGCGGGAAAACGAGGACAAGCTTAAAACGAAAAATGAAGATAAGCTTAATATGAAACAAAAAGTGTGCTATAAAGTTGAACGGAACCTAAGGCATGGGATCTATTCAGAAGAGTGGAATAAAGTGAATTTTAGAGAGCAACATGAAGGTAGTTCGAGAAAAAAGGCGAGGGTAGCCGACGGAAACGAAGCTTCAAAATATGAGCGCTTTGATTTGTCGGGAAGCGTACTTTATGTATTGTTTATAGTCATGCTCATGTACGGTCTGTCAGAAGCAGGAAGGGGATATGCGCCGTTGCTTGCAGTGCTTGCGGGCATAGGTTTTGGTTTGATTTTTGTACTTAGAGAAATGAAAGCAGCATATCCTGCTGTAGACATATCACTATTTAGACAAAATGCGGGATACGCCTGTTCAAATGTATCAGCACTGCTTAATTACGGCGCTACATTTGCCGTAAGTTATTTGATTTCTATCTATTTGCAAGTGGTGATGGGGTATTCGTCGCAGGCAGCAGGGCTGATTATGATATGCCAGCCTGCAACAATGGCTGGACTTTCGCCTGTGGCTGGGAGGATTTCAGACAAATTTTCTCCTTTTAAAATATCGTCTATGGGTATGGCGCTTTGTGCTGCCGGTATATTTATTTTTATATTTCTGGAGAATGATACTCATATTGCTTTAGTGTTAGCCGCATTGGTGGTGACAGGCTTCGGATTTTCAATGTTCTCAACGCCTAATATCAATGCGGTCATGTCGTGCGTGAAAGAAACGGATTACGGTGTGGCATCATCGATACTGGCAACTATGAGGTCTATAGGCAACACATTGAGCATGGTAATAGTGACGGCAATCGTTAACGGATATATGGGAGACATACCGTTGGCGGATGCACCTGCCGATGCGTTGATAAAAGTAATGCGGATCTCATTTTCAGTGTTTTCGGGAATATGCGCAGCCGGAGTGTTTATTTCGCTGAAGCACAAGCAGTAAATCAAAAGAGAAAAACAAAGCAGTGAGCTAAAGCAAGGAGCTAAAGCAGTAAACCAAAGTGGAAAACTAAAGCAATGAACCATGAGAGTCGAAAAATAAGGACCGAAAATAAGGGCCCAAAATAAAGAACAAGGTATCAGCGATACAGAGGAAGATAAAACATCGGAGCCGGAGCGTTAATTTTATCGAAATGATAACCTGTGCAGGGTTGACAGCGTAAAAATAAGGAGCGGTTGCCGGATTCTTAATGTTTTCTCAGAATCCGGCAGTACTTTGTATACAAGATTTGGAATACCGCAAATTGGTACGGAAATACACGGCCATATTATCCATAAACGCCCATTTCACACCATAAAATAACAAAAAAGGATTAATATGAAAGCAAAGCTCGAGATTTTCATCGTATAGTGCCGAGGTATTGACAAAAAGACTGCCGAATTCCGACAGAATGAACAGAATTCGGCAACAGGTTTTATAAAAGCAAAAATACAAACAAAAGCAAGTGCAAAAATACCGATGAATAATACTATGTTGCTAAAAGTTTTCGATATATTAACAGTCTAAGGCGGCAATCCTCATTAGTTGCGTAATCGTTTAAATTCTGTCCAACTTTTTGGGGTCAGATCATTTGCAGGGACTCAGGCTAAGATCTTTACAGAGCCTTGGATCAGCGGCTTAGCTAGTCCAAGAAAATGTCCGCACTTCCTACCCTTAGTCAGCTAAAGAAAATGTCTGTATAGTTGCAATGCGGCTACAGTAAGTACCTTTCTATTATGTCTTCTAATATTTGCGGGGACATGATATGATATCATCTTCATATGTACAAATTAAATTTGTATGCTGTCTGAAACCAAAGCTTCTGTATTTTTCAAGCTTTGCTATCATACTTTGAAAATATTCATTATCTTCGAGCAGCCCGAAATGCTCCCATATCACGATTTTCCCGGATTTTTTCCTTATTGTAAAATCGGGATAACAGGTGAATCCGTTGATTGACAATTGGGCTTCATATCTAAAGGTGATATTTTCATTCCATAGCTTATCCGCTATTATTTTTTCAGATTTTGAGCGTACCTTTAGATCGCAGTTTGTGATGAGCTTCTTTTGATCAGCGTAGTGTGGGTTTGTTTTGTAATTTTCGCTTTTCCACTTAGCAATGGCATCATCAGGATCCCAGTGCGCGTATATTTCAGAAGAATATATACGCTTTAAGGTCAAACTGCTGTTTTGGTTGCGATATTTCTTTAAACCGGATTCCATTTTATTGATTAACGCTTTTGTATTGGAATCAAAGAGTGTACGGCAGTTGATATCGTGTTCGATAAGCCGCTTTTTCATGAGCAGATCGATTCTCTCCTTGTCGTGTCCGATTGCTTTTTCGCCGGAGTTTTTCTTTTCGTAAAAAAAGTTTTTTCCGCTTTTAGTTCTTATGTAAAGATCTCCATCGGGGTATTTACTGTATTCTTCTCTCAGCTTCTGAAGCTTATTATTGTTATCTGTATAGATTTTGTATAAATCCTTAAGGAGTATTCTTCCGGAATCTTGAAATTCAATATTTTGATTCATGCCCTAATTTCCTCCTGATACTTTCATCATGTGATGTAATCGAACCATATGTTCTAATGATTTTGTAAACGTAATAGTATATAGCTCATTGAAATTATTTAACAAATCCAGTAGTATCTTAAACCCAGAGATGTTTCAATCGTTGTATTACAAAAGAGAGAACATATTCATGCAATGGAAAATAAAACCATTTATTTTATATTTTTACATAAAAAGATCTAGATGTCAAACACATATCTATTTAAAGGCAAAGCTATATGGTTAATGATATGTGTCGTGCCTAATAACAAAGTTAGTGTAAAATAGAAGCAAAAGTTTCAGAAACATAAAATAGCATAAAATAGCGTTCAAACTTAAATAATAAGCCGCTCTTGACATCTAATGTCGTTCAGATATATATTTAAGGTACTGAATTGATAGGGAAGCTTTACAAGGAGGAAGATAAAGCTCAGGTCGGATTATGTCGGATTCGGCGACATCTGCCGATCTGCAGAATACGTGTGGGCGAATGACGGAGTAGTGATTTTTCCAAAGCATATATCGGCATCCGAAAATAAGAGGACTTACAGATTATGTGTCGGCATCCGAGAGCGAGCGGCTCCGGAACCCATATATCAGAAGCTGAGAGCGAGCGGCTCCGGCGAACTTATATATCGGAAGCCGAGAGCGAGAGCAAGAAACAATACAAAACAATGTTAAGAGAGGAAGAGACAGTGATAAGAGAATTAAAACCATCAAAGAAAAGAAGTGAAAAGGACCGCAGCGATCTGCGCAGCGCTGTGGGAGCGATAATAGACAACGTGCTTGAAAACGGAGATAAAGCCCTGATTGAGTACAATGAAAAATTCGACGCCTGTCATCGTAACGACCTCCGCGTTTCACGGGAAGAAATCGAGGCTGCATATGCGGCTGTTCCTCAGCAAGAAGTCGATGATATCAGAAAGGCAGCAGCTAATATAGAAGCATTTGCAAAGGCACAGAAGAAAACGGTAGGTGAGCTCAGGGATTTTTCGCCTTCAGAAGGTATATTGCTTGGGCATAGGGTGATTCCTGTTGATTCGTGCTGCTGCTATGTGCCGGGAGGCGGATATCCGCTGTATTCAACTGCGCTGATGCTGGGTATCCCAGCAAAGGTAGCAGGTGTCAAGCGTGTAACGGCGTGCTCCCCTGTGAAAAAAGGAACGGACAGCATACATCCCAAGACGCTTATAGCCATGGATGTGGCGGGAATAGATGAGATATACGCGCTCGGAGGCGCTCAGGCGATAGCCACCTTTTCATACGGAACTGAGCAGATAAAGCCGGTAAATCTGATTGTCGGACCGGGAAACAGCTTCGTTACTGAGGCCAAAAGACAGTGCTACGGCAAGGTGGGAATAGATTTCGTGGCAGGACCGAGCGAGGTGCTGGTAATAGCGGATGGCAGCGGAGATGCCGAAGTAGTAGCCGCCGATCTCCTGGCCCAGTCGGAGCACGACAGAGAGGCTAAAGGAATCCTGGTTACAACCGATGAAGCATTCGGGCATGATGTTGAAGCGGCGGTGAAAAAGCAGCTGGCGACTTTGGATACACGGGAGATTGCTGAAAGCTCATGGAATGATTTCGGTGAGATACTTCTGGCGGCAAGCCTTGAGGAAGCTGCAGAATATGCCAATGAATACGCGCCGGAGCATCTGGAGGTAAACGTAGCTGCCGAGCGCATAGATGATGTTGTTGATATACTGAGAAATTACGGATCGCTTTTCATAGGAGGAAATACTGCAGAGGTATTCGGAGACTACGCGTCGGGAACGAATCATACGCTGCCTACTCTGGGAGCGGCACGCTATACGGGCGGAGTATGGGTAGGAACGTTCCTGAAAACATGCACGTATCAGACGATGAGCAGCAATGCCATGCTGGGTATAGCGCCGCTTGTGTCGAACCTCGCCAGAGGCGAAGGACTGACGGGTCATGCAAGGGCTGCGGAAATAAGGATGGAAAAGGCGCAACCGAAAAATTTCTAACGGTGAGAGCAGAAAAGACCGTCATAGAAATCCTGCGGTATGTAAAGAAATGCTGCTAAGTGTGGAAATACCGCAGCATGTGATAAAGTGCTTGCTATAGAAAAGCTGCGGGATATAAAGGTGTTTAAACAAAGATATATCCCGCAGCAAAATAAATATTATAGATCTTGATGTCAACAGTATCGCATTCAGAGCAGCCATCGTATTTAAAAGCTTGTATTTGAGAAATTTTAATTCAATGGCATATCAGACAGGATATTTTTCCATTGTATCTCTATTAAGCTCAAGCGGAGGAGACAGATCGTCGGGTATCAGGCATTCATAATCCTTTCCTTCTTTGCGATTTTCAAACTCATCCTTTGCCTTTGTCAGTATATCGGGTTCGCAGAGCAGATCGACTGCTGTACAGGATAGCAGTTCGGCTGCTTTTTTCATGGTTTTTATGCCCATAGAATTGTTGGCGCAATATGTCACTCCCCAGTTGTGCCATCCGATATTTTCAGGAGCAAGAGCAATTCAAGCCACTGTGTATGGAGCATTCCAGCTGTATTCAGATGTATCGCATACGATGGAATATCCTCCGTCAAAGGGTAGGATTTCGCTGGCAAGACCGCTTTCCTCAACACCGAAGCTTTTCTGTATCTCTCTTGCCTGGCGTTGCTCATCTTCTGTAAATGCAGGCGGTCCTATTTCCTCGAAGTTCCTGTGCATCACCTCCGCCAGAGTCTTATTGGGCAGCTTATGATTTGTGAAGGTTATAAGCTCGCTTTCGACCTCTGTCTCTGTTGCAAGAGCAGCGCCTTTGGCGCAGTTTGTAATTCTGCGTAGCCCGTCTCTGGCGTCGGCTACTTTTTCAAATCTTCCCACATACCATATGGTTGCACGGTCAGGTACGACGTTTGCAAATTCAGGCCCTGTGTCGGAAAAGGTATAATTAAAGGTATTTGCCCCTTCGGGAGGGTTGCCGGGATAGATGTGTTCACGCAAATATTCGCTGGATGTTCCTGTTATCATTGCTGCATCAAGTGCGCTCTTGCCATGCCAGGGTGAGTTCCCGTGACTTGTTTTACCTTTGAAATGAAATTTGACATTGAAATATGAAAGACAGCTATCGTAGTCGGCACGGTTGCTGTACCATGGGTGCCAATCCAGTATCGCATCAAAGCCTTCCAAAGCGCCGCACTTGCCAAGAAAAGGTTTGCCTACGCAAAGTTCTTCGGCAGGAGCGCCTATGAGTTTGATAGTTCCGTTGATGTTTTCTTTTTCAAGAAGATATCTGAGAGCAACTGCTGTCTGGAGAGTCGCGGTTCCGAGCAGGTTGTGGCCGCAGCCTTACCCGGGAGCGCCTTCCGTTATGGGAGATTTTGAAGTTAGCTCACATGATTGGGAAAGCCCCGGCAGAGAGTCGTACTCGCAGTTAAAGCCCAGAACAGGCTTACCGCTTCCGTGAGAGTATTCGGCGATAAAGGCTGTTGGCATTCCGCCAATCCCCTCTTTTACAGTGAAGCCTTCGGTTTTCAGCTTTTCGATGATAATATTGCTGCAATAAAATTCCTGCAGAGAAAGCTCAGGATGTTTCCAAATGTCTTCTGCGATATTTCGGTATTCTTCTGAATAGCTGCTGTTCCAATCCTGTATCCTTTTCTTTAATGTTTTGCTGTTCATAGATGTCACCTCTTGTTTTATAGTTTGAGAGACTCATTTAAAATGAAAGTGAGGCTGTCGGCAAACTGAGCAGTGTTCTCAATATGCTATGCAGTTCGTCAACAGCCCCGCTGATGTCTCAAAAGCTAAGCTTTATTTGAAAGGAATTGCAAACGGAGTTATAGGAGCCGCGGTTGCGCCTTCCAAACCGAGAACGTTGAGGAAGAATCCGCATTCATATACCTTATCTCTCGAAAGCTCGTTAAGATTGAGAACCTCTATGATGGGAACTCCCGCTTCAGAAAACAGATATGAATGTACAGGGAAGTAATTCTGATCGTTCTCAGGTGATGGCAGCTGCTCAAGCGCGATGTTGTCGGCACCTATTATCATTGCGCCTTCACCCGTCAGATATTCTGCTGCGTCAACCGTGATTCCCGGCTCCCATGCTTCATATTTTGCGCAGTCCGGCCATACGTTCTGTCTGCCGGTACGGATCATTACGATGTCACCCTTGTTTACAGATACGTTTTGTGCCTTAAGACATTCCTTTGTTTCGTCAGCGGTGATGCCGTATTCGTCGGGCAGTACATCTACACCCTTGTATGCGGCAACATCTATCATCACGGCTTTGGCGATGATGAGGGGAAATTTATCGACTCCGCAAACGGTCCAGCCTCTTGCGCCAAGATATTTCTCCTCCTTGTATCCGTTCCAGATGGTACCGTTATATCCGAAGTGGCTGAGTGCAT
>Ga0192273_1066_pt1 | contig 11437 bp, 14 predicted proteins | sample Koala_Koa24_F3_FD_131270 | JGI IMG/M metagenome (GOLD analysis project Ga0192273, IMG submission 131270) | Enriched cells from koala feces incubated with labeled cellulose particles, San Francisco Zoo, California, United States - Koala_Koa2-4_F3 ... | reverse complement strand
ATACGTCAAGGGGCATGATCGCTTTTCACATCTGCAAAATCTGATGCCTCAGGTGGAGAGTATCATGCAGGAGAGCGGTACGCAGCTTTCCCAGATAGATGGTATAGCTGTATCGCGCGGACCGGGCTCCTTCACGGGAATACGTATAGGCGTGTCGTCGGCAAGAGCGCTGTCGCAGGTATTGAACGTGCCGTGTATACCTGTGTCAAGCCTTGAGGTGCTTGCTTTGAGAGGCAAGGAAGAATTCTACGCAAAGGGTAAGGAAGCACAGGATTCGGACCTGAGCGTTTCGGCTCTGTTGGCAGCTAAAATCAGAGCTGCGGAAGCACCGGAGATGAAAACGCTTATTTGTCCCATGCTGGATGCCAGAAGAAGCCAGATATACGGCGGAGGGTATTTTTTAAAGGATGGCTGTCCCGAAGAAAGGATAAGAGCGGGAGCGTATATGCTCGACGAGTTTATGGATATGGCGGCAGAATACGACAGCGTGTTTTTGCTGGGAGATGCGGTTGATAAATACAGAGAGCGGATAGCGGAGCTGAGAACTCACGGTGTAAAAATCGCAGCGGAGGATATCAGGTATCAGGACGTCGTGACCGTGGCCGCGCTTGGAGTCAAGGGCTATCGTGAAGGAAGGGCTGTTCCCTATGGTCAGCTTGAACCGGAATACATGCGCCTCGCGGAGGCTGAGAGAAAGCTAAATAAAAAAAGCGTGCAGAAGCCGAAAGAAAGCAGGGGGCAAAAAGGTGACTGACATATGGCTGATGTGACGGTAAGACAGGCGGTTTTAGGCGACGCGGATGACATATATGAAATAGAGCGGTTGTGCTTTCCTACGCCGTGGAGCCGCGACGCTTTGAGATATGAGCTTTCGGAGAATCCCAGAGCCTTTTACATAGTAGCAGAGCTTGATCGGCGGATAGTGGGATATGCGGGACTGTGGTGGATAGGCGATGAAGGTCATATCACCAATATCGCGGTAAAGCCGGGATTCAGAAACAGGAAGATCGGTGAAGGCATACTTGGCGTAATGCTGGAATTCACCTCGTCGGAGGGTATACGCCATCACACCCTGGAGGTGAGAAAATCTAATGAGCCTGCGATAAATCTTTATGAAAAAATTCGGATTTGAGGTCGAGGGAGTCCGCAGAGGATATTATCTTGACAACGGAGAGGATGCTCTGATCATGTGGCGACATGAGGAAACATAGTGCATCGAATAATTAATAACTGGCTATATCGCGCCGAATGATTTTTCATGTGCAAGGCGGAGGAAGGAGGCGTAGCGGTGGCTACGTCGACTGACGACAACGTGGCACATGGGAAATCAGGCAAGCGATATGGCTAGTTACTTAATATTCGAGGTACTGGGAATAAAACCGCGCTTTTCCACAGATAATAGATAAGAGGATGTGAACATCGATAGACTTTTATCTGGAGGGAAAGAACATGGACGAATTTTCGGGAAATGACGGCGGCGGAGTCTTCGGACCGTGCAGAAAATTTTCAAGAAGACATGATTTTGACGTTTTCAGCATGAGCAGATACATGTCATGCGAAAACTGCAGGCATCTTAACGGAGAAAACCAGTGTGAGAAAAAGCTGGAAGAAAGACGAAACGATATAGGACGGAGCAATATATGAAGAATGGTAAAATTGCAACACTTGCGATAGAATCAAGCTGCGATGAAACGGCAGCGGCCGTGGTATTGGAGGGACGTGAGGTTCTGTCCAATATCATTTCATCGCAGATAGAGATACATAAGCAGTACGGAGGAGTAGTGCCGGAGATAGCGGCAAGGCATCATCTGGAGAATATCAATGCCGTGGTCGATCGGGCGCTCGAGCAGGCGGACATGAGTATGGAGCAGGTCGATATGATAGGTGTGACATACGGGCCAGGTCTTGTAGGAGCGCTTCTGATAGGTCTTGCTACGGCTAAGGCATACGCTTTTGCTTCGGAAAAGCCGCTTATCGGTGTTCATCATATCCATGGACATATCTGTGCAAATTACATAGAACATCCGCAGCTTGAGCCTCCGTTTATGGCGCTGGTGGTTTCGGGCGGACATACGAACATCGTCGAGGTAACTGACTACAATGAATGCCGTGTCTTGGGAGGCACGCGTGACGATGCCGTAGGTGAAGCCTACGATAAGGTGGCAAGGGTGCTGGGATTGGGATACCCCGGAGGACCGCTGATCGATCGGATAGCAAAGGAAGGCAATGCTCACGCTGTAGAGTTTAAGCGTGTGTTTCTCGAAAAGGACAGCCTCGATTTCAGCTTCAGCGGTATTAAAACAGGCGTTTTGAATTACGTGAATTCGGAGAAACAGGCAGGGCGAGAAACAAATACGGCGGACGTTGCAGCTAGCTTTCAGGCGGCGGTACTCGATGTTATCGTAGCCAAGACGGTAAAAGCCGCCGTTGATATGAAAAAGGATAAAATCGTTATGGCAGGTGGTGTGGCGGCAAACAGCAGGCTGAGAGAAATGCTTGCGGAGGAATGTAAAAAAAGACGAATGGCTCTCTTTTGCCCGTCGCCGATACTCTGCACTGACAATGCCGCTATGATAGGATGTGCGGCGTATTACAGGTATATGGCGGGAGACAGAGATGATTTGAGTCTGGACGCTATTCCGAATTTACAGCTTTAGAACGAGGTGCATGGATGATCGTAGTATCGGCAAGAAATCTGACGAAAACATACGGAACGGACGTCATTTTAGACAGCGTTTCATTTCACATAAACAAAGGAGACAGGGTCAGCATAATCGGGGTAAACGGAGCGGGTAAATCCACCCTGCTTAAGATGCTGACGAAAGAGCTTCCGTGCGACGGAGGCGAATTTTTTGTGTCCGATGATATGCAGATAGGATACCTGAAGCAGGACGGCGGATTCGATTCCGAAAAGACCGTTATCGAGGAGGTCAGCGATATATTCAGCGCTTTTCCGAAAATGGAAAGTGATATGGAAAAGCTTCTTGAAAGAATGGAGAAGCTTACCGCTGCAAAGCCGGCAGGAGACAGCGGCAGCGCAGAGGCGGAAAGCATGCGTCTTCTTGAAAGGTATGACAGGCTGCAGGAGGAATTTCGGGAAAAAGGCGGATATACATATAAAAGCGAGATGAGGGGCATACTGTCAAGTATGGCGTTCGCCGAGAACAGCTACGATAAGAAGATATCGGAGCTGAGCGGGGGAAAAAAACGAGGCTTGCGCTGGCATGTTTGCTGCTGAAAAAGCCGGACATACTGTTTCTGGACGAGCCGACGAATCATCTCGATATAGGGACTCTCAAATGGCTGGAGCAGTATCTGAAATCATACAAAGGAACGATGGTGATCGTATCCCACGACAGATATTTTCTTGACGAGACGGTGACGAGGATATTCGAGGTGGAAAACCGCAAGCTTTCCATATATGAAGGCGATTACAGCTTTTACGCCGCGGAGAGAAGAAAGCGGCGCGAGGCTGAGATGCGAAAATACGAGAAGCAGCAGAAGGAGATAGAGCGCCAGGAGGATATGATACGCCGATTCAAGGAACGCGGAACGGAGAAGCTTGCGAAGAGAGCGGCATCACGTGAGAAGCGGCTAAAGGCGATGGAGGTTGTGGAAAGACCGGATCAGAGCCATGGAAGGATGAAGATATCTTTTAAGGAGGAATTCCAAAGCGGCAGAGATGTGCTTCTTGCTGAGGACGTTTCCAAAAGCTTCGGCTACGGAGACGGTAAAAAGGAGCTGTTTCGGAACGCAGAGCTGGATATAAAGCGCGGAGAGAGAGTCTGTATAGTAGGCGACAACGGCATAGGCAAGACGACGCTGCTGAGGATAATAATGGGAGAGCTGTCTGCGAATACCGGCAGGATAAAGATAGGATACAACGTAAAGTTCGGATACTATGATCAGGGACAGCAGCTTCTGAACGCAGCCAATACGGTCATAGGGGAGATGCAGGATGCATACAGACTGTATTCCGATACGGAGATGAGGAATATTCTCGGCAGATTCCTGTTCAGAGGCGAAGACGTATTTCTGACGGTAGGCTCTCTCAGCGGCGGAGAAAAGGCGAGGCTTTCTCTGCTTAAACTTATGTTGCCCGGAGCAAACGTGCTGATTCTCGATGAGCCGACGAACCATCTCGACATAGAATCAAAGGAGGTCTTTGAGGAGGCTCTGCTCGATTTTCCGGGAACATGTATCATCGTATCCCACGACAGGTATTTTTTAAACAGGATACCGACAAGGATAGTGGAGCTGACCACTTCGGGAACGGAAAACTATCTGGGAACCTATGATTATTACGTGGAAAAAAAGCAGGAGCAGATAGCGTCAGGCAGGAGCTATCTCAGGGAAATGTCGGGCGCAGGGCTGAGTGCAGGAAAGAAAATATCGGGCGCAGAGAACCTTACAGGTCCCGGAGCTGCAGCGGCTGCTGACGAAACTCTGCAGCTCTCGTCAGCAGAAAAGAGACGCATACAGAAAGAGAACGAAGCAGAAGAAAGAAGAATCAGAAGAAGGAGAGAAGCCTTCGAGAAGCAGATATCCGAGCTGGAAGAGGAAATCAGACAGCTTGGGGAGCTGCTCTGCAGCGAGGCGGTGGCAACGGATCACGTCAGACTGGCGGAGATAGGAAATAAGCTTAAGGATAAGGAAAATCTTCTGGATGAAGTTTATGAAGAATGGATGATTTTGCAGGAATGATACCTGCGCGTATCTGCGCCATGTTTAAATTTTTTTGTTAAAACTATTGCATTAAGGGAATCACTACAATATAATAAGTGAGAGCTAACGGACTTAGCGTAGCAAGAGAAGAATGATATTTTTATAATGGAGGTATATATCATGACATTAGACAAAATTAAAAGTATAATTGCTGAGCAGCTGGGAGTGGACGAAGAGGAAGTGAAGATGGAAACACATCTCATGAAGGATCTTGAAGCCGACTCACTGGACGCGGTTGAGATCATCATGGCGATCGAGGATGAGTTTGATATCGAGGTTCCTGATGAGGATGCCGAGAAATTCCAGACTGTAACCGACATCGTAAACTATGTGAATGCCAAGGCATAGGATTATAGGTAGCAGTGAGAGATGAAGAGACAGGAGAAAATTTCCAATGCTGTCATAAAGCGTTTGCCGCGATACTGCAGATACCTTGCGGAGCTGAGAGAGAAAGGGATCACCAAGATCTCATCCAATGAGTTCAGTAATCTCATAGGATACACAGCATCTCAGATAAGGCAGGATCTGAACAATTTCGGCGGCTTCGGGCAGCAGGGGTACGGCTACAGCGTGGACGGACTGTACAACGAGATAAGCGCCATTCTCGGACTCGACAAGGAGTACAAGATGGTCATCGTAGGTGCGGGAAATCTGGGGCAGGCTATAGCAAACCACACGCATTATTATAAGACAGGCTTTATAGTATGCGGTATATTTGAAATAAATCCAAAGCTCATAGGCATCAGGATAAACGATGTTGAGGTCATGGATTACGACAATGTGGTGGAATTCGTTGAGGAAAACAACATCGATATAGGTATAATATGTACGACCAAGGATGCTGCCCAGGAGGTAGCCGACAAGCTGTGCTTTGCAGGAGTCAAAGGTCTGTGGAATTTTGCCCCTGTGGATATAGAAACCCCGGGCAGAGTTGCCGTAGAGAACGTGCATATAAGCGATAGCCTGTATTCACTGGCATATCATATGAATAAAAACCATGAAAATGACAAATAATATGTATTGCAAAGTACATAGAAATATCGGCAAATTAAATAACCGTTTCATTATGAAACGGTTATTAATTATCAAACGATATATGTTCTTGCATACTCAATATATGTTATGCTTCTACAGGAGCGCCAACAGGACATGCACCTGCGCAAGCGCCACAGTCGATACAGCTGCCTTCGTCGACAACAAATATGCCGTCGCCTTCAGTAATAGCGCCGGTAGGACATTCATCCATGCATGCGCCACAGCTGATGCAAGAGTCATTGATCTTATAAGCCATTGCGAATACCTCCTTTAAAATTATCATTGAATGACAAACTGATTATAACAAACCTTTGAGGTGAATTCAAGATGAAAGTTTACGGACTTATAGGTAAAAGCGGTACGGGAAAAAGTTTCCAGGCCGTCAACTTTTGTAAAGAGCTCAATATAGAGAGTATAATAGACGACGGATTATTTATCTGCCACAATAAGGTCGCGGCGGGAATTTCCGCTAAGAGACAGGATACCAAGGTGGGAGCCATTAAAACAGCTCTTTTCATAGACGATACGCATAAAGAAGAAGTGGAGGCTGCCATAAAGAGGATAAAGCCCTCCTCGATACTTGTCATCGGAACCTCCGATAAAATGGTCGACAGAATAGTGAAGCGTCTGGGATTGAGTAAGATAGGCAAACGGATATATATAGATGAAATCACCTCCGAAGCACAGCGCGCCATTGCCAGAAGGCAGCGCGACGAAATGGGAGAGCACGTCATACCGGTGCCTACCTTTCAGCTTAAAAGGCAGTTCTCGGGATACTTTGTCCTGCCTATGCGCATGATTCGCAGGGAATGGGGTTCATGGCGTGATATTTCCGAAAAATCGGTAGTGCGCCCTACATACAGCTATCTGGGCGAATACAAGATATCAGATAAGGTGATGAGCGACATAGTGGAATGCGTGACACGGGAAGACGATAATGTGGCTGAGATAAACAAGGTTGCCATAATTCAGCTGCAGGAGGGAATAGACATTCATGTCAGCGCGATGTTCAGATATGGTGTAGATCTCAGGAAGACCGCGGTGGATTTTCAGAAAAAAGTAGCGCAAAAGATAGAAGAGATGACGGCATTCAACGTCAACAGGCTGGATTTGGAAATAAGGGACATAATATGATAGTAAGGGAAGAAGCAGGGGCTGTAAAGGTTGAGGGCGTCAGGGATTTCGACCTCGACCACATCTTTGATTGCGGACAGTGCTTTAGATGGGAAAAACGCGCTGCGGGAGGATACTTCGGCGTGGCCTGCGGCAAAACGGCTCTCATAGAGTACGATGCTGATGAGGAAACGCTTAAGATCTCAGGAGCAAATGAGGAAGATTTTCATAATATATGGAGGGGGTATCTCGACCTCAACAGGGATTACGGTCTGATAAAGAAAGAGCTTGCAGCGGCAGATGATGTCATAGCAGGAGCTATAGAGTACGGAAGCGGGATAAGGATACTCAATCAGGAAAAGTGGGAGACGCTCGTTTCCTTTATAATATCTCAGAACAACAATATCCCCAGAATAAAGAAGTGCATAAATTCTCTGGCGCAGACTCTGGGTGAGGAGGCGGGTGAATACGAGGGAAGAAAAATCTATAATCTCCCGTCTCCTTATGTACTGGCGGAGGCTACCTTAGATGATTTGGCTGTGTGCAGGCTTGGATACAGGGTGAAATATCTCATTGAGACAGCCGGGCAGGTGGCGGAAGAAGGCATTGAAAGTCTCGAAGCCATGGGAGAGCCTGATATGTCTTCGGATGAAGTCTTTGAAAAGCTAAAGGGCTACTGCGGCGTCGGGCCGAAGGTGGCCAACTGCATAGCCTTGTTTTCCATGGGCAGGGTGGACAGATTCCCTGTTGACGTATGGGTGAAAAAGGTTATGAATAAGCTTTACGGCATAGACGAGTCGGATGTGAAAACCATGACCTCTTTTGCAGCGGAGACTTTCGGCAGGTATGGGGGAATAGCCCAGCAATATCTGTTCTATTACATAACTCACAATAAGGAGCTGCGGTAAGGCGGACAGCGGCGACAGTTAGCATCAACGGGCGGTTAAAGCGTACAGAGCAGGTATCGATTGAAGCACACTGTAAACTGTCATTCTGAGAGAAAAATCCAATTAAATTAACAAAAATGTGAAAAAGGTGGTTGACAAAAGCGGGAAATAGCTGTAAATTATAGTTAGCACTCAGAAGTAGTGAGTGCTAACAAAGAATTAAAAGAGGGAAACCTCTTAAAACATTTCTATAATAAAGAAGAAAAGGAGATGGCGTAATGAGTATTGGAATCAAGCCTTTAGGCGCAAGAGTAGTGATCAAGAGAATCGAAGCAGAAGAAAAAACTGCAAGCGGTATCGTTTTACCGGGTTCTGCTCAGGAAAAGCCGCAGATGGCTGAGATCGTGGCTGTAGGCCCGGGAACCGAGGACGAAAAGATGGAGCTTAACGTAGGAGATAAGGTAATCTTCTCGCAGTACGCAGGTACGGATGTGAAGTATGCAGGCGAGGAGCTTTCGATAATGAACCAGAGAGACATTCTGGCAGTAGTAGAATAGCAAGGAGGGTTTTATAACATGGCAAAGGAATTACATTACGGTGAAGACGCGAGAAGAAGTCTTCAGGCAGGCGTAGATAAGCTGGCTGATACAGTTAAGATAACGTTGGGACCTAAGGGCAGAAACGTTCTTATTGACAAGAAATTCGGCTCACCACTCATCACTAACGACGGTGTTACCATAGCAAGGGAAATCGAGCTTGAGGATGCAGTTGAGAACATGGGCGCTCAGGTTGTAAAGGAAGTTGCTTCCAAGACTAACGATGTTGCAGGAGACGGTACTACTACAGCTACGCTGCTGGCTCAGATAATCATCAAGGAAGGATTCAAAAACGTAGCTGCAGGCGCAAACCCGATGATACTCAAGAGAGGTATCCAGGGTGCGGTAGATGTAGCGGTTGATGAAATCAAGAGACTGTCACATGACGTAGACAGCAAGGAGAGCATCGAGCAGGTTGCTGCGGTTTCCGCAGCTGATGAACAGATTGGTGCGCTGATCGCAGAGGCAATGGAAAAGGTAGGCAAGGACGGCGTTATCACCGTTGAGGAGTCCAAGACTATGGGTACTACGCTTGATGTAGTTGAAGGAATGCAGTTTGACAGAGGATATTTATCACCTTACATGGTAACAGACACGGAGAAGATGGAGGCTGTTATCGAAAATCCGTATATCCTCATCACTGATAAAAAGATCAGCAACATTCAGGAAATACTTCCTATTCTGGAGCAGATCGTTCAGCAGGGCAAGAAGCTGCTCATCATATGCGATGATCTTGAAGGAGAAGCTCTGGCAACTATCATCGTAAATAAGCTCAAGGGCACGTTTGACTGCGTTGCGGTTAAGGCTCCGGGCTTTGGTGACAGAAGAAAGGCAATGCTCGAGGATATAGCTATCCTGACAGGCGGAACTGTTATCACTGAGGAGCTGGGATATAACCTCAAGGAAGCAACTATTGACATGCTGGGAAGCGCTGCTACGGTAAAGGTTGATAAGGAAAATACAGTTATCGTTGACGGAGCAGGAGCAGCTGCCGACATCGAGGCAAGAGTTGCGCAGATCAAGTCGCAAATAGAAAATACGACTTCTGACTTTGACAGAGAAAAGACTCAGGAAAGACTTGCTAAGCTGGCAGGCGGAGTAGCCGTTATCAAGGTTGGAGCAGCTACGGAAACAGAGCTCAAGGAAAAAAAACTCAGGATAGAGGATGCTCTCAACTCGACAAAGGCAGCCGTAGAGGAAGGTATCGTTTCCGGCGGCGGAGTTGCCCTTACTAACGTCATAAAGGCAGTAGAGAAGTATGTTGAAACTCTCGAAGGCGACGCCAAGACAGGCGGAGCTATCATCGTAAGAGCTCTGGAGGAGCCTGTAAGACAGATTGCGGAGAACGCAGGCTTTGAAGGCAGCGTAGTAGTTGCGCAGGTAAAGGAAAGCAAGGAAGGAACAGGCTTCAATGCAGCTACAGAGGAGTATGTTGATATGATAGGTGCAGGAATCGTCGACCCTGCCAAGGTTACAAGGTCAGCACTGCAGAATGCAGCATCGGCATCAGCCATGCTTCTGACTACAGAAGCGGGAATAACCGACATACCTGCAGAAGAACCCGCAATGCCTCCTATGGGCGGCAGCATGGGCGGCGGTATGGGCGGAATGATGTAATTACCGCATAATCACTGCACAGACGATCGAGATTGTTGATATAAATCGCCGTGATACACACGGCACAAATGAAAAACCCGAAACAGAGGTACGCTGTTTCGGGTTTTTCTGTGTTAAAAAAGATCATGTGAGTATAATAATAAGGAGGGATAATGTTGCAGACCGCAGCTCCGTGGGAAATGCCTGTGCATATGCTTGAGGGATGCTTGAGTATGTACTTGGAGAAATGCCCGCGCAGATGCGCATAGGACTGTTTGCGGCCGATAAAGACATTAGGAGGAATGAAAAATAGATAAGTTTACAGTTGAAAATGAAGATTTCAACAAACTGCGGGAGCAGATAAAAAACGAGGAAAAGAGCGAGGCTACAATAAAAAAGTATCTCAGGGATATATCGCGCTTTTGCCGCTTTGCAGAGGGCAGGGAAATGAATAAGCAGCTTGTGGTGGCGTATAAGCATGAGCTGAAGGGGGCGTATGTGGTGACAAGCGCTAATTCTATGATAGCAGCGCTCAATTATTTTTTGAGAATGCTGGATATACCGCAATACCGCATAAAGCAGTTTACCGTGCAGAAGCGGATGTACTGCCCGGAAGAAAAGGAATTGACAAAGAAGGAATACAGCCGACTTATAAAGGCTGCCCGCATGGCGGACAACAGGCGGCTCGAGCTGATGATGCAGACCATATGCGCGACGGGCATACGCGTAAGCGAATTGAAATTCATTACGGTGGAAGCAGTAGAGGCGGGATATACGATGGTGACATGCAAGCGAAAAAGCCGTACGGTGTTTCTGCCCGGAAAGCTGAGAAAATTGCTCAAAAAGTATTGTTATAACGATGGTATGGTGAACGGTCCTGTGTTCATCACGCATTCAGGTAAAGCCGTTGACAGGAACAACATATGGCGTGAGATGAAGGCTCTGTGTCATAAGGCGAATGTTTCACACAGGAAGGTTTTTCCTCACAACCTGCGTCACCTTTTTGCGAGAACGTTTTACAGAGCCGAGAAGGATATCACGAAGCTGGCGGATATTCTGGGACATACGAATATCAGCACTACGAGGATATATATCATGGAAAGCGGTGCGGAGCACAGGAAGCAGATAGAAAGGCTGCAGCTTGTCTTGTGAGGGATGCGGTAATAGCCTGCACTATAACCCCTATAATATAAAGCTTCTACAAAAATACCACATAATCGAAATTATGTTGTAGACTTGGAGTAGGAAAATACGCCGAAAAAAAGTTTTCGCCCTATTTCATATGCGTAGAAGCAAGCAATGGATTTCAAATCAAAGCAAATGATAGAATTTACGCCATGACAAAAGCCCTGCCATCAGAAAAATACCGGGCTTTTTTTGCTGTGCGCCAGACGCTTTTTCAATAAAATACAGACGTGATTTTGTGTAATGCTCATATGTTAAATGTTAGAATAATTAGCTGAATTCTATTGATATTCAATCCCG
>Ga0192273_1072_pt1 | contig 12238 bp, 9 predicted proteins | sample Koala_Koa24_F3_FD_131270 | JGI IMG/M metagenome (GOLD analysis project Ga0192273, IMG submission 131270) | Enriched cells from koala feces incubated with labeled cellulose particles, San Francisco Zoo, California, United States - Koala_Koa2-4_F3 ... | reverse complement strand
ATGTGCTGGGCCGCCATAAGAATCCCCAAAAACGCCGCACTTTCAGCTCGTCCGGAAAGCAGCATCCAATTTTTATAAGCAACACTCTGCCGATCCGGAAAGCGTTCCTTCAGGTCATCGATTTTCCGACAGCTTTCCATCATTTCTACAGACAATGGATTCCCGTTCCGTACCAGCCGCTCCGCATCCGGCGTCAGCCGCACCGCGTCCAGATTGGTAAACGCGCAATCCGTCGAAAAAACACACTCCTCCAGACGGTTCTCATCCCGCAGCTGTTCAATCTCCGACAGCCGCCACGAATCACGCTCTGCAAACGGTCCTACTTCCGTGCGCAGCAGCACATCCATACATCCGCCGCACCCGAGCTTTTCTCCAATATCATTACAAAGCGTACGGATATACGTTCCTTTCGAGCAGCGCACCGTCATCTCCACCCTGATCATCATCGGCGCTCCCGGACGCCTCTCCTCTGCAGAATCTTCATTCTCAGATGAAGCGCCCGCATCTTCCGGGATTTTCTTTGCAGATAAAGCATCTGCCTCTTCCGGGATGAATTTCTCGATACGCTCAATTTTGATCTCGTCCACATGTATGGTACGCGGCTTCCGCTCTATCTCAATTCCCTGCCGCGCCAGCTCATACAGCTTCCTTCCATTCACCTTCAGAGCCGAATACATAGGAGGAATCTGCTGCTGCTCACCGACAAAACCAGCAATACACCGACGGATCTCGTCCTCCGTCAGACACATCGGCTCTCTAATAGCACAGCCGCCGCTTTCTGCCGTCCAAACAGCCTCTGCTTTAGAGACCTGTTCTCCATCAGCAACCAGCGCCTCTCGTCCTGCCCGCTCCTGATTGTCTCCAAGAAAAACCGGGCATTCTCTCAGAACCCTCCCGGTCGTATCCTGCGTATCCGTCGCCCGTCCAAGCAGCAAATCCGCCCGATACGTCTTATTCCAGTCCGTCAGAAGCTCGCACACCTTCGTCGCCTTTCCCAGACAAACCGGCAGCACCCCCGCCGCCTCCGGATCCAGCGTTCCCGTATGTCCAATCTTCTTCTGCCGCAAAATCCCCCGCAGCTTCGCCACCACATCATGTGACGTAAACCCCGGCTCCTTATGCACAATAATAATGCCATCCATGCTCAATCCTCATGTGTAAAACTCCCGCACTCCTTTTAGCTGAAACGTACCTTCCGGTTTACTCTGCACAGCGAAGCGTCCGTCATTGCACGCCTCCACTTTGAGAAAGCCAATGGCTACGCACTTCGTGCTCCCGCCATTGCCGCCGGCATTCGTAATCCGGGCTATCGCCCTTCTTACTCATACCGTCTTGGTTGTCTAATGAACAGCCTCTTAGGCATGCGAGCATGCCACAAGGCTGTCCATTGACAACGCTTTCTCAGTAAACTGCTTCTCCATCAGCAGCGTGATGTTATTGATGACATCGTACACGCTTCCCTGCATGGTACAGCCTGCCGCGCGCACATGTCCGCCGCCTCCAAAGTAGCTGGCGATCGCGCTTACATCGAGAATCTCTTTCGAGCGAAGGCTCACCTTGTATTCATGTACCCCTGTCTCATACAGGAAAATAGCAGCCTCTGTGCCGGAGGTCTGCAGCAGATTTTCCACGATACCTTCCATATCCGAGGAGGTAACATTATAAAACTTCATATCCTTTGCCCGAATTGCGCAGGAAATCACTTTTCCGTCCATCAAGAGCATGCTTTCGAGAAGTGCGCGTCCCAGAATCTGCTTTTGATAATACGTCTTATCATAGAAGGTCGCGCTCAGGATCGCCGGATAGTTGATTCCTTTCTCCATCAGCTTTGCGGCAATCCGCATTGTTTCCGGAGATGCGCAGGAATAACGGAATACGCCGGTATCATGCGCAATCCCCATATAGAGCGCCTCCGCCGCATGAAGCGGAATTTTATCGTCTTCCAGCAGCGTGTAGACAAGCTCGCAGGTTGAGCTGGCATCTGGTACAATATAGTTTGCATCGGCATATCCCTTATTGCTGACATGATGATCGACACAGAGTGTTCTTTTTGCACTCTGACGATATTTGTCCGCCGGGCCGAGGCGCGCCTCATCAGAACAGTCCAGGCAGAAGAATACATCGTATTCCTCTTCCCCACTAAAATCGGTGCAGATCTCATCGGTACCATATACAGACGAAAAAGCCACCGGCACCTCTTCCAGATAAATCTTAGCCCGGATCTGCGGATAGTTTTCTTTTAAGTACAGATAAAGGCCAAGGCAGGAGCCGATCGCGTCCCCATCCGGACGGATGTGTCCTGCCATCGCCACGCTGCCCACTCCCTGTAGTTCTTTCGCAAGATTGATCATATCGCCCCACCTTTTCCTTTCTTTCGTTGCATTACCTGTAACCGGAGATGTCCTTCCATTCTTGTTCCTGCAAGCAGCTGTCAGATGGATTCATTTTCTCCGCGCTTCTGTGCCGCCTGTACATCTGCTTCAATCACTTTGTCAATCTTTTTGGTCATATCCACACCATATTCGATCGACTGGTCGAGTATAAACTCAAGCTCTGGTGTATTGCGCAGATTCAGGGTCCGCGCCAGCTGGCGGCGGATGTAGCCCACCGCGCTGTTCAGACCGGCCAGCGTATCTGCGGCCGCTTCCTCGTCACCAAGAACAGAAATCCAGGCCTTGCAGGTCTTCAGATCCGGCGCGACCTCCACGGATACCACCGAGGTCATCGGCGCAATCCGCGGGTCTTTTACTTCTGTCCGGATAATCTCTGACAGCTCCTTTAATACCTCCCCATTGATCCGGGTATTTTTGATACTGTTTTTTCTCATCTCGGAACCTCTACCATGACATAGGCTTCTACCTTGTCTTCTTCTTTAATATCATTGAATTTTTCAAATACAAAGCCGCACTCGAAGCCAGCGCGCACTTCCTTTACATCGTCCTTGAATCGTTTCAGGGACGCCAGTGCGCCTTCATAGATCAGCTTATCCTCACGCGTGATACGTACCTTGCAGTTTCTCTGGAAGATACCATCCAGCACGTAAGAACCGGCAATCGTACCTACGCCGGACGCCTTGAAAAGCTGACGAATCTCTGCATGGCCAATGATCTTTTCTTCATAGATCGGGTCAAGCATGCCTTTCATCGCAGCTTCCACATCCGCGATCGCGTCATAAATGACACGGTACAGACGTACATCGACATTCTCCCTTTCCGCGGTCGTCTTAGCCATCACATCCGGACGTACATTAAAGCCAATAATGATCGCATTCGATGCGGAAGCGAGGATAACGTCGGACTCGTTGATCGCACCAACGCCGCTGTGAATGACCTTGACGACCACTTCCTCGTTCGACAGCTTCAGAAGGCTCTGTTTTACCGCCTCCACGGAACCCTGTACGTCTGCCTTTACGATCAGATCGAGCTCCTTCAGCTTGCCAGCCTGAATCTGGGAATACAGATCGTCCAAAGACATCCGCATTTTCGTATCTTCAAGCATACGCTCTCTGCCTTCGCTGATAAAGGTCTCAGCGAAGCTGCGCGCCTCTTTCTCACTGTCCATACAGATGAAAATTTCACCCGCATTCGGCACGTCTGAAAGACCCAGCACCTCGACCGGAGTAGAAGGACCAGCCTGTTTTACCCGACGTCCCTTATCATCCATCATCGCACGAATCTTACCGTGGCAGGCACCTGCCGCGATCGGATCGCCGACATGCAGCGTACCCTTCTGGACAAGAACGGTCGCCACCGGCCCTTTGCCCTTGTCAAGCTCTGCCTCAATCACCAGGCCGCGTGCCTTGCGATCCGGGTTCGCTTTCAATTCAAGAACCTCTGCGGTCAGCAGAATCATCTCCAGTAAGTTGTCAATTCCTTCGTGTGTATGCGCGGAAACTGGCACCATAACCGTACTGCCGCCCCAATCTTCGGGTATCAGCTCATATTCAGATAATTCCTGTTTTACGCGTTCAATATTCGCGCTCGGCTTATCAATTTTGTTAATCGCTACAATTATTTCAATTCCGGCCGCTTTCGCATGATTGATTGCCTCAATCGTCTGCGGCATCACACCGTCGTCTGCCGCAACTACAAGAATCGCGATATCCGTGGAATTTGCGCCACGCATACGCATCGCTGTAAACGCCTCATGACCTGGTGTATCCAGGAACGTAATCTTCTGTCCGTTGATGGATACCACATACGCGCCAATGTGCTGAGTAATGCCGCCAGCCTCTTTGTCAATCACATGTGTGTGACGAATCGCGTCAAGCAGGGAGGTCTTACCATGGTCGACGTGTCCCATTACGCAGACAACCGGCGGACGCGGGATCATCAGATCCTCTTTTTCTTCTTCTTCCTTCAGCAGTTCGCCGATCACATCGACTTTTTCCTCTTTTTCGCAGATGCAATTGAATTCCAGGGCGATCTCTTCGGCCTTATCAAAATCAATTTCCTGATTGACTGTCACGATCGTTCCCTGCAGAAACAGCTTCTTAATAATCGCGGACGCCTGCATTTTCATGGCTTCAGCCAGCTCGGAAATCGTCATCTTCTCCGGAAGCATCAGCGTACGAATCGTCTCTGCCGGCTTCTCCGCTGGCTTTGGTGCCGGAGCGGTGGGCTGACCTTTTTTCGAAGCATTCTTCTGATTATTGCGCTGATTGTTCTTCTGGCCCGGACGTACATTCTTTTCCATGCGATCGAGTTTTTCACCCTTATCTGCACGGTTGCGATCCCCGCGCTCTGTGCGCTTTCTGCTCTCTTTCTCAAGCGGCTTGGTATCTCCAGACGGCTTCGGAATGCTCATGCCGCGGCTGCCCTGGCCGCCTCGGCTTCCGCCATCCTGGCCACGGCCATAGCTGCCCTGACCGCCTCGGCTTCCGCCATCCTGGTTCCTGTTATAGCCGCCCTGGCCGCCTCGGCTTCCGCCATCCTGGTTCCTGTTATAGCCGCCCTGGCCGCCTCGGCTTCCGCCATCCTGGTTCCTGTTATAGCCGCCCTGACCGCCTCTGTTTCCGCCGTCCTGGTTTCTGTTATAACCGCCCTGGCTGCTCCTGTTTCCGCCGTCCTGGTTTCTGTTATAACCGCCCTGACTGCCTCTGTTTCCGCCGTCCTGGTTCCTGTTATAGCCGCCCTGACTTCTGTTTCCGCTGTCCTGGCTCCTGCCGCTTCTTCCGCCCTGGTTCCGGGCGCCATCATCTCTGCGTCCATCCGCATTCTGACGGGAATTTCCCTTTTTAGCAGCTTCCGCCGCCTCCGATGCCGTTTCTTTCACTGTATTAACCGGCGTTTTCACCGCTGCTTCCTTCTGTACGTCTGCCTGCTGATTTGCTGTATTCTGCGCTTTCACACCAGCGGCTGCATTTTCCCCGTTTGGTGTCTTCACTCCTGCAGCAGTATTCCCTGCACGCTGTGACTTTTCCGTATCACCAGAAGCGCTCTGTGCTACATTCTGCGCTGCCGCAGCAGCCGTCTGAGACTTAACACCAGTCGCTGTGCTGGAAGAATTCGGTGTCTTTCCCTCTGCTATCTCCGTCTGCGGTCTCACTTCCTCTGCTGCCTGAGCCCCCTGCGGCTTCACTCCAGCTGCTGCGGTTCCCTGCGGTCTTACTCCAGCCGCTGCGCTCTCCTGTGGTCTTACTCCTGCTACAGTTCCTGCCGCTGCGGTTCCTTGCGGTCTCGCTCCTGCTGCTGTTCCAGCCGCTGCGGTTCCCTGCGGTCTCGCTCCCTGTGGTCTTGCTCCCGCTGCTGCGGTTCCCTGCGGTCTTGCTCCCGCTGCTGTAGCTCCCTGCGGTCTTGCTCCCGCTGCCTGCCCCTGGCGGCGTCCGCCGGCAGCTCCCTGCGGCTTTGGACGGCTTCCTGGCTTTACCATACCCGTCTTACTGTTCTGCGGGCGAAATACCTGTATAATATTTTTTTTCTTCTGTGGAGCAGCAGGCTTATCAGCAGACCTCCCCACAGATGTCTCCGCGGCCTTCTCCTCCGTCTTCTTCACTGCTTCCGGATCCTGATTCTTCGGCATATGCTCATCCTCCTTCATCTTCACCTGCCGGTCTCCCAGCGCCTCTCTTCCCTTTGCGGTATCTTTCTCATTGCTGTCTATGATCTTTTTATTCCCGGTTTCCGCCATTCTCATAACCTCCCTCTGCTCCCGCCGTCTCCAGCTTTTTCATCAGCGCATCTGCCAATCCCACATCCAATACTGCCAGCACAGCCCGATATTCATTACCAGACGCAGCTCCTAATTCCTCTCTGGTTCCGTAGCTATATGCCGGAACCTGATAAAAAGAGCACATATTTCGAAACTTCTTTTCTGTATTCCCGGAAGCTTCCCGGGAGATAATTACAAGACTGGCTTTCCCGGATTTTACTGCATTTTCACTCAAAAATTCACCGGAGGCAATCCTGCCCGCTTTCGTCGCGATACCCACAAGGGAAAGTACGCTATCTCTCTTCAATCGATTCAATCTCCTTTTTCAGGCTCTCATAAGTTTCATCTGGAATCGCACACTTCAGTGAACGCTCCAGCCCCTTATTTTTCCTGGCTTTCTCCAGACAGTCCATACTGTGGCACAGATAAGCGCCCCGCCCGTTTTTCCGTCCGGTCGCATCCACCACAATCTCTCCTTCCGGAGTGCGCAGCACCCGAAGCATCTCCCGTTTGCTCTTCATTTCCTGACAACCCGTACACTTACGTGTCGGTATTTTTTTTACCTGACCGGCCATATTCTCTGTTATTCCTCATTGTCTGATGAAGTATCGGATTCTTCTCCGGTATAACCGTTCTCAGTGCTCTCCCAGAATCCCTCTTCATCCTCCGCGTAACCGTCATTATACTCGCCGTTTTCCGCATACGCTCCGTCCTCTGCGTATTCGTCCTCGTAATATCCGTCCTCGTCGTAATATTCATCCTCGGCATAGTAATCTTCCTCGTACTCCAGAAGATCTCCGGACTCACGAGCCTGCGTCTCATTCTTAATATCGATCTTGAATCCCGTCAGGCGGGCAGCAAGTCTGGCATTCTGCCCTTCCTTGCCAATCGCAAGGGAAAGCTGGTAGTCCGGGACAACCACCTTCGCTACCTTCTCATCCGGATCTGCGAGAACCGTGATAACCTTCGCCGGGCTGAGCGCGTTCTCGATAAGAAGCGCCGGGTTCTCATCCCAGTTAATTATATCAATCTTTTCTCCATTCAGCTCATCGACAACCGCGCTCACACGGGAACCATTCAGACCCACGCACGCACCTACCGCATCGACATCCGGATTGTTCGACCAGACAGCAATCTTGGTACGGCTGCCCGCTTCCCTGGCAATGCTCTTGATCTCAACTGTGCCGTCGCGTACTTCCGTCACTTCCTCTTCAAACAGACGCTTCACCAGCTCCGGATGCGTACGGGAAACCAGAATCCTGGGACCCTTCGGCGTATCCTTTACTTCCAGAACATACACCTTAATCCGCTGCGTCGGCCGGTATACCTCACCCCGAATCTGCTCCTCTGCAGAGAGTGTGGCATCTGCACGGCCAAGGTTAATACTGATATTCCGCCCAAAATAGCGCTGCACAACACCCGTCACGATATCATGCTCTTTTTCATAATATTCATTGTACAGAACCTTGCGTTCTTCCTCGCGAATCTTCTGCAGAATCACATTTTTCGCATTCTGTGTCGCAATACGGCCAAATTCTTTTGACTTAATATCAACACGTACGACATCCCCAAGCTCATACCGGGAATCAATCATCTTTGCCTTGGTCAGGCTGATCTGTGCCAGTTCATCCTCCACCTGCTCCACCACGGTCTTCATCGCGTATACTTCATACTCGCAGGTCTCCGGATCAATATTGACCACCACACTATCCGCTTCTGTCTTCCAGTTGTTCTTGCAGGCCTGAATCAGCGACTGACGGATTGCCTCAAGCAGCGTCTCTTTGCTGATATTTTTCTCCTTTTCCAGAATCGTGAGTGCCTCTAACAACTCGTTATTCATTTTGTTTTTTCCTCCCTGTCAGAAATCTATTGCCAGCCGTATCAGTGCGATATCCGTACGTGTAAACGCCATCGCCCCGCCGTTTTCTGTCTGTATGGTAACCGTTTGCTTATCATATCCCTGTAAAATCCCGATAAATTCCTTCTGCCGCTCAATCGGACGGAATGTCCGGATCTCTACCTTCTCACCAATGCTGCGCTCAAAATCCTTATCTTTTTTCAGAGGACGTCCAAGCCCGGGAGAGCTTACCTCCAGTATATACGCGTCTTCAATAAAATCCTGTTCGTCCAGCAGATCGCTGAGCGCGCGGCTGATCACCTCGCAGTCATCAATGGTAATCCCGCCCGGCTTGTCAATATAGGCCCGCAGGTACCAGCTGCCCCCTTCTTTTACATACTCAACATCAACCAGTTCAAACTGATGTGCCTCGATCAGTGGCATCAGCAGAGCTTCTGTTTTCTGTTCGTAAATCTCTTTTTTGCTCATGGTATTCCCCCACAAAGAAGAGTGGACCGCGCGGCCCACTCTTTTATCAGTAACAGTTATTTTTATCAGAAACCATCATAGCACCGTTTTTCACGAAATGCAAGAGGTTTCTTACAAAGAGTTTTCGCAGGAAAGGCTGATAATCGTATCTTTTTCGAAATACGAGTCCGTTCCCACATAAATCGTCACCTCGCAGCTGTAGCCGTAAGAAGGAGAATTGTAAGTATAATAGCGGTAATCTCCGCTATCTGTATACTCATATTCCATGCTGTTCTCTTCCAGAATAGACAGAAACTCCTCTTCAGTCATGCCGATGCGCACGCCGCCCGCCAGAGCGCCGTCCATGTCAAGCGTATATCCGCCGATGGAAAGCTCCTCCAGCCAGCAGTTTTCCGGCGTGGTCGCGTAATCCTCATCGTTCGTCACAATTGCAGAGAAAGACTGGTTATTCTTTTTCAGAGTCACCCAGCCATAATATTTGGCGACAACCATCGAATCACTGTCATCCTCATCCAGCTCCCAGCCGTCGTCAAGCAGCACACTCACCGGTACGGGAAGCTCATAGCAATCTCCGTCAATCTCAATCTCATAAGCGGAGAGATCTGTGCTCAGCGAATCCGGCTTTGTGTACGCAAGGATGCTTTGCGAAACCTCCGTACTCATCTCTCCCTCATCAAACCCCTCCGGCTCGATGAAATTCTCAATCCGGATATCTTCCAGCACACCGCTCTCCAGGAAAACCTGCAGTTCAATTTCCTGATTATAGTCTTCTTCATAGGTATACTGCGTATAAATCGTCCCTTCATAAGTATCGGTCGGAGTCCCATAGGCCGCCTCGATATCCTCCAGAGTCGACTCCCCCAGAACAATGCCGCAGGGGAGCGCAACCGTTTCTTCCAGGTCACTCCAATAGTAATCATCAATCGAAATACCGGCCACAATACACTCTTCGACAGGCATCGTGTTGATACCAAGATTCAGCACATACGCGGTAACGTTCATGTCGTCCTTTACAAAGTAGTAAAAGCTGTAGCTGTATGGCTCCAGCGTATCTCCCGCTTCCTCTTCATCTTCCAGACTCCAGCCATATGAAACAAAGTCCTCATACATCATCGGCAGAACATATACATCCTCATCGATCGTAATCTGGAAGTCCGTCCAGGATTCTTCCTCCGTCTCGGATTCCGTCTCAGTCTCCGCTGCAGCCTCTTCCGCACCTACACTCTCTGCTGTCAAAAAAGGTGTGCTGCAAAATACCAGTGTCGCGCACAACACCACAAACAAATTTTTCTTTTTCATGCGTTCTCCCCTCACACAATTATATAGTAGTATCCTGGCTTTAAAGAATTCGTACCCGGCGGCCGGCACTCTTTTTCTCACGGCTTCCGCCGATTTTCGTACAGATTCAGAATATCATGTTTTTGCATATCTTGCAAGGATTTTGATAGAAGAGATGAAAGTAATCGCTGCAGGCGTTACAGGTCACACCATGGCCAAATTTACATTATCTTAACCACTATAGGTGTGACCTATAACCCACAGGCTCGATGCAAAAAAAGAGCAGAAGAACCATCTCCTCTGCTCATCTGAAAAGAAGCGGATAACGAGAATCGAACTCGCCTCCCCAGCTTGGGAAGCTGGTGTTCTACCGATGAACTATATCCGCACAGTTATAAGAAATCTGGATGCCATCCTGCCGAACGCCGGATTCTGACAGCTCTGAATGCTCCGAACCTCTTACCTGCGGAACATTATATACCAGAATCCGAAAATTGGCAAGAAAAACTTTTTTAATTTCATCCCTCACTCAGTAAATCCGAAATTTATGTACCGCCCATTTGATCACACGGTACTTCGGTGTCTCCAGCTCATGTACTGCCTCTTTCAGTTTTTCCCGGATCGGAATCCCCTGTGGGCAGTGCCGCTCACAGCGCCCGCAGCCAATGCACTGTGACGCACTGGATGTCTCCCGGCGCATCGCAGTCGACTGTGTATATTCCCAGCTGTCAGAATGTCTGCCCTCTGTGTATCTCACATTGTAACAGTGAAAGGCCATGGGGATATCCACTCCCTGCGGGCAGGGCATACAATAACCGCAGCCGGTACAGCCGACCTTCATCTTCTGATTGATCGCCGTCTTCACCTGCTCCACAAGCTGCCGATCCTGCTCCGTGAATTCTCCCACACGCGCTTCATCTGCGAGGCGTAAATTCTCTTCTACCATCTCAATGCTGTTCATACCAGAAAGCACACAGGTCACCTGCGGTTGATCCCAGAGCCAGCGAAATGCCAGCTCTGCCGGCGTCGCGAAATGCCCGGATTCCTCAATCCGTGTCTTTGCTTCCTTCGGCAGCTGATTTACAAGCCGCCCGCCGCGCAGCGGCTCCATAATAATCACCGGAATCCTCTTTTCCCCGGCGTAAGCCAGTCCATCACGCCCGGCCTGCGAAAACTCGTCCAGATAATTGTACTGAATCTGACAAAAATCCCAGTCATACGCATCCAGAAGCCTTTTAAAATTCTCCGTATTCCCATGATAAGAAAAACCAATGTGGCGAATCTGCCCCCGCTCCAGCTTTTCCTGAATCCAGTCCCGGATACCAAGATCGGCCAGATGCTCCCAGGTCTTTACATCATTCAGCATGTGCATCAGGTAATAGTCAATATAATCCGTCCGCAGCCGCTTCAGCTCCTCCTGAAACTTTTTCTCCGCACCTGCCGCGGAGCGAATCAGATAATGCGGAAGCTTGGTCGCCAGATAGATCTGCCCGCGGCAGCCGTTTTTTTCCAGAATCTTCCCGACCGCCTCTTCATTCCCAGGATAAACGTATGCCGTATCGAGATAATTCACCCCGCCGCGGATCGCGCGCATCAGCTCGCTTTCCGCTTTGTCCAGGTCAATCTCATTCCCTTTTTTTGAAAAGCGCATACAGCCGTAGCCCAGGATCGACAGCTGATTTCCGGCACAGCCCTCTCTATATTGCATCTGACGTCCTCCGTTTTGTGTATTCTTATTTTTTCTGAGGATCCGAATGTCCCAGAGCAGTTTCGCCTGTTCCATTTCATTCGCATCCGAAGGAATCCCATTCAAAGGGGAAGCATTGGCAACCCAAATCCAGTTTTACATGTTTATCCAAGCGCCACATCCAGCACCATCATCAGCGCAAAACCAGCCGCAAACCCAATCGTTCCCAGATTACTGTGGTCGCCGGTAGAGGCCTCCGGAATCAGTTCCTCCACGACCACATAAAGCATGGCGCCCGCCGCAAAAGCCAGTAAATATGGCAACAGCGGCGTCACAAACCGTGACAGAAGAATCGTAATCACTGCTCCGATCGGCTCCACAATCCCGGAAAGCATTCCATATACAAAGGCCCTCGCACGGCTCATATTATCACTGCTTCGAAGCGGCAGGCTGATCACCGCGCCCTCCGGAAAATTCTGAATCGCGATTCCAAGAGAAAGTGCCAACGCACCTGCCACCGTAATCTGCGTCTGCCCGGACAGCATTCCCGCAAACACGACGCCAACTGCCATCCCCTCCGGAATATTATGCAGAGTAACCGCCAGAAGAAGCATCATCGTCTTTGGCAGTCCGCAGGAAATCCCTTCTGCTTTCTCGCTGTCCAGATGCAGATGCGGAATCAGCATATCCATCAGCAACAGAAAACCAAACCCAAACAACAGACCAATCAATGCCGGAAGAAAAGCCAGCCGTCCCATCTTCTCCGACATCTCCATCGATGGAATCAGAAGAGACCA
>Ga0192273_1069_pt1 | contig 12597 bp, 18 predicted proteins | sample Koala_Koa24_F3_FD_131270 | JGI IMG/M metagenome (GOLD analysis project Ga0192273, IMG submission 131270) | Enriched cells from koala feces incubated with labeled cellulose particles, San Francisco Zoo, California, United States - Koala_Koa2-4_F3 ... | reverse complement strand
TTCGTCAGGCCTTTTTACAAGGCGTACATGATACGATGTATGAGGAGAAGTCTCCTGAGAGACCTCAAGGCATACTCGACCCCGAGGTTGAAAGTGCGTATAAAAAACTTCTTTCCGTCTATAAAACCAAGACAGCCGTTGCAAAAGCCATCAACGTAGAATCGTCAAATCTCTGTGGCTACATAGCCGGACGCATAGCAATCGGCCCTAGGGTCAAAAAAAAATTTTTGGCTGCTGCGCGAGAGGCAAGCTAAATGGACCCTTGCGGCGAGCGAAAGGATAAAAACCAATGCAAAAGAAATACGACATTATCCCCCCGCATGAAGATAATATTATCAAATATTTACAGTCATGCGGCTTGATAGTGAGCACATTTTCCTTGAATTGTCTTACCCGTGTGCCGACGACGGCTCATCCCAATTCATTAAACGGCGCGTATGTAATTTGGCAAAATCGAGGTGCCACTAGTGACTTTTTCCTTGGCTGGGCGCAAGCGCACGATAGCGATGAGGAGCCTTTTTGGTTTGTCACAAGGCCAAGGGAAGAATGGGTGTCGGCTGATAGAGCGTGGATAGCCGAGCGGCAAAAAGAGCAGATCAAACAATCTAAAGACGAAAGCCAAAGGGCACTGCGGGAACTTACCACATTTTACGGCGGGTTAACGGAGCCTGGGGATAGGCACCCCTATCTTGAGGCAAAATGCGTCAGGCCTCATGCCGCGCTGCGAATTTACCGCCGCCATGCCGGTGATGATGCCCGCTCTTTTCCTTGGCTTAATAATTGCCTTATTATTCCATACTTTAACGCCTGTGGACAACTCATGACATTGCAGCGTATTCCATGGGAGGAAAATAGGTGGAATGAAAAACTGCTCTACCCCGGCGCGGTTAAAAAGGGCGCGTGTTTGCGCATTAACCCTGGCCGTAGTGGCGGAAAATCCATAGGCATTGCCGAGGGTTTCGCCACGGCCGATTCTTTTTCGCGCGCTATGGATATGCCGGTTTACGCATCCGTTGATGGGGGCAATATGGCGTTTGTTGCCGCCGAGGTTGCTCAAATGGCCCCCGACAAGATTATTATTGTGGCAGATAATGATTGTGAAACTCCGAATAACCCCGGCATAAATTATGCGCTTAAGGCGGCTAACGCGGCTGATTCCGATTCTATTTTTGTTCCCGTATTGGACAAATTGGCTGTTGACGCCAATGACCTTTATTGCCATGGAGGCGAAGACCTTGTACGTAATCAGGCAATGTTTTTAAAGACGCGCAAAGAGGTGCAGGCGACGCTTAAGGTTAAAAATGAAACGGAGGCGGATTCGGTCCCCCAAAATTTTGCGCTTTCTTCCTTGGCTGGCGAATCCTGATTATATTATCGTGTATATAAAAAAACAGGCACTGATGAGGTTAAGATTGGCGATTTGCTTGAGGTTGTTGCAAAATATCGTGAAAAGGAAACCGGCGAAAGCGGCAAGATTGTTTGTTATGCGCCGGATATAGCATTTAATGAAGAGGAGAAAATTACGGCGTACATTCCCGATACCGCGCTTGCCAGTGTCAGGTGTGTGGAGACGCTAAAATTACTTCCTAGTTACGCAACTTTTAAAAAATATCATTCCAAAATCGTGGAATATATTAATAACGCCGCGCCGGAGAGAAAAATTATTGTAATGCGCCGGACCGGCTGGCTTGGAAAGAATAAAGATAAATTTTTATTTCCCGGCGATTCTTTTGAAGAAAACGGCATTGAGTACATGTTCCCTAAAGAAAATACATACTCCTTTATGTCCAAGTGCGGTACCTTACAAGAATGGAAAGACAATGTGGCCGCTTTGGCCGCCGGCAATTCCCGCGCCGTTCTTGCGCTGTCGGAAGCTTTTGCCGCACCGATTAGAAGCTATTTGGGAGACGACGATGATGCTTGCGGCTGGCATATTATTGGTCCGAACGGTTGCGGAAAATCTACATGCGCCAAAGTCGGGGTTTCAACGTATGGGCGCGGAAGCACTACGGACCCTGAGGGTGAAGGCGCGCTTGTTTCTTGGTACAGAACGGAAAACCAAATAGAATCGGTTGCCGTTGCGCATAATCATATGTGTGTGTTTCTTGACGAAATGAAATTGGCTGCGAAAAAAGACCCAAAAGCACTTGAAATTGTATCATATATGTTGGCAACGGGCAATGGCAAGGGCCGAATGATGGCGAATGGGAAAGATAGGAAGGTAAATACATGGCGCATAGGCTTTTTTTCTACAGGCGAGGAATCCCTTGTTTCCTTTATTGAGCGTGGTGGCGGCATAGTAAATTCCGGCCAGGAGGTTCGTGTTTGTGATATCCCTGGCTCCCCTGGCTATGAGGACAATATTTTTGAGGATATTCATGGGCGGAGTTCCTCCACGGTTTTTGTGGATGAGCTCAGGGACAACACAAAGAAATATTATGGCCACGCTCTTCCCGCCTTTTTGTCGGCGCTTGCTCGACACGGCGTTTCACAAGAAGACCAGGAATTTTTTCTTGGAGTCCACGGGCGCGCGTTCTTTGGCGTGTTTGAAGATTCTCCTCAGGAACTACAGCGCGTTGCCTCCACAATGTGTTATAATCGCTTGGCAATACATCTTGCTATTAAATGGGGGATTCTTCCGTGGGACGAAGCGATTGAGTGTTGTATGTTGGCACAATGTTTTTACTCGTGGCGAGATACCTTTATTGACGAAGCCGGCTTACGGAGCGAGGAGCAAAAAATCCGTGACCAGTGGACCACGTTTATCCAGGAAAATCGTGGAAGATTCACGGACCCCGAAATAAAAAATATTGGACCTTATCAGAACTATGGTGTATTTGATTCCAGGGAGTGCGTATATTATATTTGGCCCGGAACATTCCGGCGTCATTGTGGCGACAAAAAACAGATGAACTATCACCTTAGGGTACTACGCAAAATAGGGATGCTTCCTGTTATTCAGGCCAGCAGAGCAAATATGTTCACAACCATAAAAAAACTTGGCGGAATATCCTCCCCCGTGTACGGCATTAAGCTGCTTGAAGAAAAGAACGTCGATGAAGATTCCACCGTTCCCAGTAAAGCGAAAGTAATAAAAACAGACTTCACAAAAGGATACATGCGCGAGCCACGGGAAGAAGACCGGGACCCTGACTCCTTTCCCGAACCGGACGAAAACATGGGCGATTTGCCCTTTTAACGCGTTCAAACGCCGCGAGGCTAAGGAGGTGCACCATGTTTAAACGCGCCTGTGTTTTTTTCCTTGGCTTGCTTGCAGCAGGCTCGCTTGTAGCGGGCGCGCTTGTAGCGGGCGCGCTTGCATCTGAGCTGCGGCCCAACCCCGACGGCCCGTACTTCGAGGGCCCCATTTACTTTGGTTTTTCGGATTTTTCGGCAAACGGGGCGACAATAGAAGACAAACTCGTTTCCGCCATTCTTGGTGAAGCTGTCATTGCCCGCGCCGCCGGTTTAACGCGCGATGATAAAGATTGGCCCGCGGCGGCGGTCTATGTCGCAGCCTATTCGTTCACGAGCAAAAAACTCGCCGATGCGCTCATTTATGCGGTCAAATCGGGCTGCGAAGTCACGGTCGTCATGGACAAAAAGCAGAGCCAAGGGAAAGGCAGCCTCGCTTCTTTCTTGGCTTTAAACGGCGTTGCGGTGTACCTTGACGCATCCCACAACGCCATGCATTCGAAGTATATCCTCTGCCTCTCTCAAGACGCCGTCTACACAGGGTCGTATAATTTCACGGAGAACGCCAAAAAGAACGCCGAGAATATCGTGGGCCTTGTAGGCAATCCCTTCCTGGTTATGATGTATTTGCGGGATTTTATGGGGCATGTTGGGCATTCGGAAATCTTGAACACTGTTATGTCTTAGCGGAAAATGTTTTTCAAAAAAGCTTGACAATGTCCGGCGTTGGAGTTAAATGATATTCAAACGCGCCTGCCGCGGGCATAAGATCATGTTATTAGCCTGCCGCGGGCATAGGAGGTGTTACTATGATTGGTTGGATTTTGCTTGTTCCCGCGCCATTTGTGATAGGTGTGCTTTTGGCGGGTGGAACGGTGTTGGAGGGTATCGCCCTTTTCTTTGGCTTATCCGTGGCTCTAGCCCTATTCAAGGGTATTTTCGGTGCTATCATGCAAGCCAGAGAAGACAGAAAATTCGAACGTAATTTCACGCTGGACGACCGCGATGTGTAAATATCTCTACTGGGACAAAGGCTATCGCTCTTTTGGCGATAATATCCCTGGCTACGCTCAAGGCGCGTATTTCCCGGGAGATGAACCTGGCTGGAAGTGCTCTCTGACGCATGAGCCATGTCCGGCCGAATCTGTCGAAGATGAAGAAGGTTGTGAGGAACGCCATGAAAAGCAATCAAGTTACGACTCGCATGTCCAAGGAACACATTGAAATAATTGCCAGACTCGCCCGCGCTGCCCACATGACACCTGCCGCCATGTTGCGCCGGCTCGTGTTGGAGAGATTGGAAGCTCTGGGCCTTATTCAAACACCGGAAGGAGAACCAAATGAAAATGCTCAGTCGCCGCAAGGCTCTCATTAATGAACCCATGCGTCAGTTCTTGATTGACCGCGCCCAGACGCTGCATTATGAAGCGCTGCAATTCCCCAAAACGCGGCACGTCGCCGAAAACTGGATTCGCCAGGCGCGCCGCCTCGCAAAGCAGGCAGGCGACGCGGAGCTGTATAGACAACTTTTGGGCGAGGATACGCATCAATGAAAAACCCTGCAATAAATTGGAATAATTTTACATTTGTGGATTTATTTGCGGGAATAGGCGGAACGAGACTTAGTTTTGAGCGTGTGGGCGGCAAATGCGTTTTTTCTAGTGAAATCGATAAAGAGGCTTGTAAAACCTATGAAGCAAATTTCGGAGAATACCCGGTAGGAGACATAACCAAAATAGATGTTAAGGAAATACCTAATTTTAATATACTGTTAGGCGGATTTCCCTGTCAATCGTTTTCCATTATTGGGAAGAGGGAAGGTTTCGCGAATGGTGCCTGCGGAACCATGTTTTTTGACATAGAGAGAATACTAAGAGGGAAAATGCCGAAAGCATTTATGCTTGAGAATGTACGAAATTTGACTGCGCACGATTCAGGGCGGACATTCAATGTTATGATAACGCATTTAGAAGCATTAGGGTATCATGTTTATTCAAAAGTTCTTAACGCGCTGGACTTTGGCGTACCACAAAAAAGAGAGCGAATAATTATTGTCGGCTTCCTCGATAACGTCTGTTTTGAATTTCCTAAAGGTGTTCCGTCTTCGAAACGAAAATCGCTTAACGATATATTGGAAGTAAGTGTTGACAGGAAATATTATGTTCGGGATGAAATACGAAATTCACGTTTAAAGAGATTGAAAGATGCAAGTTATCCAACCCCTTATATTTCACATGAAAATATGGCGGGTTCAGTAACGCCACATCCGTATTCACCCGCCCTACGGGCAGGTGCATCTGCAAATTATATGCTTATAAATGATGAGCGTAGACCGACGGAACGAGAACTACTTAGACTGCAAGGTTTTCCGGATAACTACAAGGTGGTTGTGTCTTATAGTGAAATAAAGAAGCAAACCGGGAATTCCGTTGCCATCCCAATGATAAGCGCAGTAGCGACGGAAATGATTAGGTCATTAAAAACGTATGAGCGCAAAAATGGATTCTCGTCCCAAATGTCGTGTTCGCCTCCCCAACTCTAAGGCAGCGGGGTACATAACAAATGAGGCCCTCCTTAAGGCTATCAAAAGACACCCAGAACTTCGGCCGTGTCCGAAAGATAATTGGTGGTAGAAGGATTGGAAATATTGTGAAAACTGTGATTGGAAAATAGGAGAAAACGAATGAAAGGTAGAGACTGGGCTAACATGGCCCTTCTAGGGCTTTTTTTCTTTGGCTTGTCTTATGGTGTATTTACGCCAAAAGCGGAAGCGGCTTACTTCACGGAAACGCCGGAACTAAACCAGGTTGTCCCCCTTTCTCCCATGATGGATCCCGAATATGCCGCAACAGTGGAGAAAGCCAGGAGAGAAAATATTTCTTTTGAGGAAGCAAGAGAAAGAGAATACAGAGAACGACAAATAAGGAGTGTCTTGTTTTTATCATTGGTTTATTCATGTTTTTTTGGTGCAATCAAAGTGATTCCTTCTTTGATACGGGGTATGGGAAGGGGCATCATCGCCGTTGACAATGCCCGTCAAAAAATAAAAAGAACATCTTTGCGGGATATTGGAGAGAAGTTGGCCAATGGAAATAATCGTCGACACCCGTGAGCAGGCCCCTTTTTCTTTCCTTGGCTATCCCGACGTTCAAATTATCCAGGGAAGTCTGTGGGTAGGAGACTACAGCCTTGTAGGGCTTGAATTCGAGGTCAGTTGCGAAAGGAAAAGCCTTGAAGATCTTGTAGGGTGCCTCACCAAAGGCCGCGAGCGCTTTGAAAAGGAGCTCATGCGTTCCACCTATCTCCGTTCTTTCGCTGTGGTCGTCGAGCAAGAAGCGTGCTGGATTCAGGAAGGCTTCTACCGTTCACGTATTGACCCAAAGGCGGCCTGGGCTTCTATCTTGGCTTTTTCAGCCAGGTATAAGGTTCCTTTCTGGTTTTGCCGCGACCGCGCGGAGGCCGAGGGAACCGTATATGACTTGCTCCGGCATTATCTTAATCAGCGGCTTGATACGTACAAAAAATTGGTGACAACTCATAAAGGATAAGGTAAGGTAATGAAAAAAGAACAGAGCTTTCCGGCCTATACTCGATTGTCCAAAAAAACTTTAGACCTTATCAATGATTTTGCCCGTGCTAAACACATGACTCGCGCGGCCGCAATCAGGCGGCTCATCGAAGAACGACTTGAAGAAATTTCTATTGTTGGAGGCTGGAAATGAACTCTGAAAAAATAACCTATATTATGATTGAAGGCGGCGAGAGCGAGAGCGCCTGTAAGGGAGAGACGCAGCCATGAAGGGCGCAAAACATGACGCGGGAAAATTGCGGCTTGACTTAATCCCACCGGAAGCTATACGCGCGTTAGGCGAAGCGTTAACCTATGGCGCAGACAAATACGGCGACAGAAACTGGGAGCAGGGAATTTCCGAGGACCGCTTGTACGCGGCCCTGCAAAGACATCTCCTCGCCTGGCGCGAAGGAGAAACCAAGGATAAAGAGAGCGGCCTTTCTTCCTTGGCTCACGCTTTGTGTAATCTCGCGATGCTGGTGACGTTTGAGCGGCGAAACGCGTGTGCCGACCGCGAACTTTTCGACGCGATTGCCTCCGGTAAAAGTTCTTTGGATTAACACGAGGCACTCAAGCAATGCAATTTCACGTCATTCTCATTAATGGAAGTTTCGAATGGGGGATAACGAGCCGTGAGCTCGCGCAATTCCTTGGGCGGCGACATAATAAAATACTGCGTGACATTCGCGTCTTTCTCGGTCGGAAAAGCCTTTCCTACGGCGTTTTTAATTTTAAAGAAAAAACGTACCGAAAGAACGGCCACTGGCCGGAGTATGTTTTAACGAAAAGGGCGGCGGAAGAATTTTTATCACAAAGGCAGGTAAGGAGAAATGTTTAATAAAATCACGCTTATAGGCCGACTTGGCCGCGACCCCGAGGCCAGAATGACTCCGGCTGGGGCTGTCGCGAATTTTTCCTTGGCTACTGATGAAATGTGGCTGGATAGCCAGGGACAAAAACAAACGCGCACCGAATGGCACCGCGTTGTCGTCTGGGGCAAGCAGGCCGAGCTTTGCGCAAAGTTCCTTGCGAAGGGCCGTCTCGTTTTTGTCGAAGGTAGTTTGCAAACACGGAAATATCAGGACAGCCAAGGGCAAGAGCGCTCAGTGACGGAAGTTAAGGCGCAGCGCGTGCTGTTTTTGGACAGGACCGCTGCTCAGACGCCGGCTCAGACGCCGCTGGACTCAAGCCCGCCACAGGCGGGATTCCCCACGGATGTGAGCGGAATGGATGATGTGCCGTTTTAGCTGAAGGGGAAGGGCCGTGGCTAATCATTTACGCTGGATGGGCGGCAAATCAAGGATCGCCAAATGGATAGTATCACATTTCCCAGAGCGGCGGATATGTTACGTCGAGCCGTTTTGCGGGGCCTGCCATGTACTTTTTGCAAAATCAGTCCTGCCGAAAGAGAGTGAGGTTATCAACGATGCGGACGGCGATTTGATTAACCTCTTTAGGGTTTTTCGGCATCACCCTGACTACTTGTGGCAGGAGATGCATTATTTGTTACATTCGCGGGAGGAGTTTTACCGCACCCGGGAATGGCACGGAGTGACGGACATTCAGCGCGCCGCTAGTTTTTTGATGCTCATACGCAACTCGTTTGGCGGCAGAATAGAAAAAGTCCCCTCTTTCGGGTATAGCATTGTGTATAACAATGGTAATGGCCTTCCCTTATCAAAAATCAAAAACATTATAACCGCTTTTCGCGAGCGGCTCGACAAAGTTATCGTCGAAAACCTTGATTTTGCTGACGTCATTAGACGATACGATTCGACTGATACATTGTTTTACTGCGACCCGCCTTACATTAATACGAAACAATACCGCCTGCCGTTTACCATGGACGACCACAGGCACCTTGCTGACTGCTTGTCCAAAATTAAGGGCATGGCTTTAGTTAGCCTTAACGATTGCGCGGTGGCGCGCGAACTTTACGCCGGATGGAGCGTTAAAACAAAAAAGGTGAAATATTTCATTAACAGGATAAAAACTGATAGCGCGCTACCGCGCCAGGAGCTCCTTTTCTTAAACAATGCGGCCACGAAACGGCTTGGGGAAAACATACAGGGCGTTTTGGGGGAGGGAAAGCCATGAAGAAGAAGCCTGGCCAGCTTTTGCGCGTCGCCGGAGTTGCCCGCGACTCTATTGTTGACGGTCCGGGCGTTCGCCTGACGGTCTTTGTGCAGGGATGCAACATTAAGTGCCCGCGCTGTCATAACCCTAAGACCTGGGATTTTAACGGCGGCTACGTAATTTCCGTCGCCGACGTCTTGAGCATGTATCGTCCGCAATATCAGGGACTTACACTTAGCGGCGGCGAACCGTTCGACCAAGACGAGGAGCAAACCGCCGCCCTTCTTTCCTTGGCTTCTTTTATTCACGCCCGCGGTGGCGACGTTTGGGCATACAGCGGCCATTATCTCGAGTCTTTGCGTGCGGAAAACCATCCGCTGCTGGGGGCTGTTGACGCCCTTGTGGATGGCAACTTCGAATACAAATTGCGGGATTATACTTTAAGATTTAGGGGTTCTTCCAATCAGCGAATCTGGGTCAAAAACCCCGAAGGTAAATGGGAAAATGATAGAAAAACTTTATAGCCTTATTTTTGAGGACCCTGACGCTCGGCGCGAAAATGCGAATGTCAATGCCGATACGCAGAACGGCGCACTTTTTCTCCTTGGCGTCGAAGCCGGCAAGGCCTTGACTCTTCAAAAACTTCTTCCCGCCGATATGGCCGACGCGCATACGTCCGGTGACATGCATATTCACGACCTGCCTTTTTACGGCATGTCGTTCAATTGCATTCAGCATGACTTGCGCAAATTGTTTTCCAAAGCCTTTAAAATCGATACCTGTTCAATCCGCCCACCGCAATCCGTGGAAAGCATGGGCGCGCTTTTGGCAATCGCGCTCCAGACGGCTCAAGGCGAATCTTTTGGCGGCCAGGGCGTGCCGGATTACGATTTTGTGATGGCGGAGGGGGTCCGCAAGACATTTCGGCGAGAGTTTGAGCTAGAGCTTAACCGGCTCCCCTTGGACTCCGATATCCCGGAGCTGCGAAATAAGGCGCGGGACGCGGCGTGGCGAAATACCGAGCGCAGGACCTTTCAGGCCGCCGAAGCTCTTGTCCACAATTTAAATAGCCTTCGCGCGCGCGCCGGCGGGCAACTAACCTTTTCTAATCTTAACTACGGCCTTGATACAACAGCCGAAGGCCGCCTGGCGACGCGCTGTCTTTTGGAAACGACAATGGCGGGGTTAGGAGATGGGGCTACCCCGATTTTCCCTGTCCAAATTTTTAAAGTCAAGGAAGGGATTAACTATAACCCGGGCGACCCAAATTATGACCTTTTCCAGCTGGCTATGGAATGCTCGGCTAAACGCATGTGGCCAAATTTTGCGTTCCTCGACGCGGATTTCAATAAAAATCAAGATGTTGCGTACATGGGCTGCCGCACCCGCGTTGTCGCCAATGTCTTTGACACCACCAAAGAGGTTGCAGCTGGCCGCGGTAATCTCTTTTTTACCACAATCAACCTACCGCGCCTTGCTATTAAGGCAACCGGCGGCGGCGGAGCACTAGGCCACGGCGATATACCGCTATTTTTCGACCTGCTTGATGATGTGATGAACCTTGGCATCCGCCAGTTGCATCACCGCTTTAACATTCTGGCGCACAAAAAGGTCCGGAATTTTCCGTTCCTATTTGGGGAGGGGATTTGGTGCGGCTCGGAAACGCTCGACCCCGACGACGAGATTGGCGACGTCTGGAAACATGGGACTCTTTCCCTTGGCTTTATTGGGCTCGCGGAAACCTTGACCGCGCTTATTGGTAAGCACCATGGTGAATCAGGTGAGGCGCAAGAGCTGGGTCTTGAAATAGTAGGCCATATGCGCAAGCGGCTGGATTTGGAAGCCTGCCGCAGGCAGATGAATTTTACGCTTTTGGCGACCCCGGCAGAAGGGTGTTGCTCAAGACTCTCCCATCTTGACCAGGCTCGTTACGGCAAGATCCCCGGGGTGACGGATAAAGAATACTACACCAACTCTTTTCACGTTCCCGTGGATTTCACAATCTCCGCTTTTGATAAAATCGCCTTGGAGGCCCCGTATCATGCCTTAACTAACGCTGGCCACATCACCTATGTTGAGCTTGACGGTGACCCGAGCAAAAACCTTGAGGCCTTTGAAAGCATTGTCCGCGCTATGCATGACGCTGGCATTGGCTATGGCGCGATTAACCACCCGCTGGATTTTGACCCCGTATGCGGTTTTTCAGGCGCCATTGATAACGAGTGTCCTGGGTGTGGTCGCGAGGCGGACGAAAAAGTGCAACGAGTGAGGCGTATCGTTGGCTATCTAGCTCCAGTGAATCGTTGGAATGCCGGAAAACTTGCGGAACTCAAAGACAGGAGGCCACATGCCTGTGGCGGGCTTGAGTCCAGCGGCATTTGAGCCAAGGAAAAAATAAAGAAACGTCTCCGCGAAGGTTGACATCCCAAGTGAAACCTGCTAAATAGTTCTTGTGTGTGACGGCACGAGACAAGATAGTAATGCGGGAAACCGCTAGCTATAGAGAACCCGTTCAGGTGTCCGTCACCACCTGGGCGGGTTCTTTTCATTAGGAGAAAAACATGAGTGAGACGAAAAACGGTCTTCAAATCTTCGAGAATGAAAGGTTCGGCAAGGTCCGTGTAGTGATGAGGGATAGTGAGCCGTGGTTTGTGGCCAAGGACGTGTGTGATTGTTTGGAGCTTGGGAATGTGAGCCGAGCCGTAGATGGACTAGATGATGATGAAAAACAACAGCTTGAGACCAACATTACTAATAGTAATGTTGGGGGGCGTGGTACTCTCATCATATCTGAACCTGGCCTGTACTCTCTGGTCCTTCGCTCCCGCAAGCCAGAGGCTAAAGAGTTCAAGCGTTGGGTCACCCATGACGTTCTCCCGTCCCTCCGCAAGCACGGTGTAGTCGGCTCAAACGAAGCCATCATCACGCGCATCATGACGGACCACGAATTTGTCTCCGGCCTGGTGACAACACTTCATACCTTGGCTGAAAAGGCTCAAGCGGCCGAACGCAAAATCGCAATCCTCTCCCATGTCAATAAGACCTATACGGCGACCGAAATAGCCAAAGAGCTGGAATTCCCGTCCGCGATTGTCTTCAACAAGTTTTTAGCCAGAGAAAAGGTCCAGTTCAAGGTCAACGGCACGTGGGAGCTCTACTCCGACTATGCCGGCCTCGGACTCGTCGAAATCAAGCAAGAGGTTTTGGACAACGGGCACGTCATTTATCACCGGCGTTGGACGCAGCTCGGCCGTGAGTGGCTGCTCGAGCGGTATGGCGATAAGGGTAGTAATCCGTTTGCTACTCTTGGTGGAGCACACCAGTTGACCACGCAAGGCGTGGATACTGTCCGGACTCTTAATGATTCCAATGGGTTAAGGGCCGTGAAATGATTGCCGAAACCGTAACCGCCGCCGTTCTTCTCTTTGGCTATTTAAACACCAATGGTGAAATTGTCCGCCTGCCGGAATACGGCTCGGTGTACTACTCTTCCAAATGGGAGTGTGAAGACGCCATCCGGCACAAAGCGGTGATAGAGACGTGGCGGGAAGAAATTGGAGACAACTTTGTTTTGTTTTGTGCGCCGGTGAAGGAGAAAAAATAATGGCATATAATATTATGCTGTGTTTAGTCCCCTTGTCCGCCCTTCTCCTTGGCTCTATTTATCTGTGGGCAATATACCATAGCATTAAAACGCGAGCCTGGAAACAGATAGCTGCGGGGGCCCTGCTCGGCCTTGTCTCCGCCTTCGTGGG
>Ga0192273_1063_pt1 | contig 13738 bp, 10 predicted proteins | sample Koala_Koa24_F3_FD_131270 | JGI IMG/M metagenome (GOLD analysis project Ga0192273, IMG submission 131270) | Enriched cells from koala feces incubated with labeled cellulose particles, San Francisco Zoo, California, United States - Koala_Koa2-4_F3 ... | reverse complement strand
TCTGCCATTTTCATAATCTCGGCTTTCTGCTTTTTCGCAAGGGAAGGATTGTATGAGACTATCCTCTTTTCGGTTACGGAAAAAAATGTTTCGGTTTCTTCTCCTGTTGCGGGGTCAGTCTCTTTAAATTTGTAATCGAATGTATCTATGCAGGACTTAAGCCGGAATTTGATATTTCCTTTCTTGTCGGTATAGTCCGTAAAAACATTGGCATCATTTTCTAAAAGGAGCCATGTTTTTTCCTTTTCGCTAAGATTTCTGCCATGAACGGATCTGGAGAAAATATATCCGTCATCTGCTTCTTTGACAGCTGCGTAGATGTTCCTTGCACAGTTCAGCCCCTTATCAGCAACCTGAACGGTTTTACCGGAAACTCTGTTCCTTCTTTTCATTTCATTGATAACTTTTCTGATATATGGCTTTTCGGATTCATTGCCCGGATACATTTGCATTGCCACAGGCACGAGGTCTGCGTCAAGAAGCAGAGCCTGTCCGATAATCGGATCATTCTTATGCTCCTTGGAAGGGCCTTTCTGTTTGTCCTCAGAAGGCGTATCAATTTCGAAGTAATAATTAGTGCAGTCGAAAAAAACGCTGCTGAAATCCCTGGGATAATATTCTTCATAGCAATGATTAAAAAGCTCTATGTATTTTTTGTAAGATTCCCCGATAAAGCAGCAACCGTCATAAACCTGGTCTTCGGAAATGTGCACACCGCCATAAAGATGCGGAAAAACAGAAGATACAGTCTTTGATTTGGAGCAGGGATTAATAACTCTGGCATAGATAAGCTGAGCGAGCATATCATAAATACTGAATTGAAAACGTTTTTGAGAGGCCAGAATATCAATAAATTTTTCGACATTAAGCTCAGTCAGAAGAGTGTGAAGCAGAAAGTGGCCAATATTTTTTTCAACAGGAAGTTCAAAGGCACGCGGACGTGTTTCTTCCGCAATGGATGCATTACGCTCCTCATTTTTCTTCTTAACAAATTCCTTGTAGTAAGCTATGGGATCAGGGATCTCATCGGAAACGAGGTCCTCAACATAGCCGAAGGCCATTACACTTTTTGTATATGAAGCTTTCTTATCCTTGTCCCAATAGGAGTCATACATCTGAAGATAAATACCCTTTTTCTTTTTATCCTGCCTTAAAAAGTATGCCATTTTTAGACCTCCAAATACGATGAAATTTCAGAGTACCATGTAGTACCATCATTATATCATAGACCGAAAAAATTTGCAATAAAAAATGTCCAAAAATGGACATAAAATTTTCGTTGAAATTTGAAGCTTTCTCGAACATGAAAGCAGGCTAATGTTAAAATATATTTATGAACAGCTTCGGAATTTTCCTAGTACTACGACGGAAGACGGGTATTCTCCAACTGTCGAAAACGGGAGTATATATATCGTTTATGTGGGTTTGACGAAATCGAAGCAACCATTTTTATTGATTTCCGGCGGCTTTAGTGATATATTTAATATATTGTGATATGTTGTGAGCTTACCGCATTTACCGCTCATGCTTCGATAAATGAGCTGAAAAAGCAACTTAAAATCAATAATACTTTATATAAAGGAGTATGTATCATGAAATACGATTTTCCAATCACGAAGAACCCGAATCCGAAGGCTAAGCCTGATCCTGACACCTTAAGATTTGGGACGGAGTTTACCGACCACATGTTTATCATGGAATACGAGGACGGCAAGGGCTGGCACGACGGAAGGATCGTTCCTTACGGACCGCTTTCATTAGACCCTGCAGCTGTTGTATTTCACTATGCTCAGGAAATGTTTGAGGGCCTCAAGGCTTACAAAACTCCTTCCGGCAAGGTTCAGCTTTTCAGACCTGACATGAACGCCAAGCGTACAAACAGGACAAATGAAAGGCTTTGCATACCTCAAATCGACGAGGAGCTTTACGTTGAAGCAATCAAGGCTCTCGTAAAGATCGATGCAGACTGGATACCGCAGAAGGAAGGCACATCGCTTTACATAAGACCATTCATAATCGCAGATGAAGCGTTCCTCGGCGTCCGCCGCTCGACTCATTATAAATTCATCATCATCCTCAGTCCTGTAGGACCGTACTATGAAGGCGGCCTTACTCCTACGAAGCTCTACGTTGAGGATAAGTACGTCAGAGCTACCAAGGGCGGCACAGGCGAGGCGAAGTGCGGCGGAAACTATGCGGCCAGCCTCAAAGCGCAGGAAGAAGCTCACGAAAAGGGCTATGAACAGATCCTGTGGCTTGACGGAGTTGAAAGAAAGTATGTCGAGGAAATCGGTACGTCCAACGCATTCTTCATTCTCGGAGATGAAATCGTTACTGCTCCGCTTGACGGAACGATACTGCCGGGAATCACCAGAAACTCGGTTATCGCTCTTTTGAAGAAGAAAGGCATGAATATCGTAGAAAGAAAGCTCACTATAGACGAGGTAGTAGAGGCATATAAAAACGGGCAGTTCAAGGAAATGTTCGCATCCGGAACATCTGCTGTCATCTCACCTGTCGGCGAGCTCTGCTACAAGGGAGAGACTATGATCATCAACGGCGGCGGCATCGGCGAGGTTGCGCAGGAGCTGTACGATACGATTTACGGCATCCAGACGGGAACCGTTGCAGATGATATGGGCTGGACGGTTGAGGTTAAATAATATGAGCCGGACCGTCGGAGTTAAGTAATATGAACTTGACCGAACCGTCGGAATCAATGATATGAGCTAAGCTATCGAGATTAAACAGTTAAGCGGCTTGCGGGCAAGGCTTTTTCAGATAATTATTTCCGTGTGATGCTTTGCCGGAATATAGTTTTCAAGCGAGGCTTTGATGGAATATGATTTTCGATCTTTGATGGCAAATTGCCGAATTCTCACCAAAACGCGAGAATTCGGCATGTTTTTTTGTAACATAAATTTCAAACCACAACTTCGTACTTTCTCAGTCGTCATTTTCTTCCATATTAACACATTTTATTGCATTCCCCTTCGTTTACGGCCCGCCTTCTGCATAGCAGAAACCTTGGTAATCCTTTTTTGGTGTAAAAATCCATTTTTCACCATCACCGACTGCCGAATTTCCACAAAAAACCTCAGAATCCGGTAATTTGAGCATTTACGCTCAAAAATACAAGGAATTTCGCCCGGAAAGATTGTACAATGTTGCGACTGCAAAAAAAACGTATTGTAATCTGCAATACAAGGTGTTACAATTTTCTTGAAAGGTGGTGCATATTATGGCAATAACAAAAAGTGCTAATGTTACAGCTCGTATTCAACCGGAAATAAAAGAAAGTGCCGAAGCAATCTTAAATAAACTTGGTATCCCTGTATCTGTCTTTATTGATATGACATATAGACAGGTAATAATGCATGATGGCATTCCATTTTCATTAGAAATTCCCAACAAATTAGCAACCAGAGATGAAATTACGGATGCAGAATTCAATAAAATGATGGCTATCGGCCTTTCTCAGGCAAAATCTGATGACTCCTATTCGGTAGATGAAGCATTTGCAAATCTCAGAGCGGAGATCAACAGATGAAACAATATACCGTAAAAGTTACGAAAACAGCATATGCTCATATGAGTGAAATTGCAGGATATATCACACACGAATTGTTTGCACCGGAAGCAGCGAATAGACTTCTTGACCGATTTCAGAATACTATTGAAAATCTATCCGAAATGCCGCAGAGATATCCTTTAATTGATGAAGAACCGTGGAGAAATGAAGGGGTTAGAAAAATTGTTGCAAAAAATTTCCTGATCTATTTCTAGATAGATGAGTTGAATGCAAAAGTTCAAGTAATCGGGATTATATACGGTCGTCGAGATCAAGTGGCTCAGCTATTGAAATTAGATAGAGAATAATTATGTAAATATCACGTCCCACCTTCCGAATCGGGCGTGATATTTTCACAAACATTTCGGGAGCAACCGTTCATCGGCTTCTCTCTTTGTCTATAATATACGCTCCGGTCGTATATTTGCCAATTTATCATTTCAAATTTTAAGACAAAATGAAGAATAGGTGAAATTTCTTGTTGAGTGATGAGTTTAGTGCTATAATTTTCTACAGGCTCATTTAACGCAGCCACGATATAAAAATACAGTAAACTCGCTGTAAAATCCAGGAAAGCATTTAGGGCATTCAGTATGATACAGGATAATAAACCCGGATTCAGAAAATTTATTGCAAAATACAGCCACGTATGGGTATTGCTGTATGCATTCATATACATGCCATGGTTCTCTTATCTGGAGAACCGTACAGATGTAAATTATACTCTGATGAACTCTACGCTTGACAGCTACATTCCCTTTGTGGAGTTTTTCATCATCCTGTATTTTCTGTGGTTCCTGTACATCGGCGCAACCTTTGTGTATTTCTTTTTCACCGATAAATCGGGCTTCTGCAGGCTTTCTGCGTTTCTGATCACCGGCATGACCATCTTTCTGATCGTGTGTACAGTATATCCAAACGCACAGGCACTGCGCCCAACTGAATTTACCCGCGACAATATATTTGTCGACCTGGTCAAATACCTCTATTCCATAGATACCTCGACAAATGTGCTGCCCAGTATTCACGTATTCAATTCGATAGGCGCCGCCATCGCTATAATGCACAGCGACGCATTGAAAAAGCACCGCGGGATACAGAACGGAGCATATATATTGACGATTTTGATCATCCTGTCGACCGTATTCTTAAAGCAACATTCCGTCATAGACGTTTTCGCTGCATTCGTTATGGCAGGCGTGATGTATCCGATGATTTATTCAAGGCAAATGAAAAAAGCACCCGAGCTTTCCCGGCAGCATGTATGAGCTGTACGTTTCATGATTGCGTGCCAACTGCTGAACCAAAAAAGGCTCAGATATGACTGTAAAATCACATCCGAACCATTAATTCGCAGGATTCAAATAAACTTAGAGCTTTCGCAGCAGGTCTACGACCTGAATCTTTTCCGAAGCGGTATCCGACGCGCTCTTTATAATCTTTGCAGGGACTCCTGCTACGACTACTCCCGCCGGAACATCATCCACAACGACAGCACCTGCAGCAACTACCGCACCTTTGCCTATACGGCAACCTTCGAGAACAACTGCGTTTGCACCTATGACTACATCGTCCTCGATGATAACCGGCTGCGCACTCGGCGGCTCGATAACGCCTGCAAGTACTGTGCCCGCTCCTATATGGCAGTTCTTTCCTACCATAGCTCTGCCTCCCAGAACAGCTCCCATGTCTATCATGGTTCCTTTGCCTATAACGGCTCCTATATTTATAACAGCGCCCATCATTATCACAGCATTGTCGCCGATCTCGACCTTGTCACGAATAAAAGCACCCGGCTCTATCCTGGCGTTGATGTTCTTCATGTCGAGAAGCGGTATCGCCGAATTACGGCAGTCGTTTTCGACCACATAATCCTCAATCTTATCCGCATTCTTCTGCAAAACCTCGCTGATATCCTTCCAGTCTCCGAATACTATCTTATCTCTGCAGCCGAAAGTTTGACACCCGTCAAAAGTAACCTCGGACTTTTCCTTTACATACACCTTTACAGGCGTTTTCTTCTCTGCGTTTCCTATGAATTCTATTATTTCCTTTGCTTCCATCTTTAGTAAATATCCTCCTGTTTGACTATGATTACTTTTATCCGAACAGCACATCTTCCATAGTGTAAAATCCTGTAGCTGCTTTCCCCGCAAACGCTGCGGCCGTAAGCGCCCCGGCTGCGAATATTTTCTTGGAACCGGCCGTATGCTTCACCTCAAATATCTCATCCTCTCCGGCAAATATCACCGTATGCTCTCCGGCAATCGTACCGCCTCTGATCGCGTGTACGCCGATTTCTTTTTCGCGCTTCCTGTTGCCGTCTCTGCCGAATACGTGCTCATACTTGCCGTCCGGATCCGCTGCGCCAAGAAGCATCTTGGCCGTCCCGCTGGGAGCGTCGAGCTTTTTGTTGTGGTGCTTTTCAATTATCTCGATATCAAAATCGTCCTCGAGTATAGGCGTTATCTCCGCTATCACCCGCTTCATAACATTTATGCCAAGCGAGTAGTTCGCCGAAAACACGACGGGCACCTCTTTTGCGAGCTCTTTGATTTCCACAAGCTGCTCTTCGCTGTAGCCGGTAGTAGCGATAACGGCAGGGCATTTCCTGCTTCTGCAAAACTCCGTCAGCATTGCGAGGTTCGCCGGGTTGCTGAAATCGATTATAACATCTACATCTTTTAAATCCTCCGGGCTTTCTCCGTTGAGGGGTTCTGCCACCCCTGCAAGCTCCATCCCGTCCTTTTCCTCGGTCATAGCGGCAAGCACCTTACCCATAACGCCTCCGCCTAAAATAGCTATTTTCATATTGCCTCCTCCTGATCTATATCTATATACGTTTTATCGTATCAAATCACAGACCTTTTGCAGCGTGATTATTTTTCTGCTGTGTTCCGTATCAATACCCGTTTTATCATATTAAATCGCTGTTGCTGCGGATATGCTGCGCATAAGTACACCGTGATGCTGTGATGCCACAATAGTCCAGTGTCGCAGTCTGCCGCGATGCCGCTCTCCTGTAATCAATGTTTTTCGACGGGCACTGCATTCCCAGCGCCTTGAGCTGAGAAGCATTGCAGCACTGAAGAACGCCGCAAACAGAATTTGCCGTCCGTTATCTTTACAGACGGACCCTCCATATACACGCTGCCGTCCTCGCTGACTTCGATGTACAGGCTTCCCAGCTGCAGCTTCACCTCCACCTTACTGCCGCAAAAGCCCTGTCTCCTGGCCTCAACTACCGACGCGCACGCTCCGGTGCCGCACGCCAGCGTCATTCCTACGCCTCTTTCATATGTGCTGACCCTGATGGTTTTTTCATCTATCACCTCTACGAAATTTACATTCGTCTTTTCTCGGAAAATCGGATGATTGCAAATTTCCTCGCCGATTTTCGGTATGTCCGCTGCATCGGCATCATCGGTAAAGATCACCGTGTGGACAGTTCCCATGAAGAAGCTGCTGACCTCCACGTCCGTTCCGTCCTGTAAACACAGCTTTTGCTGCATGAAGCTCTCTCCCGCAAAATCCACGCTTATATCCTCCGGTGCAAACGTCGGCTTTCCCATGTTTATCTTCACTCTGAACGGATCATCTGACGTTACGTCGACTATCATATCTCCCGCCAAGGTTCTGACAGCATATAAGGTTTCGCTTGCAATACCCTTGTCGCGACAAAAATTTGCAAAGCACCTTATACCGTTGCCGCACATCGGTGCCCGGCTCCCGTCGCAGTTGAAGAACACCATCTCCAGTGCAGGCTCCTGCCTTACTACTATCATACCGTCTGCGCCTACACCCGTATTGACGTTGCACATGCAGCGCGCCAGCCCGGAGTAATCCTCCGGTGTCATTCGCCCGGACAGCTCGCTTTCTTCTATTATAACAAAATTATTGCCGCAGCCGTGATATTTTGAGAATAAAATCGCATCATCCGCTTCGTTTCCTGCTTTATTGCCTGCTTCAAGGCTGTACTGCTCCTCATACGATTCGCGCCTTATCACAAGCCTGGCCTTTCCGCCTCCGGCAAATACCACGGCCGGACGCCCGAGCCTGTTGTAATTGCTTGCCATAGTGTATCCGTATGCTCCCGTTGAACAAACCGTCAGCAGGTCGCCCGGCTCAGCCTCCGGCAGCTTTACGCTCTTGATAAGGACATCCCCGGATTCACAGTTCTTACCGGCAACGCAGTAGTCGATCTTCGGCTCCTGCGAAAGCTTTTCCGACAGAAATCCGCTGTATTCCGCATCGTAAAGCGCCGGTCTGATATTATCGCTCATGCCTCCGTCTACAAAGATGTAATTCTTGTCGCCGCTTTTTTTCATATCGCCTATCGTGTAAATGGTATATCCCGCTTCACCGACCATAGCTCTTCCCGGCTCGGTGATGAGCTTCGATATCGCAACACCGCTTTCATCAGCAGCTTCTTCCGCACACTTCACAAGCCTTTTGCACATATCTCCAAGCGGCAGCGGCTCATCCTGCTCGACATATTTAATGCCGAAGCCCCCGCCCACGCTGAGCTCCATGCCGTCAAGACCGTGAGCCGCCTTCATCTCAGCCAGAAATCCGACCATGGTTTTGATCGCTCTCTCAAATGACTCCGCCTCCACTATCTGCGAACCAATGTGGCTGTGAAAGCCTGCATGCTCAATGTATATGCTTGCGGACAGCATATCGATGACTTCTTCTATATGCTCCCTGTCTTCTATATATATCCCGAATTTTGAATCCGGCTTTGCCGTCATGATGTACTCGTGCGTGTGCGCTGAGATTCCCGGATTTATCCTCAGCAGAGCTTTTGCTTTTTTCTCCAGCGCATCCACGATACGCATCAGCCTGGCGCACTCCATTGCATTGTCTATAACGAAGTAGCCTATGTCCGCTTTAAGCGCCGCAGCTATTTCCTCATCGCTCTTGTTATTTCCGTGGAAATACACCTTGCTCATATCCGCCCCGCTATGCGCAGCGCAGTACAGCTCTCCGCCGCTGACTACATCGAAGCCCAGTCCCTCGCCCGCCAGTAATTTGAAAAGCGCTTTTGACGAAAACGCTTTCGATGCGTAGACGACCTCTGTGTCGAAGCTTTCCGACTTGAAATTTTCCACGGCTGCTTTAGCCTGCTTTACTATATATTCCTCATCGTATACATACAGCGGCGTTCTGAATTCATCCGCAAGGCTGCGGCAGCTAACGCCTCCTATATACTGTGTTCTCTGTATCTGTGATTTTTCCATGTTCGCTTCTCTACTCATATTTCTTCTTCCGCTCCTGTGTCCGCTTCTGGTTTTGTGTTTCACTCATACAGTCTATTATCTCATACTTTACTGCCGCTTATCAAGCATTGCTTTGATTCTCTATATATTTCCTTACCTTTCTGTACGCCGTAGGCTGACTGATTTTCAGATGCTTTGCCACGGATACCGTGGTTCCGTACTTTTTATAGGCTCTTCTTATAACCGCACCTTCCACTCTTTCCAGTAGAACGTTCAAGCCTTCTTCGGGAATTGCGGCTTCCGATGCAGTGAAAGCATCGTACGTTGTGATTTCTTCCGGCAGGTCTTCCGGCTGTATCGTTTCGCCGTCACAGGTTACGAGCGCGCGCTCTATGACATTAGAAAGCTCTCTGACGTTGCCCGGCCATGAATACCTTACAAGGCATTCTTTCGCTTTCGGAGAGAATTGCTTGTCCATTCCGTATTTTTCTGCAAACATATCCGTGAAATGGCTTATAAGCGGAATTATGTCATTCTCCCTTTCCGCAAGCGACGGCACCCTGATATTGACGACATTCACCCTATAATATAAATCCTTTCTGAATTTACCTTCCTCTGCGTATTGGTCGAGCGGTCTGTTCGATGCTGAGATGAGTCTGAAGTCCACATCTATAGGCGTTGTTCCGCCCACGCGAATGACGAATTTTTCCTGAATCGCTTTTAACAGCTTACCCTGCAATGTGAGCGGCAGCTCCGATATTTCATCGAGCAGCAGCGTCCCGCCGTCGGCGAGCTTCATCAACCCCGTCTTTCCGCGTGAATCTGCTCCCGTAAACGCGCCCTTCTCGTATCCGAACAGCTCCGATTCCAGCAGATTTTCCGGTATCGCCGCGCAGTTTATATCTATAAACGGGCCTTCCGACCTGCTGCTCCGCTGATGCAGCTCCTTCGCCAGCATCGTCTTGCCGACTCCCGATTCTCCGAGCAGCAGCACATTGGCATCCACATCCGCGACACGCCTTATGGTATCCATGACCTTTTCCATAGCTGTTGATTTCCATATAACGTTTTTCTCCGGTATGGCTTCCCTGCGAAGTCTGTTCAGCTCCACCGTATATTTTTCCACCTTGCGTTCGAGACCCGAATACCGCTTTTGCAGCCGATTCATCTCCGTAATGTCCCGTGAAAAGCTGACGACGAATTTGAGCTTTCCGGCTTCATCGAATACAGGCGTTGCCGTTACGAGGATATCCCTGTTTCTCCTGTCCTTCTGCGTCATCGTGATCTTTTCTTTGCGGCTTATCACTCTGGCTATTACCGAGGGTTTGAATACGCCTTCCTCTTCAAGCTCATAGACCGTCCTGCCGATAGCTTTCTTTTCCTCGATACCGTAAAATTCCTCAAAGCTTGGGCTGACGCGCACCACGACTCCCTTTCCATCTGAAATGAGCAGATCCTCCGAAATCGAATCTATTATCTCATTGAAATAATTTTTCAGTTCATCATTGGAATTTTTGACGTTCGTCATTGCTCCGTTCCTTTCAATATCTTTTTCAATCGTATGGCCGCGGTTCATATGCAATAATTCTGTTCTTGCCTTACCTTGCCTGTCTTTGCTATTTTATTTTTCCGTCCTTTTTTAACTGATGCGTCCTACTCACTTCAATTTCGGACGACTTTATTCTTCGCTGAATATCTTTATTCAGTAAAGAATATATCATGTCTGGATTGAATTTTCAATAAATTTTTCGATTCTTCTTGTGCAAAACCGCAAAATTTATTCATAAACGAATAGACGATTTTGTGTCGAATCGCGAAAGCCGTTGAAAAAAGAAGGTTTTCAAGTTGGCACGCTACTTGCTTTATATATTTACATCCGGCATGCAGGGATACGATACACCTCAATATAATGTATCATCCATGATATATGACACAAGGACAACATTTTAAATTATTTTACTATCCATAATCTATATTTACTGTTACACTTTTACAAGGAGGGTGGTTTTATGGAGGAAAGAAAGGATCCAACAATTAAACAGAAGACAGTTGCGGATAAACCGATAACTATCGTCTGTATCGTAATCATCGGCATCTTCGTTGCCCTCATGGCGGCTATGCCGGATGCAACGCTCAACGTGGTAAACGTTATCTTTGATGCTGTGACATCGGTAATGGGCGTTCCCATCCTGTGGTTCGTGTTCATAGGGCTGTTTATCTGCCTCTATCTGGCATTCAGCAAGCACGGCAAGGTAAAGCTCGGCGAAGGAAAACCGGAATTTTCCATGTTCAGCTACATAGCCATGATGATGTGCGCTGCTCTTGCGGCAACGGCAACGTATTATTCGTTTGTGGAATGGTCGTTTTACTACGCAGAGCCTGCCTTCAACATCGAAGCTTACTCGCAGGAGGCTGCGGAAATGTCGCTGCCTTACGCGTTCTTCCACTGGGGCTTCAGCGTTCAGGTAATCTTCGTACTTACTGCAATAGCCATAGCTTACGGCTATCACGTTAAAAAGGTTCCTGTCCTCAGAGTCAGCGCTATATGCGAAAGCATGATGGGTGACTTCAAGTACAAAAAACCTCTCGGCAAGATAATCGATGCTCTTACTATACTCAGTATCGTCGGCGGACTCGGCGTTTCGCTGGGGCTGGGCGTTCCCATCATCAGCGCAGGCATCGCTCACGTACTCAACATAGAAACGAGCTTCACTCTCAACCTTATCGTACTGCTTCTGGTGGCTGTCATTTTCTCGATCACATCAATAATCGGTATTGAGAAAGGTATGAAAAAGCTCAGCGACTTGACAATGTACCTGATGATAGTATTCATCGCATTCATCTTCGTCGTAGGTCCGACAAAATTCATAGCGAAGGAATTCACCTACAGCATAGGCAAGATGCTTTCCAACTATGTAAACATGAGCCTCTTTACCGATCCTATAGGCAATTCCGGATTCCCGGAGGCAAACACAATATTCCTTTTCACGCTGGCGCTCAACTACGCAGCTCTCATGGGAATATTCATAACGAAGATCTCAAAGGGCAGAACCATCAAGGAAGTAGTGCTCACCTGTCTTCTCGGTATCAGTGTAGGAACATGGATCATGTTCGCGATAAACGGAGGCTTCGGGTTGAACGCCGAGGTGACCGGGCAGTATGCTCTGTCGCAGGCTTCAGATACACAGGCAGGCTTGTTCGAGCTCTTCGGTATACTGCCGCTTGGCAAGGTCGTACTTCCTATAGTATACGCGCTGACAACTCTCGGCTTTCTGGCGACCTCTCTGGACTCGGCTTCATTCACACTGGCGGTTTCAGCCACCTCGAAGCTCGATGAAAACGGGAATCCGAATCCGAAGTTCAGACTCGTATGGTGCGCTGTGCTTGCACTCGTACCTCTGGTAATAATGTTCACAGGTGCACCGTTCTCAGCATTGAAAACCATATGTATCGTGCTTTCGGTACCGTTCCTCTTCGTAATAGTAGGAATGCTCGTAGAGCTGTTCAAATGGTTTAAAGAAGACGGTAATTAAATAAATTAAATCTTTTTCAAAGAGAAGGGAGAAAAAAATGGAATATCATGTATAGGAACATCTGCATTATGCAGGAATAGCAAGCTGGAATCACTGCGAAGTAACTCAGGATGTGGAAGGCGCAGACATAGTTGTTATGGGCGTTCCCTTCGACAGCGGCGTAACATTCAGACCGGGAGCACGCTTTGCTCCGAGAGCTGTCAGAGAACAGAGCCTTATCGCATGCTGCTTCAAGTATCCGTGGCCGTACAAGCTCACCGATGTTGCGAAGGTCGTTGACTACGGTGATGTCGGCTACTGGGTAGGTGCCAAGGCTACGGAATTCATGGTAAAGGATTCATATCAGAACGCAAAAAAGATACTCGACGCAGGCGCCAGCCTGATGACTATAGGCGGCGACCACACTATACCGTACGGACCTGTAAGAGCTGCAAGTGAGAAATTCGGCAAGCTGGCTCTCATACACTTCGATTCTCATCAGGACAGCTCGCCAAGCGAGGTAAAGGAGGACGGCACGAAGAACCTGTCACACGCGAATTTCGCATATGACCTCCAGGAAGAAGGGTGTATAGACCCGTCCAAGTCTGCTCAAGTATTCATCAGAACCGAGTTCACCGAATGCGGATACAATCTCATCCCTTCTATGGACGCTCTCAACATGACTCCTGACGGGCTGGCTGCCAAAATAAAGGGGATCGTCAGCGATATGCCTGTATATCTGACCTTTGATATCGACGCTCTCGATCCGTCAGCAGCTCCGGGAACGGGAACTCCGGTAATCGGCGGCCCATCCTCCGACTTCGTGAGAAAGGTTCTCATAGGATTGACGGGAATCAACGTTGTTGCTGCCGATATGGTAGAGGTGCTGCCTGACAAGGACCCGAGTAACATCACTTCGATCGCGGGAGCTGCAATCACTCAGGACATCATGTACCTGATGTATGAAGCTCGAAAGAACAGATAGTGAAATTAAACTGAGCGGTCAAATCACCCGACCGCTCAGTTTTTATTTTTGCTTATTTTTTCTTATTTCGACTTATCCTGGCTTTTTCTTCAGTACTTTTTTGCTACAATTTATCGATAGTTAACATTCTTTACAAGCAGTAGAGAATTATTAATTTTGTTGCCTCATATAATCATATCTCGTCCTGATCCAAGCCCGTTATCTCAGCTATTTTTTCACGACTCATCCCTTCTGCTTTCAGCTTTTCCGCAACTTGCATGCGTCCCTCTTTACGGCCGTCTTCCCTAGCTACCCTCATTCGTGCCGCCATCTCAAATCGCGCCATATCCCTTGAAAGCCGCAACGATTTCAGCCTTTCATCCTCGCTGACCTTTTGCAAAACAGTGTCTGTCATGGAAATCACCTCCCTTAATGTAACCAGCTTTTCCAAATACGTACTATCTTCCGGATT
>Ga0192273_1061_pt1 | contig 13942 bp, 11 predicted proteins | sample Koala_Koa24_F3_FD_131270 | JGI IMG/M metagenome (GOLD analysis project Ga0192273, IMG submission 131270) | Enriched cells from koala feces incubated with labeled cellulose particles, San Francisco Zoo, California, United States - Koala_Koa2-4_F3 ... | reverse complement strand
AAAGCATACACCCATGGAGGTGTCCCCCTTCGAATGCCAACGAAAACGTATTTGATATTAATATTATAGCATATTTATTTTGCCCTGTCAAGGGAATTTGAGTGGTATTTATTGGCTTTGTATCGCCCATAATCCCATCCGCCGAATAGTACAAGGAAGATGTTTAATAATAGCATTTTCAACCCTTAACGGCAGGGAAGCATTTTCGTAATTTCAGCCGCAACATCGGGGTGATTCATGGTGTAGATATGAATGTGGCTGAAGCCGTTTGCCATAAGGTCGATAATCTGCTCTGCGGCATAGACTATTCCCGCCTGCTTCATGGATTCGGGATTATCACCGAAATGGTCCATTATCCTGTAGAATTTTTTCGGTACCGTGGCGTTGGAAAGCTCCAATGTCCGTTTCATTTGATTTGCATTGGTAATAGGCATTATCCCCGCAATTATGGGGATATTTATCCCTTTTATCTGACAGCGTTCACAGAAGTCGAAGAATATGCTGTTGTCAAAAAACATCTGTGTAGTCAGGAAGGATAATCCGCAGTCTGCTTTTTCTTTAAGGTGCTCCATATCCTCCACACGGTTACCGCTTTCGGGGTGCATTTCGGGATAGCAGGCGCCGCCGATACAAAAATCACCCACATCGTTAATTTCCTCAATCAGCTGATAAGCGTACTTGAAATGCAATTCATCGGGAAAATCAAAATCCTTGGGTATGTCTCCCCGCAGTGCAAGAATGTTTTCAATGTGGTTTTCCTTTAACCCCTCAAGCACGCTGTGTATCTTGTCCTTGGTTGAGGTAAGGCAGGTAAGGTGGGACAGGGGAACAATACCGCTGTCCTTGATTTCCTTGGCAATTTCCATTGTAAAGCCCGCACCGCTGCCCGATGCACTGTATGTAACGCTCATAAAGTCGGGGGAGGACTTAGCCATTTCCCTGACAACCGCTTTTGTCCCGTCAATTTTATCCCACTGCTTTGGAGGGAATACCTCAAAGGAAACGGTGGTTTCTCTTTCCTTAAGCAGGTCGCTTATTTTCATTGTCCGATACCTCTTTCACTTTCGGCTCTTATCTCCCTTGCAGCCTGTACAAGATTGTTAAGGCTCTTTACGGTTTCCGTTTCTCCTCGTGTTTTAAGTCCGCAGTCGGGATTTATCCAAAGCTTTTCCCTGCCCACTTTTTTCAGCATTTCCCTTACCGCAGCTTTTATTTCCTCAACAGAGGGTACTCTTGGAGAATGTATATCGTACACTCCCGGACCTACCTCGGTTTTGAAGTTATTTTCCTTGAGCGAATCCAGAATCAGCAGATCGGAGCGTGATGCCTCAAATGTGATAACGTCCGCATCCATGTCGTCTATTGCGGGGATAATATCGGTAAATTCACTGTAGCACATATGTGTGTGAATTTGTGTTTCGGGCTTTACACCGCTGTGAACCAAACGGAATGCGGGAATTGCCCAGTCGAGATATTCACTGTACCAATCGGATTTACGCAGTGGCAGCTTTTCGCGCAGTGCCGCCTCGTCTACTTGGATTATCCTGATACCGTTCGATTCCAAATCCAATACCTCGTCCCGAATTGCAAGGGCAATCTGATAGGTGCTTTCCCTGATGGATATATCCTCACGGGGGAAAGACCAGTTGAGAATGGTAACAGGTCCTGTAAGCATACCCTTCATAGGCTTTTCCGTAAGGCTTTGGGCATAAACCGACCATTCCACGGTCATTGCCCTTTCCCTTGAAACATCGCCCCATATAATCGGCGGCTTTACGCAGCGTGTGCCGTAGGACTGAACCCATGCCTTTTTGGTAAAGAGAAAGCCTTTCAGCTGTTCGCCGAAATATTCAACCATATCGTTTCGTTCATATTCGCCGTGAACGAGAACGTCCAGTCCGATTTTCTCCTGAAGTGCGACACATTCCCTGATTTTTTCCCGATTGAACTGCTTGTACTCCTCTTCGGAAGTATCACCATTTTTCCATGCCCTGCGGTTCGCCTTGACATCGGCTGTTTGAGGGAATGAGCCTATTGTGGTTGTGGGGAAAAGGGGGAGATTCAGCGAGGATTTCTGCACAGCCTCTCTTTCCTCAAATGCAGGCAGGCGTATAAAATCCTCCTCCTTGATCTGTGAAACCCTTTTCTGTACGGCGCTGTCGGAGGAGTCTGCTCTTTCCTCAGCAAAAAGGGACTTATTTTCCTTAAATGTTTCCTCATCTTCATATGAGGTAATATCCGCCAGCAGCTTTAAATCCGCCAGCTCTCCAAGCTTTTCCTCCGCAAAGGCGAAATGGCGGGTGTACTTTTCCGACAGCAGGCTTTCGTTTTTCAGTGTATAGGGAACGTGGAGGAGGGAGCAGGATGTGCTTATAACCACGTTGTACTCGGAAAGCTCACGGAGCAAGGAAAGGGTTTTACCGTAGTTATTCCTCCAGATATTCTTACCGTTGACAACTCCCGCAAACAGCAGCTTTTCAGAGGGAAATCCCTGTTCCTTTACAAGGGAGAGAGTTTTTCTGCCCTCAATAAAGTCAAGTCCCACACCGTCAAAGTCCATTCCGATAAGCCTTGAATAAATATCCCTCACATCTCCGAAATAGGTTTGCAGGAGGATTTTTACATCGCCCTTTGAGGACAGTATACGGCTGTAAAGGTATTCAAACAGTGCAATATCCTTTTCGTCCAAATCATGCACCAGGTACGGTTCATCAAGCTGAACCCACCGGGCACCGATTTTACCAAGCTGCTCGATAAGGGAGGAATATGCCGCTATAAGGCTGTCGGCAAAGTCATCGGCTTTCCTTTCACCGGTAAAGCGGGACAGCTTCAGCAGCGTGAAAATTCCGATAATCACGGGCTTTGTTTTCACTCCAAGTGCCTTTGCCTCGGAAAATTCCTCAAGGGGCTTGCTGCCTGCAAGTCGTATTTCGGTTGAATCTTCAATTTCAGGCACCATGTAATGATAGTTGGTATTGAACCATTTTTTCATGGCAAATGCCTTTACATCGCCTTTTTCCCCCTGATAGCCTCTTGCCATAGCAAAGTAGGTTTCAAGCGGAGTAAGTCCCATATTCACGTATCTTTCGGGAATAATATTGAATAGTACCGCCGTGTCCAAAAGGTTGTCATAAAAGGAAAAATCGTTGGAGGGGATAAAGTCAAGACCGCTGTCCTTCAGGGTAAGCCATTGCTTTTTGCGTATTTCCCTTGCGGTAATTTCAAGCTGTTCCTCGGTTATTTCCTTTCTGAAATACTTTTCCGTTTCAAATTTAAGCTCCCGCAGAGCGCCTACTCGTGGGTAGCCGATGATTGATGTTTTCATAAATTTCACCTACTGTAATAAAATAAATAATTCCTGCTGTAATCAGCTTACAAAGTAATTATAGCATTAAAGTAGGCATTTGTATAATACTTATAATCAACGGTTTGACATAGTTTTAAACTATATCAAACAAATAATAATTACAGGTCACAGGTCGCAGGTCACAGATCAACGGTGTATTTTTCAAGCAGCTCGATATAGCGTTTTCCATAGCGGCTTAAGGGATAATCCTTTCTTGTAACAATCCCCACGCACATAGCTGCGTTTTGGGGGACGGACAAGGGCTTTGCGATAATATTGCTTCCGTTAAGCTCCTCGCTGATAATACCGGAGCTTACGGTGTAGCCGTTAAGACCTATAACTAAGTTGAATAGAGTTGCTCTGTCGCGAACCTTAATATTCTTTTGCCGTTCAACGGTGCTGAGAATTTCCTCGGAAAAGTAGAAGGAATTGTGACTGCCCTGCTCAAAGGACAGATAAGGGTATTCCCGCAAGTCCTCAAGGGAAATAACGCTTTTGTCCGCCAGGGGGTGTGTACTGCTGATAAATACATGGGGCTTTGCGGTAAAGAGTTCCCTAAAAGAAAGCTGACTGCTTTTCAGCATACGCATAATTACTGCCCTGTTTTCCTCCGACAGAAACAATACTCCTATCTCGCTTACCAGCCTGCTTACATCGTCGATAATTTCAAATGTCTGCGTTTCCCGAAGAGTGAAGTCGTAGGAGTCACAGTCATTTTCCCGAATAAGCTCCACAAATGCGCTTACCGCAAAGGAATAGTGCTGTGCGGAAACGGAGAAAATCGGACTGCGCCTGACCGTACCCTTATACCTTTCCTCCAGCATATTCGTCTGCTCCAATATCTGTCTTGCGTAGGCTAAAAACTCATTTCCCGCCGCGGAAGCAACAACGCCCTTATTGGTGCGGTCAAAAATGGTAATCTGCATTTCCTGTTCAAGCTCCTTAACCGAGTTGGTAAGGCTTGGCTGAGAGATAAACAGCTCCTTTGCCGCCTCGCTGATAGTACCCTTTTCCGCAATTTTAACAACATATTTCAGCTGCTGAAGCGTCACGATAAATTCTCCTTTCATATATAAAAATACGCTTGGAAAGGTAATTTCCAAGCGTAAAGAAGTGCCGCTAACCGGACTTGAACCGGTACGGATTTTACTCCGAGGGATTTTAAGTCCCTTGTGTCTGCCTATTCCACCACAGCGGCGTACAAGCAAGCAACGGGAATCGAACCCGCATCCTCAGCTTGGGAAGCTGATATAATAACCATTATACTATGCCTGCAGCTTGCCCGCAATAACGAGCTTACTAAGTCCAACGGTAAAATTATATCACAATTTTCCGCAGTTGTCAATCCTTTTCCGAAATTGTTATTTATTTACATATCAAGAAGTGCCACAGGTGCGTAAAACAGAAATTCAAGCTTTGTGCTGTGATAAAGATTAAGATAAAATCAAAAAAACCCGCAAACGGCTTAATAAAGTCATTTGCGGATTTATAGGTATTGGTGCGAGTAATGGGACTTGAACCCATACGTCATACGACACACGCCCCTCAAACGTGCCTGTCTGCCTATTCCAGCACACTCGCATTGTTATTTATTGACTCTCGGTCAATCAACTATTATAGTATACCACGATAAATCCCATTTGTCAAGCATTTTTTTAGAATAAATTTGTTAAATAAAATACGATTTTATGTGAACAAGCAGGTACCCGTGCAGCGGTATTTCCCGAAAAAAATTTTTTATCTCGGTCAAAGCGGCTTATTATATATGTTTGACAGTTTTTGACCGACTTTTTTTACACTATTTGCTCTTGACAAGCTAATCGGCAGCTGTTATAATATAAACACAATATATTGAATAATATTTTGAGATAAACCACTATATATTGTGGCCGTTTAATCAAAGGGAGAGTGCCATAAATATGAAGATAATCAAGAGAAGCGGGGCTGAAAACACTTTTGACGGAATGAAGATTGTTCACGCCATTCAAAAGGCTAATATTACCGTTGAAGAAAATCTGCGTCTTAGCGAAGATGAAATTAACCGCATTGCCAATGATATTGAGGAGCACTGCAAGTCCGTAAATCGCGCGGTTGATGTGGAAACAATTCAGGACTGGGTCGAAATGGAGATAATGCGCCATGGCAAGTATCTTGTTGCCAAGCATTATATTACCTATCGTTACGAGCGTTCGATTGTTCGTCAGGCAAATACCACAGACAAGCAAATCCTTTCCCTGCTTAACTTTGAAAACGAGGAGGTAAAGCAGGAAAATTCAAATAAAAATCCTACCGTAAATTCCGTGCAGAGAGATTACATGGCAGGTGAGGTAAGCAAGGATATTACCCGCCGCTTCCTTCTTCCCGATGATATTGTGGAGGCTCATGAAAAGGGGATTATCCATTTCCATGATTCCGACTATTTTGCACAGCATATGCACAACTGCTGCCTTGTAAATCTCGAGGATATGCTCCAGAACGGCACTGTTATAAGTGAGGTTATGATTGAAAAGCCCCACAGCTTTTCTACTGCCTGCAACATCGCAACCCAGTCTATCGCACAGATAGCATCGTCACAGTACGGAGGGCAGAGTATCACACTTTCCCACTTGGCGCCCTTTGTGCAGATTTCCCGTGAAAAATTCCGCCGTGAGGTAAGGAATGAGTTTCTGAAGGAAAATCTTGAGGGCGATGAGGAGCTTATCAACAAGATTGCGGAAATGCGCGTTAAATCCGAGATTAAACAGGGCGTACAGATGATACAGTATCAGGTCATTACCCTTATGACCACCAACGGACAAGCTCCCTTTGTCACCGTTTTCATGTATCTTAATGAGGTTCCCGAGGGACAGACCAGGGACGACCTTGCGGCTATTATCGAGGAAATGCTGAAACAGCGTATCCAAGGTGTCAAGAACGAAAAGGGCGTTTATATTACCCCTGCTTTCCCCAAGCTTATATATGTGCTTTCCGACAATAATATTGAGGAGGGCTCAAAGTATTACTATTTAACCAAGCTTGCGGCTCAGTGTACCGCAAAAAGACTTGTTCCCGACTATATTTCCGAGAAAATAATGCTTAAGCTTAAGGACGGAAATTGCTATCCCTGTATGGGTTGCCGTTCTTTCCTTACGGTGTATCATGATGAGGAGGGCAAGCCTAAGTTTTACGGCAGATTTAATCAGGGCGTTGTTACCATTAACCTTGTGGATGTTGCCTGCTCATCGGGCAGAGATATGGATAAATTCTGGAAGATTTTCGATGAACGTCTGGAGCTTTGCTACCGTGCCCTTATGATACGTCACAAAAGACTTTTGGGTACAACCTCGGACGTTGCGCCTATCCTCTGGCAGCACGGTGCCCTTGCCCGCCTTAAAAAGGGCGAAACCATCGATAAGCTGCTGTTTAACGGCTATTCAACCATATCCTTGGGATATGCGGGGCTTTGCGAGTGTACAAAATATATGACCGGTCACCCTCATACCAACCCCGAATCCACACCCTTTGCGCTTCAGGTAATGCAGCATATGAACGACAAGTGCGCAGAGTGGAAAGCTAAGGAGCATATAGATTTCAGCCTTTACGGTACGCCCCTCGAATCCACTACCTATAAATTTGCCCGCTGTCTGCAGGAGCGCTTCGGAATAATCGAGGGCGTTACCGACGCCAATTATATCACCAACAGCTATCATGTAAATGTAAAGGAAAATATAGATGCATTCTCCAAGCTCAGCTTTGAGGCGCAGTTCCAGCAGCTTTCCCCCGGAGGGGCAATAAGCTATGTCGAGGTGCCCAATATGCAGGATAATATCGATGCGGTGCTTGCGGTTATGCATCATATTTACGACAATATCATGTATGCGGAGCTTAACACAAAGAGCGATTATTGCCAAGTTTGCGGATATGACGGTGAGATACAGATTGTTGAGGACGACGGCAAGCTGGTTTGGGAGTGTCCCAAGTGCGGCAACCGTGATGAAAGCAAGCTGAACGTTGCAAGACGCACCTGTGGGTATATCGGAACTCAGTTTTGGAATCAGGGGAGAACCCAAGAGATAAGGAACAGAGTGCTGCATCTGTAATGGATGCAGCTGACCATGTCACCGAAAGGCGGTAATGTATGTATTATTCCGAGATAAAAAACTGCGATATAGCCAACGGTGAGGGAGTGCGCGTAACACTGTTCGTTTCGGGCTGCACACACAGGTGTAAAGGCTGCTTTAATGAAATGACATGGGATTTTAATTTTGGCAAGCCCTTTGATGAGATTGCCGAAAATGCTGTTATAGATATGCTGAAGCCGGATTATATAAGCGGTCTTACCCTGCTTGGGGGCGAGCCTATGGAAGCCGTAAACCAACGGGCGCTGCTGCCGTTTATCAAGAGAGTGAAAAGCATTTATCCCAATAAAACCGTTTGGTGCTACACGGGCTATACACTGGAAAGGGATCTGCTGGGCAGCAGCAGAGCAAGGTGCGATGTTACAGATGAGCTGCTGTCCTGCATAGATGTGATAGTGGACGGAGAATTTATTCTGGCACAGAAAAATATTTCCCTTAGATTCAGAGGCTCGGAAAATCAGCGTATTTTTCGCCGCATCGGAGAGGCTTGGCAGCCCGCGCCCGATCTTATGACGAGATGATTTTCCATGTCTTGTACAGAACAGAATTAGTTTATGATAAGAATAAAAATTTACAAAGTAAAGGTATAGGAAATAGAGTGAATGGTGTCAGTTTATATACATAATGCAATTAATGTAATGAGGTATATTAGTCAATTTGATAATACAATAAAGGGCTTATATGATTGAGGTGTGATACATGGGCAGTTGGGGAACAGGCTTGTGGGATTCGGATACGGCGATGGACATAAAGGAAGATTATTCGATCTGTCTGCGATACAGTTATGATGATGAAGATGCTTTACAGCGATTCATGCATCGCAATGAAAAAATATCATCAGATAGTGACGACGGACCTATTGCTGTAATGATACTGGCGAAACAAATGTGGCAAAACGGCAGATTGACGAAAGAAATAAAACAAATGGCTTTTAAGGCTGTGGAAAATGATTTAAAAAATTGGGAATACGGTGATCCGGCTTCGTATAAGAAGCGGAAAAAGCAATTGGACAAGTATTTGAGCAGTCTTAATTCGGAACAGCCTGCGCCGAAAAATATAAAGAGAATGAAACCCTTTGAAAATCATTGGGTAAAGGGAGATGTTCTGGCAGTAAGGTATAAAGGCAGATGTAAATTAACAGAGTGTGAGGGGCAAGCCTCTCAAATATATACAGGCGGTTATATTCTGCTGATATTTGATAGAATGAAAGGTGAAAATCCGATATTTTATACTTTGTTTGCTCCTGTAAATGATGTGTATGCCGGAATGGATATATCGGAATTTCCATATATACAGTATTGCAGGAGAATTGGTTTGAACGATGAGATGGTATATAGAGCTGAATTGATGATATATGGCGAAAATCAGAAAAAGAAAATGAAGTTCTTGGGTAATTATTCATATCAGCCGCCTGCAAACGATGATAAAGAAATGACATACCTTTATCCTTTTGATGTATTTGTTCCCTATGCAGTCAGTGCATATTTTTACGTGAATAGGCGTTATATTGAAGCAAAGCAATTGCCGCCGCTATGACTTGTCAAGCGTATAAAAGCCCCTGTTGGAGTGTTTTGCTCCGAAAGCCGTGAAATCGGAGGAAAATGGCGGTGGAAAAATTCGGGATTACCGAAAAGGAAAGCCTCAATACGGGACACAGACAGCGTATGGAGAATTTCCAACACTCCCCCTTGAAAAGCGAAAGAAAAAGTGTTAAAATATATGTAACGGAGATGTGCTTGTATAAACAGCGATAGGAGGCAGGGCGAATGAACAAGAAAAAACTACCGATCGGTATAGATGATTTTGCAAAACTACGGAAAAACGATTTTTATTATGTAGACAAAACCGAAATGATTAAGGAGCTTTTGCTGAATTGGGGCGAGGTAAACCTTTTCACCCGTCCGCGGCGTTTCGGGAAAAGTCTGAATATGAGTATGCTGAAAAGGTTTTTTGAAATCGGCGGGGATAAGAGCCTGTTTGAGGGACTTGCCATTTCAAAGGAGGAACAGCTTTGCGATGAATATATGGGGCAGTACCCTGTAATTTCCATAAGCCTAAAGGGAGTTGAGGGTCACAGCTTTGAATCCGCTCGTGCAGAGCTTTGCACTGTAATAGGAAGTGAAGCAGGTCGTTTCAGCTTTTTGCTGAACAGCAGTAGGCTTGATGAAAACGATAAAACCAACTATAGGATGATGACAAATGTCGGTAAACCGGGTGAAGATCGCTTTGTGCTGACCGATTCGGTAATAAAAAGCAGCTTAAAGGTGCTGTGCGATTTACTGCAGAAGCACTACGAAAAGCCTGTTGTTTTGCTGATAGACGAGTATGATGTGCCGCTTCAAAAGGCATATTCCTTCGGCTATTACGACAAAATGATCGAGGTTATACGCAGTATGTTCAACATGGCGCTAAAGTCCAATGACAGCCTGTTTATTGCCGTCCTGACCGGCTGCCTGCGTATATCCAAGGAAAGTATTTTTACGGGACTTAATAACCTTAAAATGTATACTCTTCTCGATTCAAGGTGTGATGAACGCTTTGGCTTTACCGAGGATGAGGTTAAAAAAATGCTGGATTACTATGGGCTTTATGAATACTATGGCACAACCAAGGAATGGTATGACGGATACAATATAGGCGATACCAATGTATATAACCCCTGGGACGTTATAAATTGGTGCGACCAGCTGCGTACAAGCTCCAACAAAACCCCAAAGAAATATTGGGCAAATTCCAGCAGCAACGAGGAGCTGGGGAGATTTATCGAAAAAATGGGGGACGGCGTCACAAAAGCGGAAATTGAAAGGCTTATTGCAGGTGAAACCGTTCAAAAAAGGATTGAGGAACAGCTAACCTATAATACAATATATGACAGCGTAGAGAATTTGTGGAGCTTACTTTATGCAACTGGCTACCTTACCCAAAGTGAACCTCCGCAGGGGGATTTGGTGCGGCTTACCATACCGAATATGGAGATACGGAGCATTTTCCGCGACTCGATTTTAGGACTTTTCAAGAAAAGCATTTCAAACGAAACCGATTCGGTAAACGCTTTTTGTGAGGCGCTTAAAAGCGGCGATTCCCATAAGGTCGAGAGCCTTTTCTCAGAGCTTTTAAAAAACACGGTAAGTATACGTGATACAGCGGTAAAACGTGAGTTTAAGGAAAGCTTTTATCATGGAATCCTCCTGGGAATTTTGGGATTTAAGAGGGATTGGGGAGTGCTTTCCAACAGGGAATCCGGTGATGGCTATTACGATATTTCCGTTGAAATTGAGGACGAGGAAATAGGTATTGTCATTGAGATAAAGTACGCGGAAAAGGGCGATTTTGAAACGAAATGCGCCGAGGCGATGAAGCAGATTAACGACAATAATTACACTGCCGAGTTGAAATATGACGGTATGACAAATATCCTCAAATACGGCTTTGTCTGCTACAGAAAGCAGTGCAGGGTTGTGTTGGAAAGGGAATAATTATGGAAAGCAGCATTTCCCCAAAAAAACGATGAACACGCGGAAATAACGAAAGACCGTTTGCAGATACTTGAAAAGGCTTTGAGATATGCCGCACCGCGAAGGAATATTCCGGAGCTTGCGGATGCAATGATGGCTCATTTCGGCTCGATATTCAAAATAATTACAGCGGGGAAATCACAGCTTGATGACTTTAATTTGACCTTGAATGCGCGAAACTTTTTTAAGCTTGTAACGGAACTCATTCCCGCTTATTCTTCAGAGGGCGACAATATGCTTTATACGGGAACGGAATCCCTGATTTCCCTGTTTGAATCGGTTCTTGCCGGAAAAAGAACGGAGCAGGTTATGATAGCCTGCTTTGACAGCGAAGGTCGGCTTATTTCACTGGAAAAGTTGAGCAAGGGGACGGTGGCGTCCTCCGCAGTAAATATCCGCAGAGCTGCGGAAATTTGCCTTACACAGGAAATTCCCGTGCGTGCAGCCGCAATATCCCACAATCACCCCGGAGGAATAGGTGTGCCGTCAAGCGCCGATATATCCGTAACAAAGCGTATAAAAGCCCTGCTTGAGGGACTTAACATTGACCTGCTTGACCATATAATCGTGGCTGACGACAGATCCTATTCCATGAGAAGCGATGAAGCCTGCGGAGTGTTTTACTCCGAAAGCCGTGAAATCGGAGGAAAATGGCGGTGAAAAAATTCGATATTACCGAAAAAGAAAACCTCAATGCGGGACACAGACAGCGTATGCAGAAAAGGTTTTATGAGGTAGGCTTCGAGGGCTTCGCGCCGCACGAGATCATTGAATTTATCCTGTTCTACAGTATTCCGAGGGTTGATACAAACAAGATAGCACACAGACTTATTGACCGTTACGGAAGCGTTAAGGGTGTTCTTGACGCCGATGTGGAGGAGCTGAAGAGGTTCGGATTGGGCAGCTCCACCGCGGAGCTTTTTTCATTGCTGAAAGAGCTTATGTACATCTGCAAAAATGAAGGGAACAGCGCTGATGCCTGCAATTCAAAGGAGAAAATCTGTCAGCATTTTTCACGCTTTTTCAAGGGAAATTCGGCGGGAGATGATTTTATTGCGGCAGCATTTTTGGATGCGTCACAGCGCCCTTTGGTAACCGAATATGTACCCCTATCCGTAAAAACAAAATCGGGAGGGCTTGAACCGAATATTAGGGAAATAGCGGAACTTGCTGCGAAATATTCCGCCACGGGCATAGTTATAGTGCGGAAATACGAACAAAATCCTATGTTATATATCAGTGAAAATTCACTTATTGCAAGAAAATTAAAATACGTTCTCAGTATGATGGATACGAGCGTTGAGGATTATCTGCTTTATGACGGAAAACAATTTTATTCGCTTAAGCAGGATTTGCCCGGCGGATATTTTTAAGGGAATTTTCCCCGTCCCCCAACAAAATCAGCCCCACTTTTTCGACAAAATTCTTATAATAATATATAAATATAAAATAACAAAATACGTAGGATATTTTAACGAATTTAGACATAATTCGCGAGTTTAACCGATTTATGAGCCAAAATCGAAATAAATATTTCGCAGAAAAATATAATTTATTTCCATACAATTTTCCAAAATGATTTTTCCTGTTTGACAAAGGACAATCGGAAGTGATAAAATATATTCCGGCTTTTTAAGTCGGAATTTTTTTATAACATAATGAGGTTTTTGCCATGGAACAGCACGCCGATATTTTTATCTTTGATTTTCAGGAAAAGGAGTATCTGAAAACTGCCCAGCTGCTGTCGCGGTTCGGATGCAATACGTATTATTTTACCGAAAAAGCGTTGGATATTTTTTGTGAAATAAACAAAGGCTCTCCGAAAATAAATTGACCCCAAAAAGTTAGACAAAGATTTCAAATAGGATTTATGGAAAGCGACTAAGAGTAATCTTGGTCGCTTTTGTTATGCAGCTGAATGTCTGTATTCAACAGGCGACATACCATCCAGTTTTAACTTGATGCGCTTTGTATTGTACCACTCGATATATGCGTGAAGCTCCGAAATGAAGTGTTCTACACTGTCAAATTCCTGCAAATAGAGCAATTCAGTTTTCAGCAAGCCAAAGAAATTTTCTGCACAGGCATTATCAAGGCAGTTTCCTTTGCGTGACATACTCTGCCTAATGCCTTTCTCTTTCAGCATTTTCTGATACTGTTTATGCTGATACTGCCAGCCTTGATCAGAATGAAGTATCAATCCTGTATTATCAGGAATCTTTGCAAATGCTTGATTCAACATATCTGTCACTTGATTCAGGTTCGGGTGACGACTAAGATTGTATGCAACTACTTCGCCGTTAAAAAGATCGATGATTGGTGAAAGATACAGCTTGATTCCAAACAGCGCAAACTCTGTCACGTCTGTTACCCATTTCTGATTTGGCTTTTCTGCTTTGAATTTACGTTCAAGGAGATTCGGAGCAATTCTGCCAACATCGCCTTTGAATGAATTGTATCTGTGCATACGTACACGGCAGAATATACCCATTTTACGCATTAATCTCTGTACAGTCTTATGATTGATAAGATACTTTTTTCTTAGTTCTTTAGTTATTCTTCGATAACCGTATCTGCCTTTGCTTTCATCGTAAATACGACGGATTTCAGCCTTGATTTTTGCGTATTTATCAGGTTTTGGGCTTTCAAACTGCTTGCTGTAATAGTAATAGGTGCTGCGAGGAATATTGGCAATATCAATGAGCAGACCTATTTTGTGCTTATGCCTCAGTTCCCATATCACTTGTGCTTTTTCTCTTGCCGTACCCTCTCGGCAACCAAGGCATTCAATTTTTTTAGGTAGTCATTTTCCGCACGAAGTCGCTGCATTTCTGCGATGAGGTCTTCCTCCACCTCTTTCTTCAGTTTTGGAGGGCGTCCCGTTGACTTTCGTCCTCTTCTTTCAACATAGAGTCCTTCTTTTCCTTCTTCAAGGTAGATTCGTTCCCAATCGGCGGCTCGTC
>Ga0192273_1059_pt1 | contig 14541 bp, 13 predicted proteins | sample Koala_Koa24_F3_FD_131270 | JGI IMG/M metagenome (GOLD analysis project Ga0192273, IMG submission 131270) | Enriched cells from koala feces incubated with labeled cellulose particles, San Francisco Zoo, California, United States - Koala_Koa2-4_F3 ... | reverse complement strand
CACAATGCCTTCTTTGTCATTTCGAAAAACCTGAATGTCATGCACATCGGAAGTTATCTGGAGAATTTGCTCTTTGGTTCTATAAACGAAAAACACGCGCTGACGGAACTCCTTTCAAAAGAAGAAATCGACGAGTTGATGGAAGACAAGCAAATAACCCTCCCTTTGGGGGAAGGAATCTATCAATTTTCACTTTATGAAATCGAAAACTATTTGGTGATTCGCATTCATGATAAGAGCTATGAATCCCTTTTATCGGAAAAACTTGAAACTACATCAGATTTCAGCAACCACTGGAGAAGCCTTTTCGAAGAATATGGACGCGATACGGTCTGGGTAACCGATCACGAAGGCAACACCATCGTCGCAGATAAGAAAATCGCACATAATCTGGGAATCAAACAGGAAGAATTCATAGGCAGAAATGTTGCAGATCTCGAAAAAGAAGGCCTTTTCAAGCCATCGATAGCTAAGCTAGTCATCGAAAGCAAAAAGATTGAAGTATGTCTGCAGCAGACATGAAACAACAAGTTGTTTCTCTGTATCGGAACGCCCATATTTGATAAAAAAGGTTTTCTGGAAAAAGTTGTGGTTATATCCATGGACTATTCAGACCAGATTGCTCTGGGTAGCTTCCTTGCGGATAGCAAGGAAAGCACCGATCTGTCCAAAGAACCTAATATGGTGCCGGACGATCTGATTACCGGCAGCCCTGAAATGCTGGAATGCCTTAGGATCATCAAACTGGCTGCCAACATTGATGCTACCGTGCTGCTCTCCGGAGAAACAGGTGTCGGCAAAAGCAAAATGGCTAATATCCTGCACAATTACAGCAACCGCACCGACAAACCTTTTATCGAAATCAACTGCGGCAGTATACCGCCGACCTTTATGGAGTCAGAACTATTCGGTTACGAACCGGGCTCTTTCACAGGCGCAAAAGACAAAGGTAAAATCGGTCTTATCGAAGCTGCCAATGGAGGTACGGTTTTTCTGGATGAAATCAGTGAGATGGGTCTGACGGAACAGGTAAAGCTCCTCGAGGTAATCCAGCACAAACAATTGACCCGTATCGGCAGCACAAAAAAGATCAAAGTGGACGTCCGATTTGTAGCCGCATCCAACCGGGATCTGAAAGAATTAGTTACAGATGGAAAATTCAGAAGCGACTTGTACTACAGACTGAATGTGCTGCCGATTGAAATCCCCCCACTACGTAAACGAAAGAACGACATCGCACTTCTTGCTGACTATTTCATAAACAAGAACAACGAAAAATACAATGTTCGTAAGAAGCTTACACCATCAGCAAAAAATGATCTTGCCAATTATTCCTGGCCGGGAAACGTCAGAGAGCTGGAGCATGTGATTGAGCGGGTACACATCATCTCTCACAACAAGTTCATCGACAGTCACGATCTACCGCCTGAAATCCTGGGAGATAATATAAATAGTTCCGGAGTTAATATGGTTACAGTCAACAAGTTAGGAAGATTACAGGATGTAGTAGAGCAGGCAGAAAAAGAATTGTTGATCCTCGCCATGAGCAAATACAAAACCTCGCGGGAGATTGCCGAAGCGCTTGGAACCAACCCATCCACCATCTCCAGACGAATCGAACGATACGGGCTAAAGGAAAAATAGGGTTCACAATGAATCGACCTCAAAACCGATCCCAAAAGCGGATTTTTGACGGTCGTTTTTTTTATTCAAAGATATCCATTTAAGTCAACATGCTGTAAAATGACATGTTTTTTGCTTTTCTTTTAATTGATAGCACTACTCTATGAGGCCAAAGAAAGGGGACTTTAAAAATGAAAAAAGTTTTGAATTTAATTTGTCGACTAAAATAGAGTTCGGTCAAGGGAAACTCTCCACTGTGGGGATTTGTGCGGCAGAGCTAAAAGCTAAGGAAGTCCTGGTCATCACAGACACCGGACTGTCACAGACAGAAATCATAGCGACAGTAAAAAATTCCCTCGCAAAAGAAGGCATTGATTTCACCGTTTACTTTGGTGTGAAAGAAAATTCGAGAGATATTGACATCCAGAAATTTTATGATTCACTGGAAAAACATTCCTATGATGCAGTGATCGCATGCGGCGGCGGAAGCTGCATGGATTTTTCCAAGGCCATATCAACGATGCTGACCAACGGCAGAGATATTGCTAAAATCATCAATCCGAACAAGCCGAAAAATATTCCAATTCCTCTTATCGCTATCCCGACAACGGCGGGAACAGGAAGTGAAGTGACTTCCTTTGCAGTCATAACCCTTGATAAAGAACAGCGAAAAGGAAGCATATTTGATGATAAGATACGACCAACGGTTGCCATCAATGACCCTTATGTCCTTAAAAGCCTACCAACAGGTGTTGCTGCAGCTACAGGAATGGATGCGCTGACGCATGCAATAGAGGCGTATACCTGTACCATATCCAATTCGATTTCCGATGGTATGGCTCTTCACGCCATCCGGCTGATTGCCGAAAATATCGAATCCTATGTGAAAAACAGAACAGAAGAAGAATGTCATAACATGATGGCGGCAAGCCTGATGGCAGGAATCGCATTCGGATTCTCCGATGTGGCCGGTGTTCACTGTATGGCAGAGTCCCTGGGCGGCGTGTACGATACACCTCACGGAATCGCCAATTCGATATTTCTGCCATTGGTATTTGAATATAACATTGAGGCGGATGTAAAGCGACACCGCGATGTCTCAGTAGCCATGGGGATTGATCCTCATAACAAGGATGGTCTGACGATTGCCTCGGAAGGTGCTGCACTGCTTCGGCAAATGGCAGCTAAAATCAATATCCCGAAGCTACGCGAATTAAAAAATATTAATCTGGATGAATTTGGATTTCTAGCGGAAAACTGTATGAAAAATGTTTCCCTGAAAAGTAATATCAGGGAACTTACAAAAGAGGATTTTATTTATCTGTACAACAAAGCATATCAGGAATAGAGGCTTAAATTCCGGAACAGCCTTTGCTTTAAAATGGAGAAACCGAATACGGATCGAGGTGATTTTAATTGCCCGTCCGTATCCGCTCTCCGCGCCTCCATCAAATGCATCTGTGCATACGGTTATGCGTTTCAGAATGAAAATCGATTGAAAATTTGCTTTTTTTAGTCTATTATTTATGATAAATCGTTGTTTTTCAAGGCTGCAGGGGTTTTAATTAAACGCGTTTAATGTGGCATGCATTTTGCGTATTATATTTATAATTTCCGAAAAATGCGTTATTCGTTATCACAAACACTTGAACACTTAGGAGGCGGTACTTTGAAACATCTTCAGAGAAAAGAGATTACTTTTATAACACCAAATATATTCAGTGATGAAGATTCCATCGCTTATAAAATGAAAAAAATAATCCCAAGCTGTTTGGGCTGTTCTGCCCTGTAAAATACGAATTGCTGTCTCAAGACAAGGTTCTGGTACCATACATGTTCATGGTTTTCGATTACAGTCTTAAACGTGGAGTGAAAGCAGCAAAGTTATTCGACAGACAAGGTGAAATTGCTGTTGTTTATGATATGAACGAAAATCATGCATTTCATTTTGACCTCTTTGACGATCTCAATCTGAAAAAGCTGGAAACCGGTAAGCTTCATGGACGTATGATTCCCGACAGCTGCACTGAGGATGAGGCCATAAACGAAAGCATAGATTGTATAAAAGACCAGTATCTGAGAAAAGTGTTCCACGCTATACCTGAAATAACTCTCAAAAAAAGGAACGCTTCTACCGCGAAGCATGGAGGCTGACGCTTAGCTGCCATGGAAAAGAATATGAAAAATTTGCTTATAAGGATAAATTCCAATTGGAAAATGAACACATAAGCGGATTAAAGGTGCGGCTGGAAGTATAGCGTAAATCATAGATGCGTATTCCTTATTGACGTGTGTTATACGAAAGGAGGATCACATTATAATGGTTAATTTCAATGAATTATGGGGAGTATTTGACTGGATTATACTATTACTCTATTTTGTAGGCGTTATGAGTGTAGGATTTTTCATGCACCGTAAAGCAAGCAAGAATTTCAAAAGCTTCTTTGTTGCAGGCAGACGACTGACTATCCCTGTTTTGATAGGCGTAGCCGCTGCTGCATGGTACGATTCATGGACGATCGTCGGTCTCGGCGAATTGGGTTGTACGGTAGGTATATCTATTGCAATCTTCTACGTTATCCCTTGCACGGTTTTAAGGCTTCCCCTTGCTCTGTGGATCGGACCTATAACAAGAGAAAAGCTACCTGACTGGGTAATCACGCTGCCTGACATGGTGCGATTTTTCTACAATAAGTCATCCGGAGTTCTGTCGAGCATCGTTCCTATGGCCTCTATATTGTACTGCTGTGCATTGCTTTTCGCTGTGGGTGAAGTCCTGCATATGGTATCCGGAGTTCCTATCTGGATCACTATGATAATTTCCGAAGTTGCAATCATTCTCTATACGACTATGGCCGGTATGTGGGCATTGGCAGTAACCGATTTGATTCAATTCGCTGTAATGACCGTTTCGGCAGGTGCAGTTCTTCTCGGACTGTTTATGGAATTCGGGAGCGGCAGCGCTCTCTGGGAGGCAATCAGAGCAAGCGATCCCGAAAAACTCAGCTTGGTAGGACATCAAACTCCGGCCGTGGCATTCGGCTATATCCTATCTGCGGCAGCGCTGTACGTAAATGCACAGTCGTACCAGAGATTCGGTACGGCTAAAGGCGGCGGAGAAATAAAAGTCGCGTATTCTCTGATGCTGATAATCGGAAGCTTATTCAGCATTGCTATGCTCGTTACGGGAATGGCTTCGTCTGTATTATTCCCCGGTGCAGAAAACGCATCAGCCGGGTTCTGGGGAACAGTATTCTCTGTCCTGCCTACAGGTGCACGAGGCTTATTCGTAGCTGCATTGATAGCTGCCGTAATGTCTACCGTATCCGCCGATTTACTGTTTACGGGAGGAATACTGGTTAAGAACATATATAAAGAGCTCTTTAAACCTGATCTAAGTGATGCTGCAGTTTTGAAAGGCAGCAGGATCATGATAATCCTACTTGGTATTTTCATAATAGCAGGAACCTATCTGTGGAGAAACGGAATCGGAAGCGCATGGACGATTATAGGCGGTTTTCAGGTTGCAGTTTTCTTCATTCCGATACTCGGAGGGTTCTTCTATAAGAGAAAAACGCCTACAGGCGGACTTATCGCAATCATTGCCAGCATAATCATATACGCTATCTGGCAGTTTGCACTTCAAACTCCGTACTCCATACCGTCAAGCGTAGCGACATGGGTAATAGGAGGAATAATATACTTTATCGCATGCAATGCTACATATAAATCGTATATAAGCAATAAGCCGCTGCAAGAAGAAGGAGGGGATGTATAATGTCAGATAACAAAAACCGCTGGGGAAATATATTTGCAATAATATGCGTGATTTTATGCATACTTTTGCCGATTTCATTCCTGTATGGTCCTAATGCATTGATCTTGGGACTGATAATATGCAACTTTATCGCCGGACCTGCTTGCCTGGTTGGTTACCTCCTTGAGGTAAGAAAAGGCGTATTCTCCAATGATGAAGACTAAAACAAATAGCCTTACTATTTGACCGATCAAGCCCTTATATACCGGATATCCGACCACACGCCATACTGAAATATACGTTTGTTTCAGCCACAATATCTGTACCATATAAGGGCTTGTTTTCTATTCGATGCACATTTATAATGTAATAATTATTTTCTTAATTGTTTTAAAATCGTGCTTTATCAAAAATGGGGGTATAATGATGAAACTAACGACAGATGCGGAAAAGGCCATCAATGAAAACAGCTTATACAAAAATCTTATCGAAAGCTGCCGAGAGGGTCTTATTTTATATGATAAAAAGAAAAAACCAATTTTGCTGATCAACGACCGTGCAAGCCAGGTGATCACCGATAATTACTGTGTGGAAATCTCCAAAATTTCTGATATAATCTTCGGTGAGATCCTACCTGCTCTGACAGAAGAAAATACGGCAGAGCTAGAGATAAACGATAACTTCATCAACGTAAGAAGTATCTCATCAGGAGAATACATGTGGATTTTTCTGGCGGATTTCTCAAACATAACACAAATCAAGGCAGTCTCCGAAAAGCTTTTAAAGCTCAACGATGAACTATTGAATACCTTTAATACCCACGGTGACGATACCCTACTCATAACCGACGGAAACGGCATCATAGAGTTTGCTGGAGAACAGATTATAAACACATGCGATGTTTCCAGTGACTTTTTTTCGGTAAAAGCGTTTATGATATGGAACAACAAAACATATTTTATCCTTCAGTATGCGTCAAGGTTCTCAAGACAAAAGCTCCTCAAGCTGTTATACAAACAACCAAAACCGGGGAAGAAGTAGTGGCGGTCGGAAGCCCTGTATTCAATTCAAAAGGAGTTATAGAAAAGGTTCTGTCTGTTACAAGAAATTATTCTACGCAGCTTGAAATCAGCAAAATGATCGCTGAGCTACAGATAAGCAGCATTACAAGCGATACATCACGCGATGAAAATATCGATAATATAGTAACCTGCAATGACAAAATGTTCGAAATAAAAACCCTGATAAAAATGATCGCTCCCACAAAGGCAACCGTTCTTATCAACGGGGAAACCGGTACAGGCAAAGGGCTTATCGCCAAATACATTCACAAACTAAGCGACCGAAAAAACCAGCCGTTTATCGTTGTCAACTGCGGCTCTTTTTCGCATTCAATCATAGAATCGGAGCTCTTCGGGTATGAAGAAGGCTCCTTCACAGGTGCGAGCAAAGGCGGAAAGGTTGGCCTTATCGAATCCGCTAACAACGGCACTCTTTTCCTTGATGAAATCAGTGAATTGCCTATGCTCCAACAAGTCAAGCTTCTGCACGTTCTTCAGGAGCGAACGCTCACACATGTAGGCGGCACTGAATCCATCGACCTCGATATTAGAATTATTGCCGCTACTAATAAAAGCCTTGACGAACAGGTCTCTATTGGTGAATTCCGCGAAGATTTGTACTATAGATTAAATGTTATACCTATTCACATTCCACCTCTGAGAAAACGAAAAGAAGATATACCTTTGCTCGCAAATTATTTTTTCAAGGCTAACTGTAATATATACAACAAAAAAATGCAGCTTTCCAGCAGCGTTTTAACGTCGTTGTCACAGCACCCATGGCCCGGTAACATAAGACAGCTTCAAAACACTATAGAAAGACTCGTGCTCACTACATCCAAACCAATCATCACCGCTAGTGATCTTCCCGATGACCTTCGTATAGACGACAGCACAGATCCCATAAAAGTCGAACGCGTAATGAAACTTGATGAGGCCATAAGCTCCCTTGAAAAAAAATCTTATAAGCATGGCTTTGGATGAATACGGAACGACTGTAAGAGCCGCTGAAGCACTGGGAGTAAATCAATCCACGGTATCGAGAAAGATACATCAATATGGTTTGAAAAACACTCAAAAAACCGATTGATTCATTCAGATTTGATGGGGCCCCCCTGTAATCGGCAAGTTGGATTCCCTCGCAAATCATTAAGGAGTGTTCATGTCATGAAAGAAAGCAACTGTTCCATTAAATATAAAATAGGGTACGGATCTGCATCCTTAGGCGATACTGCAGTTTATAACCTGCTTATAATATACAGCCTTTTTTCATGACCGATGTCGTAAAGCTGGATCCTCTGCTTGCCGGAAACGTAACCTTTATATCAACAATATGTAATACGGCGTTCACCGGTATAATGGGATACATATCCGATACCCATCCCATCAATGGAGGTCGAAGGCTACCCTACATGCGATTATCCATCCTACCTATGGCAATATGTCTGATTATGTTTTTTACAGTGATAGATGCGTCAAAAACAGTGATGATACTCTATTACACATTTACCATGACATTGCTGATGATAGCTCACACATGCTATATGATACCCTACGATGCCCTCGGAGCTGAGCTGAGCGTCAATTCTGGAGAAAGAAATTCGATCAGAAGCTATGCGAGACTTTTTCAGGGATTCGGAAATTTAATAGGCGTGGTTTTTATCTTTCCGATAACAGCAGCGATGCAAAACCAGGGCTTGAGCACAGGACACTTGTGGCAAATAACTATTGCAGGTATAGCCGTAATCGGCGCACTTTCTCAGTTCGCAACATGTCTTATTCTCAGCGGCAGAGAGCGTATAGGCAATGTACGATATGATAAGCGGAGCAATATATTTAAAGAATACATCGAGACTCTGAAATTAAAGCCTATGCTTCTGCTACTGATAATTTCACTGATAATATCCATTGCAAATGTATTCGGTAATTCCGGCATCGCTTACTTTATGAAATACAATTTAGGTATTGCAGAGAATTCAAAAGCGTTGATTCTGGGAATTATGACTGTGACCGGGATAGCCCTGACCCCGATCTTTGCCAAAATATCAAGGAAATATGATAAAAAATAATAATGATGCTCGCTTTTACCGCAACGGGAGCTGTGCTGATATTCTTTTGGTTTGCAGGAATCGGTTCTCTGATGATTTTATGCTTTTATATGATCGCATTTACCATTGGAATGTCGGCATATTGGCAATTCATCTATTCTATGTTCTACGATATCAATGAAGTGGATGAATTTAAAAAACTCCAAGCGACGCGAGGCCGTCATAACATCTGCTTCCAAAATAGTACTTAGGCTGTCCAATACATTTGCTGCACAAATGTTAGCAATAGTCCTGATGCTCTTTGATTACGACCAAACGCTTCAGATACAAAGTGAAAAAACACTGATTGGGATCGAATGCTCTCTCACTGTAATTCCGGGAATACTATTTTTAACAGGTGCCCTTCTTGTTAAATTATACCCTCTCTCGGAAAAGAAACACGCAAGGATTGTCAAAGTATTACAGAGGAGAAAAATCAATGGAAGCTATGTTCACAAAAGATAATATTCTAAACGGAACTTTTTCTTTTTGACTTTCCAATAGAATTTCACAGCGCAAACTATAACTTTTCAATATAAATATCGCAGCAAAGCTATGATTTTTCAAAAAATGCGCTACCACTCGGAGAATCAAATCTCCGCATGATAACGCACCTCTCGAATTTATCTTTTTTCCTTTAGGATTGCTCCATACAGAATAATTGTAAATTTCAGCCTTTCTTCAAAGCATCGGCTTATTTCCCGGAAGCTTAGAATCGCGGGTCTTAAAACATTTCGTCTCCTGACTTGAATCCGAATGCAGGATGAAAGTCAAACTTAACGGCTCCTACTGCGACATCCTTTCCTACAGCTCGCTTGATTCTGGCGATGCCCTCATTTCCGAATCCCGCACAGAGCTCGATAGCTGTGCAGCCCTTTGCCGCCAATTCCTTTGCCGCTTCCTCAGCCTGTGCATAAGTGCTGCATCCGACAACGTTCATGTTAATCTCATCGGATGGGATCACTACACGCTGCTTCTGAGGGGCAAGACCTCCTGCTACATAAATAAAAGCACATTCAAACATGTTCATCCTCCTTACACCAGCTCTACGACTACCTTCTTTTTCTTACCTTTTTCCACAAGCAGCTTGCCATCTGCAAAGGCTTGTGGCGTTATCATCAGCTTCTTGTCAGTTACCTTTTCGCCGTCGAGCTTGAGTCCGCCCTGCTCGATAGTCATAAAACCCTCTCTGTTGCTCGGCACCAGACCAAGCTCCTTGATGAAGCTTACTACACCCATACCGTCTCCGGCGAGCTTTGCGCTTTCAAACTGCACTGTAGGCATATTGGAAAGGCCGTCGCCTCCGCCGCCAAAAGCAGCCTTTGCAGCTTCCTGAGCCTTAACCGCTTCAGCCTCGCCGTGAACAAGCTTAGTGACTTCAAAAGCGAGAATTTCCTTGGCCTTGTTTATCTCCTGTCCTTCCAACGCAGCAAGACGCCTTATCTCATCCATAGGCAGGAAGGTAAGCATACGCAGGCATTTTTCCACATCGGCGTCGCCCACATTTCTCCAATACTGATAAAACTCATACGGCGATGTCTTGTCGGCGCTGAGCCAGAGAGCGCCTTTCTGGGTTTTACCCATCTTCTTGCCTTCCGAATTCGTGAGCAGCGAGAATGTCATGCCGTAAACCTCTTTGCCTAGCTTCTTTCTCGTCAGGTCTACACCGCCTATGATGTTCGACCACTGATCGTTGCCGCCGAACTCTATCTTTACATCAAAGTCGCGAGCCATTACCATGAAATCGTAGCTCTGCATCAGCATGTAGTTGAGCTCGAACATCGTCAATCCGCCCTCGCGCTCCATCCTCTGCTTGAAGCACTCGGCTCTCAGCATGGTGTTGACGTTAAAGCACGTTCCTATCTCTCTGATGAACTCTATATAGTTGAGCGGCATCAGCCATTCTGCATTGTTTACCGATATCGCCTTGCCCGGCTCCGGTGTCTTATTTTCATGTCCCTGCACGAAAACTCCGTTGTTGCCCTCGTATTTCCATTCCTCATCAAAGTCGAGAAATCTGTCGAAGAGCTTCTTGAAAGCCTCGCAGTTGTGCTCCATGGTTTCGCGGCTCATCATCTGGCGCATATCGCTCCTGCCTGACGGATCGCCTATCATTCCCGTTCCGCCGCCGAGCAGAACTACAGGTGTATGCCCGTATTTCTGCATGTACATCATGATGATGACCTGCATGAAGTGACCTATGTGAAGGCAGTCCGCAGTAGGGTCAAAGCCGATGTAAAACCTCACCTTTTCCTCCTGCAGAAGCCTGCGCACGTTTTCCTCATCGGTCGTCTGCTCGATAAAGCCCCGCTCCTTGAGGACATCGTAAACATTATCGTGCGTGCTCACGCTGTCCGGTATAAAATCGTATTTCATCTATTCGTTTCCTCCAAATTCTTTGTTGTTTAACGCTGCCTGCTTCGCGCTATGTGTTCTGTATTTTCTACACGCCTTATGCGGTTTCTCCAAAAGCCACAGCGGACACATCTCTCGGGCGGTTTACCAGCAGCGCAGGGTCTTTACAAAGAATCATTGCCTCGTTATTTCGTGCCATAAAGCCTGTCACCCGCATCTCCAAGTCCCGGCAGTATGTAAGCGTTCTCGTTGAGGCCTTCATCCTTGGCAGCTATGAAAATATCCACATCTGGATGGGCTTTCTGAAGCACCTCTATGCCCTCAGGGGCAGCTATCAGGCACATGAAGATGATCTTCTTTCCGCCTCTGTCCTTGATGAACTGTATTGCCGCAGATGCACTTCCGCCCGTTGCCAGCATAGGATCTACGACAAATATTTCCCTCTTATCTATATCGTTAGGCAGCTTACAGTAATACTCTACAGGCATATGCGTCTCCGGATCTCTGTAAAGTCCTACGTGTCCGACCTTTGCATTCGGCACGAGAGCCAGCATTCCGTCCACCATTCCCAGGCCTGCTCTCAAAATAGGCACGATGGCAATGTCCTCGCCCTTGAGCATATTTACCGTTGTTTTCTGCATAGGCGTGGTTATCTCGACCTGCTCCAGAGGCAGCTGGCGAGTCGCTTCATAACCCATAAGCATGGAAATCTCCTTAACGAGCTCGCGGAAATCCTTTACGCTTGTCTCCTCTTTTCTTATCATCGCTGTCTTGTGCTGAATCAACGGATGATCGAATACGTATACCTTACTCATTAGTTGTACCTGCCTTTCTTTATTTTAAATTTTTCATTATTGACCATGTCATCTGAATATGTTTATTGAGCTGCAAGACTTCTCATTTATTGGCTTTTCAGCCATTGTCTCTATCGCAAAACGAGCGGGCACTTCAAATCAGAGCTATAAGCCACTAATATCAGCCCTGTGCCTACATCTCGTCGAGAAGAGCAACCCTCCTCTGATGTCTTCCGCCCTCATGCTTCGCATCGAGCCATGCAGCTATTATTTTCAGCGCTTTTTCCTCATCCGTAGTCCTGCCGCCGAGTGCGAGCACATTAGCGTTGTTGTGCTGCTTCGCAAGCCGCGCCATTTCAACATCGGTGCAGAGTGCGCAGCGTATACCCTTCACCTTGTTTGCGGCGATGGAAATGCCTATCCCCGTGCCACAGCAGACGATACCTCTGTCGGCTTCACCGGATGCGACCGCTTGTCCGCAAGCCTTGCCAAACGGAGGGTAATCGACGGATTCCTCCGAGTCAGTCCCTAAGTCCAGAACCTCTATCCCCCTTGACTTCAAATATTCCTTTATGCGTTCCTTCAGCTTGTATCCGCCATGATCGCTGGCTACGGCAATTTTCATATCGCTACCTTTCGCTACCTCTCTTGAATTCTTTTCTGTTTTATCCCCATAGTGGATTTCAATACATTTTCGCTTTTCTTTTTACTTTTCTTTTTCCGATTCTCAATTTTTTCGTTTTGCCCGTTAATTGCCTTATTTGCGCTAATTTCGAGTGCCAGGCTACACCCTTGCTATATTGTATCCGGCCGACTTGAGCATACGATTCATTACCGCAAAGCCCACACCGTCGGTATCGCTCAGCGCTCCCGCAAGTATCAGATCTATACCTTCATTGTCCAAATCTCTGAGCCTTGCGAAAAAATCATGAGCCGCTTCGATGAATGCCTTTTCCTCAAACAGTATGACGCCCACTTTCAGACCCAGCTTTTCATTAAGTCCCTTTAGCCTCTCTATTTCCTTTTTAACATTATCGCGGTTTCCCTCTATGACCGTCATCTCTGCCTTGGGTGAATAGTGTTTGTATTTCATTCCGGGAGATTTCGGCTTAAAGCCTTCCGGCGCGTCCGCCGCTCCCGACGACGAATCGAGGACTCCATGCAGCGAGCCTTTTAGCAGCATTTCATCGTATCTGACTTCTTTTTCCAATGCCGCTTCGATATTTTCCGCTGTTATTATTCCCGGTCTCAGTATCGTCGGCATCTCTCCTGTCATATCCACTACAGTAGACTCTATCCCGACGCGGCAATCATCGCCGCATATCACTGCTTCTATCCTGCCGTCCATATCGGCGATAACGTCCTTGCTCCTTGTAGGGCTCGGACCTCCGGATATGTTAGCGCTTGGCGCAGCTATCGGGCAATCCGCCGCAGCTATCAGATCGAGGGCTGCACGGCTGTCCGGCATCCTCACCGCCACGGTATCGAGTCCTCCCGTAGTCCTGTTCGGCACCTCCGGCTTTTTTTTTAGTACCATCGTGAGCGGGCCGGGCCAGAAGTTTTCTATCAGCGTTACGATATCAGGGCTGAGGCGCGGAGTCAGCTGCCCCAGGTCGCTGGCTCTGCATATGTGCACTATCATCGGGTTATCACTGGGCCGCCCTTTCGCCTTGTAGACATTGCCTACAGCCTCGCTGTTAAAAGCGTCTGCTCCGAGACCGTATACCGTCTCTGTCGGAAAGGCTACAAGACCGCCGCTTCTGATTATCGCCGCCGCCTGCAATATGTCATTTTTGGTTGTGTTCAGTATTTTTGTCTGCATGGTTTCTCCTGCTTAGAGCATCCTGTCGTAAAGCACCACGGGCTGAAGCCCTGTGCCTCTGACAAGTGACCTACCGGCAATTTACTTCGTAAATTGGGTTAGGTCATCTTAAAAATTCTTCATCTTTTCTGCCTGGTCGCTGGTAATAAGTCCGTCTATTATCTCATCAAGGTCGCCGTCGAGGAAGGAGTCAAGCTTGTAAAGTGTCATTCCCGTCCTGTGTTCGGAAACACGTCCCTGCGGGAAGTTGTATGTCCTGATTCTCTCGCTCCTGTCGCCGGTACCTACCATACTCTTTCTCTGGTCGGCGATTTCCTTGTTCTGCTCCTGCAGCTTCAGATCATAGAGCCTTGATTTCAGTACCTTGAACGCCTTCTCCTTATTCTTTATCTGCGATTTTTCATCCTGGCATGTTACAACGAGGCCTGTCGGTTCATGCGTAAGTCGCACCGCCGAGTCCGTCGTATTTACGCACTGACCGCCGTTTCCGGATGCCCGATAAACATCGACCCTGACATCGTTGGGATTGAGATCCACCTCGACATCATCCACCTCGGGAAGTACTGCAACTGTAGCCGCCGAGGTATGGACCCTGCCGCTCGATTCCGTTTCCGGAACGCGCTGAACCCTGTGGGCTCCGCTCTCGTACTTGAGCCTTGAATAAGCGCCCTTTCCCTTTATCATCACTACAGCCTCTTTAATACCTCCGAGACCTGTATCGTTCATGTCTATTATTTCCGTTTTCCAGCGGTTTCGCTCGGCATATCTGGTGTACATTCTCAAAAGGTCCGCGCCGAAAAGCGCCGCCTCTTCTCCGCCGGTGCCTGCTCTTATCTCCAGGATTACATTCTTCTCATCGTTGGGATCTTTCGGCAAAAGAAGCACCTTGAGCTCCTCCTGCTGCGTCTCGATCTGCTCCTCAAGCTCCGAAATTTCCATCTTGGCGAGCTCTCTCATTTCCTCGTCGCCGTCCTCGAGGATTTCCTTGGCTTCATCTAAATCTGTTTTCGCCTTTTTGTATTCCTTGTATTTCTTGATGATC
>Ga0192273_1058_pt1 | contig 14564 bp, 10 predicted proteins | sample Koala_Koa24_F3_FD_131270 | JGI IMG/M metagenome (GOLD analysis project Ga0192273, IMG submission 131270) | Enriched cells from koala feces incubated with labeled cellulose particles, San Francisco Zoo, California, United States - Koala_Koa2-4_F3 ... | reverse complement strand
ATGGGCTATGAGCTGCTCATTCGATGGTACATCTGTCCCGAAATAGCAGGGATAGAGAAACGGCGGCGAGCTTATCCTGACATGGACCTCGGTAGCTCCCGCTTTTTTCAGCGTCCTGATTATTTTGGCCGACGTAGTGCCTCTGACTATTGAATCATCTACCATGACGATTCTCTTTCCCTTTACGACCTCATCTATCACGTTCAGCTTTATCTTCACGCTGCTTTCACGCTGACTCTGTTTAGGTTTTATAAACGTCCTGCCCACATAGCTGTTCTTGTAAAACGCCATGCCGTACGGTATGCCCGACTACTCGGAATAGCCCTTGGCAGCGACAAGACCGGATTCCGGAACGCCGACAACGAGGTCGGCCTCAACGGGATATGATTCGGCGAGCGCCTTTCCCACAATTATCCTCGAATGATACACATTAACGCCGTCTATAGCGCTGTCGGTCCTCGCAAAATAAATGTATTCAAAGATGCATCTTGCCTGCTTTTCAGGAGACAGCTCCATGGTTTTATCCGATGAAATTCCCTCTTTGGTAAACGTAACTATCTCTCCGGGCTCCACATCGCGGACGAATTCCGCTCCCACAGCGGTAATAGCGCAGCTTTCCGACGCCAGAAAATACGTGTTGTCCCGCCTGCCTATGCACAGCGGCTTGAATCCGAACGGGTCCCTCGCTCCTATCATCTTTCTCGGTGAGCTGACGACAAGGGCGTACGCCCCCTTTATCTTTTTCATCGCGTTTCTCACAGCAAGCTCAGCCGTCTCCACGTTCAGCCGCTCCCTTGCGATATGATACGCTATCACCTCTGAATCTATCGTCGTCTGAAATATCGCTCCGGTGCGCTCAAGCTCGTGCCGCAGCTCCACCGCATTAGTCAGATTACCGTTGTGTGCGATAGCGAGAACTCCCTTTACGTAATTTATTACGAGCGGCATAGCGTTCTTCACTCTCGAGCCTCCCGCCGTAGAGTAGCGCACATGACCTACGCCCAGATTGCCTTTGAGAGAATCAAGACTCTCCTCGTCAAACACCTCGTTTACGAGTCCCAGTCCTTTTTTTGAATGCACCTTTCGTTCACCGTATGTGTCCGTCACCGCGATACCGCAGCTTTCCTGTCCTCTGTGCTGCAGCGCAAAGAGTCCGTAGTACACCGACGGGGCAACGTCCCCGCCATCCAAGTCGTAGGCACCGAATACTCCGCATTCTTCTCCCGTACCTGTAGTTATCCTTTCAAAACCTTCCATTCACTTCTCCTCCGGGGTTTAAGCCTCATCTCGTTCAGCTTTTAAATTGCCTCTCCTTCAGCATTCAAGTTCTTTTTCATATAAAATTTGAGCCTATTATAAATCGGTTCACCTCTGCAACATTTAAGCAGCTTCGCCTTTGCAGCGTTTAAGCCACACCTGCTCTAACGTTTGAGCTTCTCTTTTCCCTTTATGTAAAGGTCACGCATCTTTTCAAACAGCAGTATCAAATACCTGAGCACAGGCTCCGTCGCCACCGAGAAAACAACGAGAAGCATGACGCATTTTACAGACATATGACCGATAGAAAACAGCTCCGCAAAGAATATGATGCATACCACCAGCCCTGCCATAGAGCCTATGATAACAATCCAATGCCAGGTTCTCGAAGGTTGGCTTATCTTGCAAAGCACCATGAAGCCTATGATGGCGACCAGCATGGCAGACGCAGTGGAAATATCCTCTGAGCCCACGTCGAATGTATTGCCGAATACCACCAGAGCGCCGACAACCGCCATACTGGTGATTCCTCCGGGCAGGGCCTTGAAGAACACATTAGGCAGGAACCTTCCGCTTATACGCTTGCTGTTTGGCTGCAGCGCAAGGAAAAATGCCGGTATTCCTACGGTAAACGTACTAATCAGCGATATCTGCGACGGCTCCAGCGGATATGTCACCCCAAGCAGCAGCGAAAACAGCGACAGCAGGAAGGAAAATATATTCTTGACAAGGAACAGGCTTGCGGATCGTTCCATGTTATTGACTACTCTGCGCCCCTCCAGCACGACATCGGGCATGCACGAAAAATCGGAATCCAGAAGCACGACCTGCGATGCGTTTGCCGCCGCTTCGCTTCCCGAAGCCATGGCGACGCTGCAGTCGGCATCTTTGAGAGCCAGCACATCGTTTACACCGTCTCCCGTCATGGCGACGGTATGACCCTGCCGCTGCAGAGCTTTGACAAATTGCCTTTTCTGCTCCGGAGTTACCCTGCCGAACACATTGTACTCCTCCATCGCTCTTTCTATATCTTCCGCCGTTCTCAATGTCCCGGCATCTACATACCGCTCCGCGCCTTTGATATGCGCTTCACGGGCGGCCTCCGATACGGTCAGGGGATTATCTCCCGAAATTACCTTTATCTCAACTCCCTGCTCTTCAAAATATGCGAAGGTCTCGGGAGCAGCTTCTCTTATCGGGTTTGCCAGCAGGATATATCCAAGCGGTATCGCCCTCGCCGTCAGCGACTTACCTGTTATTTCTCCTTCATACAGACAGAAAGCAAGGACTCTGTAACCTCTTGCCGTGTAAGCATTGATTTCCTCTTCATATAAATAAAAATCCTCGCGGAGCACCATCTCGGGAGCCCCCATGACGTATGCTCCTGTATCGAACGTCACACCGCTGTACTTCACCGTAGACGAAAACGGAGTTACTTTCCGTGGATTCAGCCCCGCGCTTTCCTTAAAATGCTCCTTCATCGCCTCCATGGTGATGTTATCGCTGCTCATCGCGGCAACGAAGTCTCCTATGAGACCCTCAACAGGCGGCATCGCGCCTTGCCTGTACTCATCCGTTACGATCAGCTCCTTGACCTCCATGGTGTTTTCGGTTATCGTTCCCGTCTTATCAACACAAAGGACATCTACGCGTGCCAGCGTTTCAATGCTCTTTATATCGTGAAGCAGCACGCGCTTTCGCGCCAATCGCATTGAGCTCACCGCAAGCGCTACACTCGTAAGTAGGTAAAGTCCCTCGGGTATCATACCGATAAGCGCCGCCACCGTAGAGGTGACGCTTCTGGTTATTCCCGTTCCGTTGAACGCAAAGCTCTGTATGAAAAGAGCTATGCCTATCGGGATAAGAGCTATACCTATGAATTTCAATATCTTGTCCAGAGATCTTATCATCTCCGACTGCTCTCCGTTCTTCATCGCCTTCGCTTCGAGCGTCAGCTTTGAGATATACGAATCCTCGCCTACCGCTGTAAGTCTGGCGCAGCACTGTCCCGATACAACGAAGCTTCCTGAAACAAGCCCGTCTCCCTCTCGTTTTGTTATCTCATCGGCTTCCCCAGTAAGCAGCGATTCATTTACCTGAACCTCGCCGACTACGACCTCTGCATCGGCGCATATCTGGTTTCCCGCCTTGAATACCACGATATCGTCTATGACGAGATCCTCGGACTTTACAGTTCGGACTCTGCCGCTGCGGACCACAGTCGCCTTGGGCGCCGCCATGATATTCATCTTATCGAGAGTACGCTTCGCCCTGATTTCCTGGATTATCCCTATCAGCGTATTTACGATTATCACAGGCAGAAATGTCAGGCTGTTGAATGAGCCTACAAGACAGAGGATAACTGCCAGAATGGAGAATATAAGGTTAAAATACGTACAGATATTCTCCTTTATTATCTCCTTCACAGTCTTAGCGGAGGAATCGACCGGCCTGTTAGTCCAGCCTGCATTCATTCGCTCATCGACCTGTCTCTGATTCAGCCCTTCGCGATAATCAGCTTCAACGTAGTCCACCTTATCTGGCGTGATTCTGATAGTCTCGGACATATCCTGATTCGGCTGCTTCTTTTTCTCTTTTTTCCCTTTTACAAATTTCATTTATAAAATTCCAACGCCTCTTTCATAGCCGTCTGTGCAGACCCAGGAACCGTCATCCTGTGGTCTCCACCCGATATCGTTACCAGCTCTATGCCGTACCTTTCAGAAAAAGCGACCGCCTTATCGTAATCCACTTCCTCATCTTCGTCTCCGTGTATCATCTTTATGCGCACATTTTCGAGGTCGGCACCGGCAAACTTTTCATTAACATCGTTTTCGTTGAGATCGGCTATAAACGCCTTAGTTATCTTAAGCGGCTTATCGCCGTCGTCCTCCCACATGAACCCTTGCTTTTCAAGCAGCCTTTCGTTTTCTTCGCTGAGATTCTGATAGAATTCAGACATGTTTACCGCACCGCTGCTTATAAAAACGAGTGCGCCGTCATTCTTATACTTGGTAAGGTACAGCAGCGTTATGTACGCGCCGTAGCTTATGCTGTAGTAGCATATCTCCGCCTTGGGATAGGTTTTTCTCAGGAAAAGCTCCATAGCTCTGAGATCCTCTATACAGTTATCTATTCTCAGATACTCACCATCTGCAGGGTTTATTCCGTGAGCAGGAAAATCCAGCGATACGGCGCCGAAGCCGTTTTGCGCAAACTCCTTCAGCATAGCGGCAGCGCCCGGGCTGTCTTTGCTTCCTCCGAAGCCGTTTACCAAGATAATTATTTTTTCTTCATTCCCCTCTATCTCCGCAGAATACGGTATCGGATATTTATCTTTTCTCTCTATTTGTTCCTTTATCATTCTTTCCTCCGTAATTTTTGCTCGTTTCACTTTTCTCTACCACATATGATAGCACCAAACAGCGCAAAAAACAAATCAGCCGCTTGCAATCATCTTGGCAATCATGAAAGCGCCTAACACGATAAGTGTTATCCCCGTAGCCCTGTTTGTATGCACGGGCTCCATTTTGTTGGCAAAATAAGAAAATATCAGAGCGCTTATCAGAGTGAAAAGTGCGCACAATACAAGTGCCAGAATGTAAGCGCTGATATCTCCGAACACAAAATGCGCTCCGGCTCCCGTCGCAGCTATAAATGTCATCACAAAGACGCTCGTTCCCACGGCCGTCTTAAGTTCGTATCCCAAAACGAATGTCAGCACGAAGAGCATCATCAAACCGCCGCCGACTCCCATGGATCCGCAGTAAAAGCCGATGCCGCAGCCGCATATGACCGACAGGATTTTCTTATATTTATCGCTGCCATCGAGGATGGCAAGGTGTGTCTCCTGATTAGGAAATATCACAAAGCGAAATCCCATGAACATAGCCATGAATACGGAGAACCAGCCCATCTCCATATCGGGCATGTACTGCGAAAAATAGCTTCCTACGGTAGTCATAACGAAAACGGCTATCACCATCAATAGCCCGTTTTTAAGATCTATATTGTCATTTTTCTTATAAACATATGCCGAGCACGCGCTTGCCAACACATCGGAAGCAAGCCCTATCCCCACAGCTTCATACCACGGGCAGCCCAGAAACGCTATGAGCATAGGGGCGATCACGGTGGCTGCCGACAATCCGGCAAAGCCTGTTCCTGCCCCTGCTGCCGAGCCCGCCAGTAAACATATAAGGAAATACGTTACCATACTGCTTAAATCCTTTCACACGATGTCATTGCCTGAGGCTATTGAAACTTGTATATTTTTCTTACTATACGATAGATAGCTATGACTATCCTGCGAAACGGCATACGCGTAAGACCGCTCAACTTGGTATATCTCAGCTTCCTGTAAAGCGCCGGATGTCTTTCCTTCATTCCCGCCCAGAGGAGCTTAGCCTTCTGCTTAGCCTCGTCGTCTCCTATCAGCATCAGGTGCACGATGACTGTCATCATCAATATAGAAAGAAAATGAGTCATATACACGGCAAGCTTAGGCTTCCGCCTGCTCACCTGTTCAAGGTCGACGCAATCCGCCATGATATTTACAACATCTATATACTGGTCTATACGCTTCATCAGCATCTTCTCGTTGACCGACTGATCTTCACGGCCTATATAATACTGATACAGATCCGCATTTATATAATATATGCTTTCCACATATGGTAAAGGCTGGTACGCAATAATATTATCGACAAAAAACGTATGCTCCGGAAGCTTCACTCCCGATTCCCTCAGAATTTCCGTCCTATACACGAGGGCGTGCTTGATGATGTACTGCGACATCTTGAAATCGTTGATATCCTGCCATGAGCACAGCTTTTCCTCCGGAAATATATTCTTATAGCCTACACTTCTTGATACACCCTCATCAAGATGATTGTACACATAATTTACAATATAAAGGTCAGGGATGCTTTCCTCCCCATCTTGAACGTGCTTCTTGATAGTGTGCAGCAATTTTTCGTATGCTTCCTTTTCAAGCCAGTCATCGGAATCGACTACCTTGTAGTAAAGTCCCGTGGCAAGCTCCAGTCCCTTGTTTACGCCTGAGCCGTGACCTCCGTTTTCCTTGTGTACTGCTCTGACGATCTGCGGGTATTTCTCGGCATATCCGTCGATGATCTCGCCAGTTCTATCGGTCGAGCCGTCGTTGACTAGGATGATCTCTACGTCCTCGCCTCCAACAAGCAGCGACCGGACACATCTGTCCAGATAGTCCTGTGAATTGTAGCACGGTACTGCAAATGTAATATACTTCATATATTCCTCACTTCTCACGCATCCGCCAAAGCTTTAACCGCGCAGTCCAATGCCTGCGCGATAACCACATGCATGTCCAAATATCTATACGTTCCGAGCCTTCCTCCGAATATCACCTTATCATCGTTTTCCGCCAGCTTTGCATATTGACGGTAAATATCGTCGTTTCTGCCGTTATTTATCGGGTAATAAGGCTCGTCTCCCCTATGCCACGCTGCCGGATATTCTCTGGTAATCACAGTGTTGGGGTTACTACCTTCCCTGCTGCCCTGGCATCCGAACTCAAAGTGCTTATGCTCTATGATCCTGGTGTACGGCACCTCGTACTCAGTATAATTAACGACTGCGTTTCCCTGGTAATTTTCACACTCGAGGCTTTCGGTTTCAAACCTGAGAGAGCGATATTCCAGCTCACCGAAGCGATAATCATAGTACTGATCTATCATTCCCGTAAATACGATCTTATCTGCACACGATTCGTACTCCGCTCTGTTGTCAAAGAAATCAGTATTCAGTCTTACATCCACTCCCTCAAGCAGCTTTTCTACTATTTGAGTGTATCCCCCGATAGGGATTCCCTGATATGTATCGTTAAAGTAATTGTTGTCATATGTAAAGCGTACGGGCAGCCTGCCGATGATGAATGTAGGCAGCTCGCTGCACGGCTTGCCCCACTGCTTTCTGGTGTATCCATCCACAAGCTTTCTGTAAATATCCGTTCCCACCATGGAAATCGCTTTTTCCTCAAGGTTTGACGGTTCTCCTATACCCGCTTCATCGATTTGCTTCTGTATTATTTTCTTCGCTTCCTCAGGCGTATATGCTCCCCACATGCGCGCAAACGTATTCATGTTAAACGGCATGTTATAAAGCTCATCCCTGTATCTTGCGACCGGACTGTTGGTATATCTGTTGAACTCCGCAAACTGCTGTATGTATTCCCACACTTCTCTGTCGGCGGTATGAAAAATATGCGCGCCGTACCTGTGCACCTGTATTCCTTTTACTTCCTCCGTGTATATATTGCCGCCTACATGACTCCTCTTGTCGATCACAAGAACTTTTTTATTTTTCTTTTTCGCTTTATGCGCAAAAACCGCACCGAACAGTCCGGCTCCCACAACTAAATAGTCATACATATACGTCTCCGTTTTTACAATACCGAAAATACCGAAATCATTTACCTATTGCGTGTATTTCACACCCATCCCCATAGCTTTCTCAGACTCCGCCCGGTGATTTTTTCTGTTCTCTTAACATCATCTTCAAAATAGCTTTGCAGATATTCTCTTGTTTCGGGCATCATGCCGCTCCTGTCAGTGTCCTCGGTCATCGCTTTCGTTCTGACCTTTTCGTAGCATCCACTGTAAAATCGGCCGTACAGCCCCGGCGCCCAGTGAGTCATAGCACACAGGTCGTAGAAGAAATGATTCATTCCTCTAACAACCATAAACAACCGCGTCCAGAACGGCGACAGCGGCTTTTCCTTTCCTTCATTTAAGCGCATATCATAATCTATTTCCGTAACGTCGCCAACGTCAAGAAATGCATAGACTTCCCGGCACGATTTATGCTGATCCTTTATGAATTCCTCAAACACCACGAACTCCATGTTTTCCAAGTCAAATTTGTTTAAATACTCCTCAATGCAGTCCGCATAATTGCTCTGCGAAAGCACCAGGTATTTGAGCCTGGATTTCATGACCCTGCGCCTCTTTCCCGGCCTTTCCAGTACGCTTCGCACATAACAATCAAACGATACCGCATGACCGTTTTCAATATCGTCTTTTATCGTACCAACAGGAAGAAAGCCTCTCGCCAAAAAATATTTATACGCGGAATAACTGCGGGAAACAGGGTCGCGTATCATGAATATCATTTTCGTGCCCGGCTCCATATCTCTGCCGAGCTTTTTAGCACAGTTATTAAAGGTTAGTCCGGCGTTGATCTCACCCTTGAGCCTGCCGTCACCCGCGGGAACATGCCCGAAGTAGCGCTTTCTGTAATATTTCCTGCCTAAAATATGCATAAACGGAACCCTGTAAAACATCGGCTCCTTCACATCCCGACACAGCACGATATCCGGATGCTGCTTCAACAGATCGAACAACGTAGTCGTACCGCATTTCTGAAATCCCATGCAGACAAAATCAGGATAAGCCATCTCTACCTCCATACGCAATTTCAGCCTGCAAAGAACGTTGTATCAAATGTCGTATCATTTGTATCGTACACTCTGACTGCCTCATATTATATTCTCTATCTCCTCCATAATCAAATCCACGCATTCCTCTATTCCGAGCTTAGAGGTATCTATCGACAAATCTGCGTTTTCCGGCTCTTCAAACGGACTGGAAATCCCCGTGAAATTAGGTATCTTACCTTCTCTCGCATTCTTATAAAGGCCTTTGACATCACGTCTTTCGCACTCCTCGAGCGGTGTGCTGACATAAATCTCAAAGAATTCCTGCCCTATTATCTCTTTCGCACTGCGCCTGTCACTCTTAAACGGTGAAATGAACGACGTCATCACTATCAATCCGGCATCGTTCATAAGCTTTGCTACCTCTGCGATGCGGCGTATGTTTTCCGCACGGTCGGATTCCTCAAATCCCAGGTTCTTGTTGAGCCCCAAACGAATATTATCTCCGTCGAGCAGCATCGTATGCTTGCCCATCGCCACAAGACGCTTTTCCAGCGCGTTTGCCAGAGCGGACTTACCGGAACCTGAAAGACCTGTGAACCATACGGTAAGCGGTTTCTGACCCTTCTGCAAACTTCGAAGCTCCTTCGTGATGTCCAGCTCCTGCCTGCGGATATCGTTATCGCGCTTCAGCGCCTCAGTGACGGTGCCGCACGCAGCCGTCATATTCGTCACCCTGTCGATGAGCAGAAATGTGCCGAAGGCTCTATCGCAGCTGCCGCCGTCATTTTTACGGAAGCTGTTGAACACAAGCTTGTCCGACACAGCTATATCGCACATCGCGATTTCATTCTTTCTCAGCATATCCGCAGGTATGCCCGAGCCGTCGTTGACATCTACCTTGTAATTTATCTTTAAAACCGTAGCCGGCATGACCTTCGTACCCAGCTTTATCATATAGCTGCGTCCGGCAACGAGGTTCACATCGTCCATCCATAAAATCGATGCGCTGAACAGACTCCCCACATTGAGCGAAGATGCATCTCCTGCGATCACATTCCCTCTGGAAACATCTATTTCCCTGTCGAGCTGCACTGTCACCGACTGTCCCTTTTCCACGGAGTTCACGCACTTATCGGTAACAAAAAGCTTGCTCACGGCAGCCTTTTCTCCGCTGGGCAATACCGTTACTTGATCGTCTACCTCTATGCTCCTGCTTGCAACCTGTCCCTGAAAGCCTCTGAATGTACGGTCCGGTCTGCTGACACGCTGCACCGGCATGACAAATCCGTTTTCTGTATCGGATTCATGTACATCTATGTTCTCCAGATATTCCAGCAAAGCAGGTCCATCGTACCAATGCGTATTGGATGATTTCCTGATGATGTTATCACCTTCCGTAGCCGATACGGGAATGATTCGCACCGATACAGGCTGAAATTCCGACACGAGACGCCTCAGCTCGTTTTCCAGTCTGCAAAAGCGCTCTCTGTCATATCCGATAAGATCCATCTTGTTGACGGCAAACACGAAATGACGTATGCCCATCATCGCGCATATCCTCGTATGCCTTCTCGACTGAACGAGAACGCCCTGCAAAGCATCTATAAGTATTACGGCAAGATCGGCAAATGAAGCGCCTACCGCCATATTTCTCGTATATTCCTCATGACCCGGCGTGTCCGCGACGATGAAGCTTCTCTTTTCCGTAGTGAAATATCGATATGCCACATCGATGGTAATGCCCTGCTCCCGCTCCGCCATGAGACCGTCAAGCAGCAGCGAGTAATCTATCTTTCCTCCCCTGCTTCCTACCTTGCTGTCGAGCTCCAGAGCCCTTTTCTGATCAGCGTACAAAAGCTTGGCTTCATACAGCATATGTCCTATCAACGTTGATTTACCGTCATCCACGCTCCCGCATGTGATGAACTTCAAAAGTCCGGGGCTGTTTTTACTGTCCTCATATTTCTTCATCATTAAAAATACCCTTCTCTCTTTCTGCGTTCCATGCTGCCGGCGGCCTCGTGGTCGATAACGCGGCTCGTCCGCTCAGATTCCACAGCTCCCAGCGTTTCCTCGACGATGGCCTCAAGCGTATCAGCATCCGACTCAACACCGCCAGTCAACGGATAGCATCCGAGAGTGCGGAAGCGTACCTTTTTCCACTGTACTTCCTCGCCCGGCAGCAGCCTCATGCGGTCATCGTCTACCATTATGAGGTTGCCATCCCTTTCCACGACCGGCCGTTCCTTAGCAAAATAGAGGGGAACTATATCTATATTCTCCTGAGTGATGTACTGCCATATGTCCTTTTCCGTCCAGTTTGAAAGCGGGAATACCCTCATGCTCTCACCCTTGTGAAGCGCCGTATTGTAAAGCTGCCACATTTCGGGACGCTGCTTCTTCGGCTCCCACGCGTGGACGCTGTTTCGAAACGAAAATATGCGCTCCTTAGCCCTCGACTTTTCCTCGTCGCGTCTGCCGCCGCCGAACGCCGCTGTAAATCCGTACAGATCAAGAGCGTCCTTGAGGGCTTTCGTTTTCATGATATCAGTATAAGCCGCGCCGTGGTCAAACGGGTTTATGCCCTGCTCTATACCCTCCATATTCGTATAGACGAGCATCTCTATTCCCTTTTCACGGGCGACTCTGTCTCTGAAAGAGATCATCTCTTTGAATTTCCATGTTGTATCGATGTGGAGAAACGGAAAGGGTGGTTTTTCCGGATAAAAAGCTTTCATCGCCAGATGAAGCATAACGGAGCTGTCCTTTCCTATAGAATATAACATAACGGGCTTTTCACACTCTGCCACAACCTCGCGCATGATGTATACCGCTTCTGCTTCCAATTCGTCCAAATGTTTCATCGTTTCGTTCCTCAGTGGTTTTTCGTATATTTAAGCATAATATTTTATCACTTTAATTTGTGCATTTGGTGTATTTTTATCCACAAACAGCACATTTTTCTATTTCGGCTGCAATAAACGCATACAAGGCGTCAATATCAAAGCTGTAGGATGATTCGGCACCTATTGTAAAATATAACGTTAAATTTTACGGCACATAAGAATACACTCTGTTTCGGATCCTGCTTACGCCTTTTTGATTATGCAGCTATGCCTTTTCGTATTTGCTCCTTTTGCATCCTTGTCATAGTTGATGCCAACGAGTAGTAAATTACCGAAATACTTTTTCAGATTACCGTCATAACGGTTCTCATGTATCTGGCGTATCGCCGTATCAGCATTCTTTTCGTATTTTAATTCTATTATCATTGCCGGTTTATCAGTATATTTTCCGGGTAGAAATGCGAGGTCTGCGAAGCCTTTTCCTTGCGGAAATTCAGGAACTATCTTATAGATTCTTCTGGCTGTATAATACGCTATCATAATGGCACTTCTAAGTGAAGCTTCATTATTATACTGTAAAACAGACGAATTCAAATTGTGTATTTTTTCCAAAGCAGCAGCTACCGCTTCACTGTCACCGTGAATCGTTGCCTCAAGCAAATCCTCAGACTCCTGAATCAAATCACCGACTTCTTTCCAGTCATCTTCCTTTACTGCATCCGCAAAAGCATCCGTTACTTCCTGATTTGGAATAAAAGCTTTTTGTGTTTTGGCATCATATCCCAGATATCCCAAATGAATAAGCAATGTAAGTATATCATCTTTATTCTTAAATGACGTTATGTCGTTCTGGAATGTGTTTATTGCAACTTTGGCTTGCTCTCCGCCAAGCATCAACAGAATTGAATCCTTAAGCCCATCATAATTCATGCTGATATAATGCTTTAATGATTCATATGTCTCCGAGTTTGCCCAGTAATTCGCAAATTCTTCATTGTTTACTGCTTTCATAACGGAATTAGGATTGTGCACATGTTTTATCCTGTTGAAAAAATATCCATCATACCATGCACTCATCTGTTCAAATTCCATGTCATATTCGTTGCAAAGTTCTTTTACTTCCGATTCAGTAAAACCAACATATTCGGCGAGCTTCGCAGGTCTTGTCATCGTGTATTCCTGAAAATCCGTCAATGCGGATTCTGTCCCATACTTCTTTATAGGAAGGATCCCCGTCATGTAAGCAGCTGCAATCGTTTCGTCTGTTGTCGTTCCGCCTTTGAAAAGACCGCGAAGGAGCTGCACATACTCCTTTTGAAGTGCCTCATCCTCCTTTACTTCCCGGAACAATGCGTCCCACTCATCTATTATAATTATAAACTGGTTCCCGGATTTTTCAGCAATCGCCGACAATACACGAGGCAATGACCTTTCATCTTTAGGGACTAAATCGAAAAATTTATTTTGCAGTTCTGAAATAACACTGTCCTGAATGTCATTCACTGCATTTCTTAGAGTTTCTGTTGTAGAGATAAACCACGTGATATCCAGATAAATCACGTCATATTTATTGAGATGTTCATTAAAAGATTTCTTTTTTGAAATTTCCAGATCATCAAAGAGAAAGCGTGAATCACAGCCCTTATCGTAATATGCACAGAGCATCTTAGCTGCAAAGGATTTACCAAAACGGCGGGGGCGACTAAAGCATGTTAGCTTCTGAGGCGTGTTGATCGTACTGTTCACATAGTCGATCAAGCCGGTCTTATCTACATAAATGCCATTGCGAATCGTTTGAAAACCCCTATAACCCGGATTTAAATACATTCCCATAGTTCTGAATCCTCCTTTCTGTTTTTTGCTCACACTCTTTCGATTATGCAGCTATGCCTTTTCGTATTTGCTCCCTTTGCATCCTTGTCGTAGTTGATTCCAACGAGTAACAAATTGCCGAAATACTTTTTCAAATCGCCGTCATAACGGTTCTCATGTATCTGACGTATCGCCGTATCAGCATTCTTTTCGTATTTTAATTCTATAATCATTGCCGGTTTATCAGTGTTTTTTCCCGGGATGAACGCATAATCAGCAAATCCTTTTCCTGTCGGAAACTCTCTAATTATTTTGTAGTAATTTCTTGCTGTGTAATATGCTATATAAATAACACATGCCAATGAATTTTCATCATTGTATTCAAGCATCGATGTGCACTCTTCATGTATCAATTCGAGTGAATCTGCAACGGTATTATTGTCTCCATTGATAGTTGCATCAAGAAGCTTTTCCGACTGCTTAATTGCCTGTGTTACAGCTCGCCACTTTTCACTTTTCGTTGCAGACCGGAATACTTCTTCCACCTCACGATTTGGAATGTGTACCTGTTTAGCCATCTGATCATATGCAAGGTATCCCAAGTGAATCAGCAGAGTTAGAACATCATCCTTACTCCTATACGATGTGACATCGTTTTGGAATGTACTGATATCAATCTCAACCGGCTGTCCACCAAGCATCATTACAATTGCATCCTTTAATCCATCGAAATCTTCTTCAATATAATTTCTCAAGCTTTCAAATGATTCAGTTTTTGTCCAGTAATTCTGGAATTCTTCGTTTCGCAATGCGGTCATTGCAGAATTCGGGTTGTATATATGCTGTATTCGGCTGAACGAATATCCATCGTACCATGACCGCGCACTTTCAAAGTCCATGTCATATTCACCGCATAGCTCTTTTACTTCCGGTTCAGTGAAGCCAACATATTCGGCAAGCTTTGCAGGGCTTGTCATCGTGTATTCCTGAAAATCCGTCAATGCGGATTCCGTCCCATACTTCTTTATAGGAAGAATCCCCGTCATGTAAGCGGCTGCAATCGTCTGGTCTGTTGTAATCCCGCCTTTGAAAAGGCCGCGAAGAAGCTGCACATATTCCTTTTGAAGATCTTCATCTTCCGTTGCCTCGCGGAACAATGCGTCCCACTCATCTATTATAATTATAAACTGATGATCTGTCTTCTGACTAACCGATAGAAGCGCATCCGG
>Ga0192273_1056_pt1 | contig 14971 bp, 14 predicted proteins | sample Koala_Koa24_F3_FD_131270 | JGI IMG/M metagenome (GOLD analysis project Ga0192273, IMG submission 131270) | Enriched cells from koala feces incubated with labeled cellulose particles, San Francisco Zoo, California, United States - Koala_Koa2-4_F3 ... | reverse complement strand
AACTGCTTGCTTCAAATCATTTAATGAATTTTAAGTTAAGCACCTATCAAGACTTCAAGTTTTTAAAATTTTTTTAAACCGAAATCAATCAACAAGTGCCCACACAGATTGTCTGATAAATTGTTAAAGAACGTTTTTGCTTTTCCATATTACTATTTTAAAGCGAAAATAAAACGACGCACGTTAGAAAGTTTATGTTTTCACAACTGTGCGTCGTTGTGTGGAGCGTATTATAGAGATCTGGCAATCCTTTGCAAGTGTTTTTTGTAAAAAAATGTAAAATCTTGTTTGAGTGTTTATATTTTAAACTTTAAGCTGTATAAGACGACTAAAACCCCAATCCTTTAACACCTTTTCTTTCTGTTCAAAATCTATTGGTCTTTGGGTGCAAAAGGCTAAATTTTCAGCTTGTTCACCATCTACATCAGGCAATAAACTCGCTACGCGATTGGCTATGCCTTCTGCGGGATCAACGAAGTATTTCACTTGCGGTAATAATTGCTGTAATTCCTCTTTCACCAATGGGAAATGCGTACAACCTAAAATCACCGTATCAAGTGCGGTGTTTTTTTGCCAAGGTTTAATTTCATTGGCTAAACGGGCTAAATCCAATTTGCCCGTTTGCTGCTTTTGCTCTGCCATTTCCACCAACGCCGTTGAACCGATTTTTTCTACGATGCAATCCTGAGCATATTTTTCAATCAGCTCTTTTACATAAGCTCGCTCTACCGTGCCTTTGGTCGCCAATAAGCCAATGACTTTTGTTTGCGATAATTTGGCAGCAGGCTTGATAGCAGGCACTGTTCCTACCACGGGAAAAGCAAATTTGGCTCGTAAGGCTGGCAATACCACTGTGCTGGCAGTATTGCACGCCACCACAGCCATATCAATGGTAAATTGCTCGGCTAATCTCCCCACGATTTTTTCCGCACGCTCAATTAATAAGGGCGTGGATTTTTCCGAATAGGGAAAAAAGGCGTTGTCCAAGCAATACAAATAGCGTGCATTGGGAAAACGCTCACGCACGGCATCATAGATGGTTAAGCCGCCCATGCCTGAATCATATAAAAGTATCGTTGTCATAAAATCGCCTCAAAAAGCACCGCACTTTAAGCGTTACTATATATTTCTTTATTATTTAACCAGCGTTTAATCAAAGCATCTGCCACATCGGGGTATTTCACAATCAGTTGTTTGGCATAATGTTGCACCGTCGGGATCATCTTGCGATCTCGCATTAAATTGGCTACTTTAAATTCCGCTACACCGGTTTGTTTAGTGCCTAACACTTCCCCCGGTCCGCGAATTTCCAAATCTCGCTCGGAAATCACAAAGCCATCTTGGCTATCTCGCAACACTTGCAAACGTTTTTGCGAAATTTTGCCCAACGGCGGTTTATACATTAGCACGCAAAACGAAGCGGTGCTACCACGCCCTACCCGTCCACGTAATTGGTGCAACTGCGACAACCCCAACCGTTCAGCATTTTCAATAATCATCAGGCTCGCATTGGGGACATCCACGCCCACTTCAATCACCGTGGTTGCCACCAACAAGTCCAGTTCAGCATCTTTAAACGATTGCATAATGGCTTGTTTTTCCGCAGGTTTTAGCCGTCCGTGGACTAAACCAATACGCAATTGTGGCAAGGCATTGCGTAAATCTTCCGCAATGGCTTCAGCGGCTTGGGCTTCTAATACTTCGCTTTCATCAATCAGGGTACAGACCCAATAGGCTTGGCGTTTTTCTGCCGTACAGGCATGATGCACCCGTGCCACAATTTCCGCTCGGCGTTCTTCGGACATCACGACCGTGGTAATTGGCGTTCGCCCTGGGGGCAGTTCGTCAATAATGGAGGTGTCCAGATCCGCATACACCGTCATCGCCAAGGTTCTCGGAATTGGGGTCGCCGTCATAATTAACTGGTGCGGATAAAAGCCCGCTTTTTCACCTTTTTCTCGCAACATTAGGCGTTGATGTACGCCGAAACGGTGTTGCTCATCAATAATCACTAAGGCTAAATTGGCAAATTCCACATCCTGTTGAAATAAAGCGTGTGTCCCCACCACCATTTGCACCGCTCCCGTTTGGATTTTTTCTAGTTCTGCGGTGCGAGCTTTGCCTTTTACCTTGCCTGCCAACCAACCCACTTCAATCCCCAACGGCTCAAACCAACGGCAGAAATTTTGGGCGTGTTGTTCTGCTAAAATTTCAGTCGGTGCCATTAAGGCGACCTGTTTGCCGTTATCAATGGCAAGCAATGCCGCCAATGCTGCCACTAAGGTTTTGCCCGAACCTACATCGCCTTGCACTAATCGCATCATGGGGTGTTCTAAGGATAAATCTTGCTCAATCTCTGCTGTCACACGATTTTGTGCATTAGTGGGCTGAAACGGCAATTGTGCTAAAAAACGTTGTTTTAAGTCTGTTTGATAATGCAATGGCAAGGCATAATGCTGTTGTGTCCCCAAACGGACTTTTTGCATTGCCAAATTATGTGCCAATAATTCTTCAAAAATTAACCGCACTTGAGCAGGGTGTTGCCCTTTTTCCAGCATTTCCAGCGAAATATCGGGCGGTGGACGGTGTAAAAAACGAATCGCTTCTTTTAAACTAAAAGGATTAGGATTAAATTCCGTTGGCAAAATTTCCGCAATTTGAATCTTATCCAATAATTCAAGGGCTTGATCGGTGAGTTTGCGTAGGGACGTTTGCTTGAGTCCTTCCGTGGTGGCATAAATCGGCGTAAGTGTTTCATCTAATTGCAACGGCTGATTATCTCGAATAATCTGGTATTCGGGGTGATGAATTTCAGCCATAAACCGCCCACGTTTTACTTCGCCAAAGGCTTTGACACGGCTACCCAGTTGAAAGCTGTTTTTCATTCCAGCGTTGAAATTGAAAAAACGCAACATGATTTTAGATGTACCGTCTGATAGGATTACGGTTAAAATAGGACGGCGACCAAACTGCACCTCGCAAGTTTGCACCACGCCTTCAATAGTCGCATATTGTTCAGGGCGAAGATCGGCAATGGAGGTAATGTGGGTGCGATCTTCATAACGAGTGGGTAAATGAAATAACAGATCCTGTAAATTATTGATCCCAAGACGGCTTAATTTGATAGAAACTGCTGTTCCAACACCCGATAAGGTAGTAAGTGGAACAGCATCAAGCAATTGCAAGCTCATCATTAGGATAACGCATTGATATTACGTTCAACACGAACAACACCAGCAACATGTTGCAGTTTACGGATAATTTTAGCTAAATGTTTAGTATTTTGCGTGGTTAGTACTAATATTGCAAAGCTACTCTGACCGTCTTCTTCGGTCCAAACACTATGCAACTGACTTTGCATCACTGCTAATGCAGCGATGATTAAACCGAGCGCTTGCTGTTCTCGCATTTCAATCCGTAATTCCACTTCAAAATTCTGATTGGTCACATAATCAACCCAATCAACCACCGAAAAATGCCCTTGATGACAAGTTAAGGTCGCACAACTTTTATGATGAATAACCAATCTATTATGTTCATCTTCATAAGCACAAATCGGATCTCCCCAAACCGGATGACAACAATTTGCTAAAATACGTACTTTGCTAGATTGAAACGAAACTGGGGTCTGATCTTCAAGACTTTTTAACTCTTGACGAATCTTAGATCTCGCTCTTCCCGTTACCACAGAATTCAACCAATTTTTTTGTGGACTTGCCTTATTTGATGTAAGAATATCCACGGTTTGTCCCGAAGATAACGGCTGAGAAAGCGGATAATCTATGCGATCAACTTTAGCCCCCACACATTTATTGCCAATATCCGTATGCACCGCATAGGCAAAGTCAATGGCGGTCGCCCCTTGCGGTAGCTCAATAATCCGTCCTTTCGGCGTAAACACATAAATTTCATGGGAAAATAAATCGGATTTCACGCTTTCAATAAATTCAAAAGAATTACCCGCACTTTGCTGTAAATCAATTAAACTTTGTAACCAGCGTTGCGCTTTAATTTGAGCGGTCGTGGTATCATTTTTGCCATCTGCTTTATACACCCAATGAGCGGTAATCCCCATTTCCGCCATACTATCCATTTCTTCGGTACGGATTTGGATTTCCACTAACACACCTTTCGGTCCAATAGTAGAAGTATGCAGGGCTTGATAACCATTGGCTTTCGGCACAGCAATATAGTCTTTAAATTGTCCGGCTCTTGGTTTATATAAACTATGCACAATACCAAGCGTCCGATAACATTCATCTACTGTATTGACCACAATACGGAAATCATAAATATCTAAAATAGAACGAAATTCTTGCTCTCGTTGTTTCATATTTTGATAAATATAAAACAACGGTTTTTCCCTACCAAACACACGAGCAGCAATGGGTACTTTTTGCAAGCGAGTTTGTAACTCGTCTAAAATCGGTTGAATTAATTCTTGATGACGGCTGCGCGCTAGTTGAATGACTTTTTGTAACACTGCATAACGTTGCGGGTGCATAGCTTGAAAACAGAGATCTTCCAACTCGTTTTTAACATGTTCAATGCCTAAACGGTGAGCCAACGGACTATAAATTTCTAGCGTTTCTTTCGCAATACGACGACGTTTATCGGGACGTAATGACCCTAACGTTCGCATATTATGGGTTCGGTCAGCAAGTTTAATTAACACCACTCGAATATCTTTCGTCATGGCTAAAATCATTTTACGGAAACTTTCCGCTTGAGCTTCCTGACGAGTACGAAATTTGAGCTTATCTAATTTTGATACGCCATCCACAATTTCCGCCACACTTTTACCAAAAGCGGCTGTAAGCTGTTCTTCCGTATAAGGTGTATCTTCGATCACATCATGCAATAACGCTGCCATCACAGCTTCGTGATCTAAATGCATTTCTGCAATAATGCAAGCTACCGCCACAGGATGGGTAATATAAGGCTCACCGCTAGAACGAAATTGTCCTTGGTGACCATCTTTTGCCATAAGAAAGGCACGTTTAATTAACTCAATTTGTTCAGTAGGTAAATATTCCTGAATAATTTTTTCTAACGGTTCAAAATAAAGCATATTTACTTATCTCAAATTTCAAACAGCGAGCCTCATAACATGGCAAATGAGCACATTTATTCCATTACAAATGCTGTCGCTTGATTTTCTTTTTCGCCATAAGAAAACGCGTCTTGACGTTCTTGAGCATTCATAATCTCATTATTAATCAAGCCTTTTTCAATTTCTCTTAAAGCAATCACGGTAGGTTTATCATTTTCTTCCGGCACCAAAGGTTCAGACTGATTTAACTGCAATTGTCTTGCACGACGAGATGCTGTTAAGATCAAATCAAAACGATTACCAATTTTTTCAACTGCATCTTGTACAGTAACACGAGCCATATTCTACTCCAATAATAATTAACATTTTTTCAATAAAAGGGCAAACATAATACTAAACTGCACACTATTTTGCTAGTAATTCATGAATTAAGCCTTGATTTTCCTGTTTTTGATAGCCTAATCTGAGTTTTTCCGCTCGCAAAATACTTTTTAAATCCGTCAAAGCTTGCTCAAAATTATCATTCACAATCACATAATCATATTCATCATAGTGGGATATTTCATCCATAGCCTTTGACATCCGTTGCACAATCACCTCTTCACTATCTTGTCCACGTCCAATTAAACGGCGTTCCAGTTCTTGCAAGGATGGGGGTAAAATAAAAATACTTTTTACTGACTGCACCTTTTGCCGAATTTGTCTCGCCCCTTGCCAATCAATATCTAAAAACACATCAATCCCTTGGCTAAGATTTTTTTCAATTGCCGGCAAAGACGTACCATAATAGTTGCCTCCAAAAACCTTGGCATATTCTAAAAATATTCCTTGTTCAATTAGACTTTCAAACTCTGATACCGACACAAAATAATAATGTATGCCATCGGTTTCACCCAGTCGTGGTTGGCGTGTGGTGTGAGAAATAGACAGCATCATTTTTTTCTGCTGATCTTGTGCTAACAACGCTGAAATTAATGATGATTTTCCCGCTCCACTAGGTGCTGACAAAATATACAAATTTCCTTGTGACATAATTCCCCCCCGATAAACTGACCCCATTTTTTATTATGCATGGAAACAAACTAAAAAGCATTATAATTTATGAATGCAATTCAATACAATAACTAGAAAATTTGACTTAGATCACAAAAAGTTTATCCTCTCTTTTATAACTGTTATTTCGTTATTCATAAAAATCATGCTATAATCCATGATCGACAGGTAGTTGACTTTTGTAAGCAATGAACTGTATGACTTTTGTTTAACTTTAAATATAGGTGAAAATCTTATGGCAATTAAAATTGGTATTAACGGCTTCGGTCGTATCGGTCGTATCGTATTCCGTGCAGCACAACAACGTTCAGACATTGAAGTTGTCGGTATCAACGACTTAATCGACGTTGATTACATGGCTTACATGTTAAAATACGATTCAACTCACGGTCGTTTCGATGGTACTGTTGAAGTGCGTGACGGTAAATTAGTGGTAAACGGCAAAGAAATCCGTGTGACTTCTGAGCGCGATCCAGCCAACCTAAACTGGGGTGCTATCGGTGTTGACATCGCTGTTGAAGCTACTGGTTTATTCCTAACTGACGAAACAGCTCGTAAACATATCACTGCGGGTGCGAAAAAAGTCGTTTTAACAGGTCCATCCAAAGACAACACACCAATGTTCGTAAATGGCGTAAACTTCAAAGATTACGCAGGTCAAGACATCGTGTCTAACGCTTCTTGTACCACAAACTGTTTAGCACCGCTTGCTCGTGTTATCCACGAAACTTTCGGTATCAAAGACGGTTTAATGACCACCGTTCACGCAACCACTGCAACCCAAAAAACCGTTGACGGTCCATCTGCTAAAGACTGGCGTGGTGGTCGTGGTGCTTCTCAAAACATCATCCCATCTTCAACTGGTGCGGCGAAAGCGGTGGGTAAAGTATTGCCTGCATTAAACGGCAAATTAACTGGTATGGCATTCCGTGTTCCTACTACCAACGTTTCTGTGGTTGACTTAACGGTAAACCTTGAAAAACCTGCTAAATACGAAGAAATCAAACAAGCGATTAAAGATGCAGCTGAAGGTAAAACATTCAACGGCGAATTAAAAGGCGTGTTAGGTTATACTGAAGATGCAGTAGTTTCTACTGACTTCAACGGTGCTGTTGAAACTTCTGTATTCGATGCAGACGCAGGTATCGCATTAACTGATACTTTCGTGAAATTAGTGTCTTGGTATGACAACGAAACTGGCTACTCTAACAAAGTATTAGACTTAGTTTCATTAGTTCATAACTATAAAGGTTAAGAACAAAGGCTAATTTTAATTAGCATTTGAAATAAACCCAATCATGCAAGTGATTGGGTTTTGTTTTGTTCAACCACCCCCAAAACAAACCAAAAACAGCTGCCTTTGTTTTCTTGGCTTTCGATGTTTAATCGGGTGTTGTGCTGTTGTAGGGCGTGTTTGACGATGGCAAGTCCCAAGCCGCTGCCACCTGTGGTGTGGGAGCGGGCGGGGTCTACTCGGTAAAAGCGTTCGGTTAGGTGGGGGAGGTGTTGGGGGGCGATGCCTATGCCGTTGTCGGTGACGGAAAAGATGGCGTGTGGGGTGTTTGCGGTGGTTTGATTTGTTGCTTGATTTGTTGTTTGATTGGTGGTTTGATTCATTTTCCAGCTAATTTGAATATGGCTGTGTTCGCCTGAATGTTTAATGGCATTATAAATTAAATTCGCCACGGCACTTTGTAATTGGGTTTCTTCGCCTAATACATATAAATCAGGTTCAATATTAAACTCAATGCGTTGTTGTTCTGTTTTTAAAAGTGCGGTGTTTTTTTGTAGAGATAATATAATCGCTGACATATTCACAGGGTGATGTTGTTTATTATCGGCAGTTTCTATTTTCACTAACAAGGATAATTGTTGGAGTAATTTGGTCATGCGTTGTGTTTGTTCTTTTATGGCGTGCAAGGCTTTTTGTTGCAATTCGTTAGCGTTTTCAAATTCTAATAATTCAATATAACCTTGTAACACGGTAAGTGGCGTTCTTAATTCATGATTTAAATTGGTTAAAAAGGTTTGGCGAATGCTTAATAAGCTAATAAATTGCGTAACATCTCGGGCTAAAATTAAATAGGTTTTTGCGGAGTAGAGATTCACTGTGATTTCAATATAACGCTGATTATTAGTGAGTATCACTAAAGGGCGTTTATAATGTTGTTTTTGAAAATAGGTTTTAAATTCAGGGTAAAAAATCACGGTGAAAATATTTTTTTCCACTTTTTTATGCCAATAAAAATCAAATAATTGTTGTGCATGTTGATTAGACCATAATATGTCGCCCTTTTCGCCACACACCATAATGGCTTCCGATAAAAATTGCACATTACGATTTAAGCGAGATAATAAACGTAAACTTTTCATTTTTTCTCGCCGTGCTTGATTATTATAATAAGTGAGTGTTGGCGATAAGGTTTCAAATTGGGTTAAGGGTTTTATGGTTTCATTTTTGGGTTGTAATGTTTTTAATAAACGCCATTCCATATAATGATGCCAAATTAATAACAACACCAATATAATTGCTAGCCAAATCCAAAAATCCTGTGCAAATAGGCTAAATAAATAGGCGATGGATGCCGTTAGGATTAATTCAAATAACAGGCTTTTAATCGATGTTTTTATTTTAATCATATTTTCACCTTACTTATTAGGGCGTGTTGATGTTTCATTTTTCCCAGCGACGGAGACTTATTTTCGCCCAATCAAGGCGAAAGTCATGCCGTTTAGTCATTCTAAACAAATGACTTTTAACGCAGAGTGGGCGAAAATAAGTCCCGTCCCGTAGGGTTGTGCTTAAAAAAGCCACATTCTGCGTCAAAAAATTTGAAAATAGAACCACCATTTTCTGCATTTTTTTCCTTGTCTGTGGCTTTTTTAAGCGACAACGCTGGGAAAAATGAAACATCAACACGCCCTAAAACGATACCCCATACCCCGCACCGTTTGAATATATTTATCCAATTGATAAGGGGCAAGGCAATGGCGTAAGCGTTTGATATACACATCCACACTGCGTTCTTCCAAATAAATATTATTGCCCCAAATAAAATCTAATAATTGTTCACGGCTATAGACTTTTTCTTTATTGTGCATGAAGAAATCCAATAATTTAAATTCCGTGTGGCTTAAAGTGATTTCTTGTTGTTGATAGGTCACTCTTTTAGCATCTTGATCTAATTGCAAGCCGTCAATGTCAATAATGCGATGATTTTTTTGGTAAATACGTCTTAATAGGGCTTCTATGCGGGCTAATAAGACTTTTGGGGAAAAAGGTTTGGTGATGTAATCGTCTGCCCCTTCGCTTAAGCCTAGCACACAATCTTGTTCACCACTGCGGGCGGTGAGCATAATCACGGGGATAGACTGCATGTCAGGGTGTTTTTTCAAATATTGAATAAATTGAATCCCCGAACGCCCTGGCAACATCCAATCTAATAAAATCAACTGCGGTTTTTCTGCCATTTTTTTCACCGCGGTTGGGTAATCAGGGGCTTCAATGACATCAAATTGTTGCTGTTTTAAAAACAACACGAGCATTTCACGAATCGCCCGTTCATCTTCCACCACCAGAATTTTTGCTGTTTTTTCTGCCATAATTTACCCTATTTGTTTATTAGCCTACACGCCCTTGAATATAATCTGCCGTGCGTTGGCATTGGGGTTGATTAAAAATACGTTGGGTGTCGCCAAATTCCACTAATTCGCCTAAATACATATAGGCGGTATAATCAGAACAACGAGCGGCTTGTTGCATATTATGGGTGACCATTGCCACGGTATAATCCTGTTTTAGCTCATCAATTAAGGCTTCCACTTTCATGGTAGAAATAGGATCTAACGCAGAGCATGGCTCATCTAATAATAACACTTCAGGTTTTAAAGCAATGCCACGGGCGATACATAAACGTTGTTGTTGACCGCCTGATAAACTTTCGCCGCTTTGGCTTAATTTATCTTTCACTTCATGCCATAATGCTGCTTTGCTTAACGCCCATTCCACCCGTTCATTCATCTCGGCTTTGGGCAATTTTTCAAATAGGCGAATGCCAAAAGCAATATTATCATAAATGGACATGGGGAAAGGGGTAGGTTTTTGAAAAATCATGCCGATTTTTGCTCGAATTAAGGCAATATCTCGCTGGCTGGTGAGCAAATTTTCGCCGTCTAAATTAATTTCGCCCGTGGCATGTTGTTGTTTATATAAGGCGAACATTTTATTTAAACTGCGTAACAAGGTGGATTTCCCACAGCCAGAAGGCCCAATAAAGGCGGTCACTTTATGGCGAGCAATGCGTAAATTGATATTTTTTAAGGCATGAAAATCGCCATAATAAAAATTTAAATTTTTTACTTCAATTTTGGTTTGTTCTAAGTTAATCATAATGTTTCCTTTATTTACGTTTTATTTTTTCCGACATTTATTTTTTTCTGCAATATAGCCGAACTAGAATATTAATGCTCAACACAAAAACAGCAATTAAGGTTGCTCCAGCCCAAGCTAATTGCTTCCAATCTTGAAAGGGGCTGGCGGCATATTGATAAATCACCACGGGCAGATTTGCCATGGGTTCATTCATATTCCAACTGGTAAATTGATTGGACAATGCGGTGAATAATAAGGGGGCGGTTTCCCCCGCAATGCGAGCAATGGCAAGCAATATGCCCGTGAGTATGCCTGATTTGGCACAACGATAGCAGATCATCACAATCACATACCAACGTGGACAACCCAAGGCAATGGCGGCTTCTCGCAAATGATTCGGCACTAAACTGAGCATGTTGTCTGTGGTGCGAATCACAATGGGAATTAGGATCACCGCCAAAGCAAATGCCCCCGCCCAGCCTGAATAATGGTTTACATTGGCGACATAAATGGCATAAATAAATAAGCCAATAATAATGGACGGGGCGGACAGTAAAATATCATTTAAAAACCGCAAGCCTGCGGCAAACTTGCCACCTTGTCCATATTCCGCTAAGTAAGTACCAGCCAACAAACCCACCGGCACGCCAATAATCACAGCGAAAAATAAGATTAAGCCTGAGCCTAAAATAGCATTGGCTAAACCGCCTTTTTGTGCAGGGGCGGGCGTGTTGGCAGTAAATAAATCAAGAGATAAAGCAGGAATGCCATGATAAATTAAGGTGGCAAGAATCCAGCCTAACCAAAACACCCCAAACACCACGGCAATGGTGGATAAACTTAACATCAATGCGTTAAGGGATTTTCGCCAATAAAAACGTGATTGTTGCAGATTATTCATCTTTTTTTCCCTTCTTTTTTCAGCATGCGATTGATCATTAACCTTGAGCAAATTAACACCAAGGTGGTAATCAAAAACAAGGTTAAGCCAATTTCCATTAAGGCGGATTTTTGCAATCCCCCCGCTTCATTAAATTCATTGGCAATGGCGGAAGCAATAGAAGTAGTGGACGAAAAAATCGAATCAGGCAAACGAAAACTGTTGCCAATCACAAAGGTCACTGCCATGGTTTCCCCTAAGGCACGCCCTAAACCTAACATAATGCCACCCACTACGCCCGTTTTGGTGTAGGGCAACATAATTTTCCACACCACTTCCCAAGTGGTCGCCCCCAAAGCGTAAGCGGATTCTTTTAAAATCGGCGGCACCACCGCAAACACATCTCGCATCACCGAAGCGATAAAGGGAATACTCATAATCGCCAGCACCAAGCCTGCGGTAAATAAGCCCATGCCTAAGGGAACGCCACTAAACAACGCCCCAATTAACGGCGTTTGCCCTAAAATTTCGATTAAATAGGGTTGAATATGTTGTTGAAATAACGGCACAAACACAAACAACCCCCACATGCCATAAATAATAGACGGAATAGCTGCCAACATTTCCACTGCCAAGCCAATGGGGTGTTTTAACCACGGGGGAGCGAGTTCCGTGAGGAAAATGGCAATACCTAAGGAAACAGGAATGGCGATCAACAAGGCAATCAGGGAAGACAAAAGCGTACCAACCATAGGAATTAACGCCGCATACTGTTCTTGCACGGGATCCCATTCCGCCGTCCATAAAAACGCCATGCCAAAATGACGGAGCGATTGCCAACTGCCTATAAACAAGGAAAATAAAATGGCAATTAACAATAACGCCGCCAACATGGCGAAAAACAGCGTGATGCCATGAAACCCATATTCTTGCCAAGGTTTCGTCAAGGTGATTTTTTTGCTATTTTGCATAGTCTCTCGCTTATTTGAGTTGGAACAAGGTGGGAAAATCCCACCTATTGCTCATGTTCAACAATATCATTACCAAAGATTACGCCCTTGATTGTTTTTCACTTCCGCACGCCATTGAGCTTGAATTTCTTGCACCACCGCATCAGGCAACGGCACATAATCTAGCTCTTCCGCAGACGTTTTTCCCTTATGAAACGCCCAATCAAAGAACTGCAACACCAATTGTGTCGCTTCGGGTTTTTCCGCATTTTTGTGAATTAAAATAAAGCTCGCCGCGGTAATCGGCCAAGAATCAACGCCTGGTTCATTGGTCAACACCACGCCCATTCCCGGACTTTCCGCCCATTTAGCATGACTGGCGGCGGACATAAAACTGGTTTTAGACGGTTGCACAAATTGCCCTGCTTGATTTTCTAACGCCACCCAAGGGAGCTGATTTTGCTTGGCATAGGCATATTCCACATAACCAATGCTATATTTAATTTGTGCCACATACGCCGCCACCCCTTCATTGCCTTTGCCCCCTTGCCCCGTTGGCCATTTCACGGATTTCCCTTGCCCCACTTGGGTCGCCCAATCGGTGGAAACCTTGGATAAATAATTGGTCCAGCCAAAAGTTGTGCCTGAACTGTCGGCACGATGCACCACAATAATGGCTTTCGCTGGCAAGGAAAGGGTTGGATTTAATTGTTGAATCGCCTTGTCATTCCACTGCTGAATTTTCCCCAAGAAAATAGCCGCTAACACCTCGCCTGATAATTTCAGGGTATCTCCTGCAATTTCAGGAATATTCACCACAGGCACGGTGCCGCCAATAATCGCAGGGAATTGCAATAATTGATGCTCCTGCAACAACTCCGCTTTCATAGGGTCGTCAGAGGCACCAAAATCAATGGTTTTCGCCATAATTTGCTGCTGCCCCGCCCCTGAACCAATGGATTGATAATTGACCTTATTGCCTGTTTCCGCTTCATATAACGCCGCCCATTTGGCATAAATAGGATAAGGAAAAGATGCCCCCGCCCCTGTAATGGTTTGGGAAGCCTGTGCGGTGGAGACCAGCCAGCCCAAAGACAAAACCAGCATAGATGATTTAACTGCGGTTGATTTTAAGGTTGATTTTAAGGTTGATTTTAACATAGGTTTCTCCTTATAGATGTTAACCACTGCGAGCAGTATAAGGAAGAAATGTGACAGTTTAATGACAAAGGGAAAGATTGTAATAGATCAAACCCAATCAAGCATGATTGGGTTTTGTTTTATATTTACGCAATAACGTAATCGTATCACAACATTGACATCCTCCCCACCCTAAAGGACGGGGATTCCTACTAGCTCCCCCTTTCGGGGGCTACTCTCGGTGGGTTCTTGTTGCTGACATCTAACGATATTCACTTCACAAGCTCTACGGGTATGTCCTACCCTGAATATGTCGTCATTGAGAAAGCCTAAGCATATCTCTGTTAACACGAATTGATTGTACTCAAATTTTGAGTAATTTTCTATTTTTATTTGTGCCGTAAAACACCGCCCTAAAGGGCAGTGTTTTACGGCACGATCAGATAAAAAATTTAAGGTCATTTTTATTGGCTCACTCACCTTGTTGCTTGCTGAACCACACTAAAAAGAGGTGGTACAATCAGATAAAAATCCAGTTAAACTCAATTCAATAGCACTTTACAAGCGTTAAAAAATCACTTATCATCTTAATAGGAATCATTTTTATTTCAAAAGGGTTCTTTTTGTGGCTGGCAAAGTTGCTCGCAGCATGATTGCATCAAGGTTTAACAACGAAATCATCTGAATTTAAGTCACTATAAGCCACTAAATAATCGTAAGCACGCTAAACATAATGCGGTGCTTTTTATCTATTTTTTATCTAAGGAGTTTTTCCATGCAAATCCCATTTAAACTCAGTGCTATTCTTATCGCTGGTAGTTTTGTACTTACTGCTTGTGGCTCATCCAGTTCTGGCGAACCAACTAAAATTGAAGAAAATAGCTTTGGTGTAAAAGTATCCACCTCTGCTCAAAAAGCAACGTTTGACACCATCACCGTTGATGGTCAAGAAATTCAATTAGCTGATGCAGAGTTAACTGCAACTCAAGGTAATCCAAACTCCGTTCACCCTGTCTTTGTAACAGATGCAAAAGGAGAACAAGTAGAGCGTTACAATATTAACGTTAAAGATGCGACTAAAATTGCTTCGATTGATAGTAATAATATTGGAACTGAAAGTGTTAACGCACACAGTTTTGACTATGCCATCGTAGGTGCGGTTAAAACAGATAATGGTGAATATCTGTTTATTCAAGGCGAGAAAACACCAATTAATGAAATCCCTAAAACAGGTTCTTTCTACTACACTGGCGGTACATTACGTTTCGTAACAGCTGAAACTGTGGATAAAGGTAGCTTATTCCAAGAAACAGGTGTTCTCACTGGACGAATTGAAGCAACCGTTAACTTTGATGACAAAACAATTGATGGTTATATTCGCGATGCGGGTCGTAATGCAGAACAAGAGTTCTTTGAAGGTAAAATCTCAGGCAATGGATTTACCACCACTTGGACAGATGGCGACACGGGTAGCTTAAAAGGTAACTTCTATGGTGATGCAACCGAAATCGCTGGTGAATTTG
>Ga0192273_1055_pt1 | contig 15177 bp, 10 predicted proteins | sample Koala_Koa24_F3_FD_131270 | JGI IMG/M metagenome (GOLD analysis project Ga0192273, IMG submission 131270) | Enriched cells from koala feces incubated with labeled cellulose particles, San Francisco Zoo, California, United States - Koala_Koa2-4_F3 ... | reverse complement strand
ACGGGGTGCAAGCCTGTGGTGGGCGTTTCGGGAGGATTGGATTCCACACTGGCGCTCCTTGTGGCGGCTGAGACGGTAAGGAGAATGGGCAAACCCCTTACGGACGTTCACGGGATAACCATGCCCTGCTTCGGGACAACAAGCCGAACACACAACAGCTCGGTGGAGCTTATGAATACCCTTGGTGTGACCATGAGGGAGATAAATATACGTGACGCGGTAAATCAGCATTTCGCCGATATAGGACATGACCCCAATGTAACCGATTTAACCTATGAAAACTCCCAAGCGAGGGAGAGAACGCAGGTGCTTATGGACTATGCGGGACGCATAGGCGGGTTGGTTGTCGGCACGGGGGATTTGTCGGAGCTTGCTCTGGGGTGGTGTACCTACAATGCCGACCAGATGAGTATGTACGGGGTAAATATGGGAATACCCAAGACCCTTATACGCTGGATGATAGACAGCATAGTGAAGTGCGGGATTTTCCCGAAAAGCGGCGAGGTACTGCAAGCGGTACTGGACACCCCTGTAAGTCCCGAGCTTCTTCCCCCGGACAAGAACGGGGAGATATCCCAACAAACGGAGGATATAGTGGGGCTATATGACCTGCACGACTTTTTCCTATATCATAAGCTGAGGTTTGGCTTTTCGAGGGATAAGACAAAGTATCTTGCTATGAGGGCTTTTGAGGGAGAATATGGTGAGGAAACCATAGAGAAGTGGCTGAGGGTATTTGAAAAGCGATTCAGAACGCAGCAATTCAAGCGCAGCTGTTGTCCGGACGGAGTAAAGATAGGAAGTGTAAGCCTATCCCCGAGAGGCGACTGGAGGATGCCCAGTGATGGAGAATAGAGGATAGAGAAAAGAGAATAGAAATTAGTCGGTCAACTCGCTAACGCTGTTCTGCTCGGAAATAGAAATTAGAGAAAAGAGGATAGATTAAGTCGGTCGGCTTGCGAACGCTGTTCAAGAACACCTAAGGGCGGCGGGAGACGGCGGGTGCAGGCTCAGCCTGCCCAAAAAATTCATATAACCCTTGTTTTTTTTCCAAACTTGTATTATAATAGTAACGTATATTGTCTGCGCCCCAGTTACTTTGTTTTCCACCGGAGGAATTTTATTATGTCTGATAACCTTAATGAAAATCTTCAAAGCCCCGAAAGCACCTCGGATCAGCCCGCCACTGTACCCAATCCCGATAACGCCGAAAGCGGTATGGTCATTCAGAAAATCAATGTCACCTTTGTGGACGGCTCTGAACCCTCCCGTGATAATATAAATGATACCAAATCCGGTGCCGAGAAAAAGAAAGCTCGTACTCTTAACCCCAATAGCCCCCTCGGTAAGCTCTTGTCCTTTGTTAAAAAGCATAGGATTTATTTCGCTACGTTCTTTATCCCTGCTCTTATCCTCTTCGGCGCTTATGCCGCTTTCGGCGTTCACCCCTTCGGCGATATGTCCGTCCTCGTTCTCGACCTCAACGGGCAGTATGTTTATTACTACGAAAACCTCCGCGACGCTCTCCATGGGGACGGAAGCCTTTTTATTTCATTCAGCCGAAATCTCTCCGGGGAAATCGTCGGTATGTTCGCCTACTATCTCGCAAGTCCCTTTGTGCTTATCCCTATGCTCCTGCCCCGCTCCATGATGACCGAATCGCTCCTTATTATGCAGCTTTGTAAGGTGGGTACAGCAGCTGTTACATTCTTCTATTACCTTAAGCACTCCAAAAACTGTAAAAAGCACACCTGTCTTATCTTCTCCATGATGTACGCCCTCATGGGCTATGTTATCGTTCAGCTTATGAACCCTATGTGGCTGGACGGGCTTATCTACCTGCCCTTGATTATTATCGGTATCGAGAGGATTATCAATGAAAACAGGCTCCTCCCCTTTATCGTCCCCCTCGCTCTTATGTTTATGGCGCATTTCTACATCGGTTGGATGATAGCGTTTTTCTGTATTATTTACTTTATTTACTATTATTTTGCGGGTAATGATAATCCCTCCTGCTCCTTTGTGGGCTTTGTAAAGTCGGGATTTCGCTTCGCCGTGGGGGGACTTACCGCAGCAGCCTCCTCCGCATGGGTGCTTATTCCCTTGTACTATTCCCTTAAACTGGGGAAATTTGAGTTTTCCACGCCCAACTATACTCTCAGCACTCAGTTCGATTTTATCGACTTTTTCAAAAATCTTCTCCCAAATGTATATGACACCTGTCGTCCCGAGGGTTCGCCCGTGGTGTTCTGTGGCGTGCTTACCATGGTCATGCTGCCCCTCTTCTTCCTTAACGGTAAAATCAGCTTTAGGCAGAAAATGGGCATGGGCGGGGTTCTCCTTGCGGTGCTTCTCTCCATGTATCTGTCCACCGTTGACTTGGCATGGCACGGCTTCCAGGTTCCCAACTGGCTTCCCTACAGATACAGCTTTACATTCAGCTTTATAATGCTGGTAATGGCTGCTATGACCTTTGAACGGCTTGAGGGTATTTCTATAAAGGAAATAGGCGTTACCTGCTTCGGATTGATTGTCTACGCTTTCTATGTGGGCAGACAGGACTTTGACGGGGTTTCCTTGGTTCTTTCCGTGTGGTATTCGGTAATATTTACCTTTATATACGGAGTTTTCCTCCGATTCATGAAGGTCGGCACACGTAAAAAAGCGGCGGTTCTCTCCTCGATAATGGTGATATTCATAGCCGCCGAGCTTTTCGGCACAACTCTTTCCACCCTTGAAGCGATAGACGACGATGTGGTTTACTCCAAATATTCCTCCTACAACAGATATATTACCTTAGGCAGGGAAACGGTTCAGCAGATTTATGACACGGACACCTCACCCTTTTACCGCATTGAAAAGGATTACCACAGAACGGTGAATGACGCTATGGCTATGGGAAATTACGGAATATCCCACTCCAGCTCAACCCTTAACAGCGCGCCTATACAGTTTTTGCGCCGATTGGGCTTTTCCTATGGCGGTCACTATATCAAGTACAAGGGTGCTACCTATGTAACCGACGCTATTCTGGGGATAAAGTATGTTATGGAAAAGAGCAATGCCGCCGACGAGGATAATCCCGAACCCGAAGCAGCAACCTCCAAGCAGTATGATGACCTTGTTCTCACCAACGGCGATGACGAAGAAATATGGTACGTTTACGAAAATCCCAACGCTCTTTCACTGGGCTTTATGGCGGATTATTCCATTCTCGATGTGACCTGTAAGGACGATAATGTTTTTCTTAATCAGAATAAGCTTCTTTCCGCCCTTGTTTCCGATGAATATACCGAGTATTTCAAGAGGATAAGCGTTCAGAGCGTTGTCCCCGAAAATGCCGTTCAGACAAGCTACGGAAGTCATACAAAGTATACCCCTGAGGTTGAGGGGAAAAACTCTCATATCGAGTTTATTATTGAAGCGCCCACAACCGACATGATTTATTTCTATATGCCCTCCAACTATGAGCGCAGGGTAAATCTGTGGCTTAACCGTGAGTTTTTGGACTACTACTACGAGGGAGGATATATGTGCGTCCAGACCTTGGGGTGGTTCGATGAGGGGGAGGAAATTTCCCTTATCGTAACAATTACCGAGGATAAAAACGAGGTATTGTATTCAGACAAGCTGTTCTACTATCTCGATGAGGAGCTGTTCAGCGACGCAATATCCACCCTAAAGGAACATGAGTGGGATATAACCGAATTTTCCGAGGACCATATAAAGGGCACTATTACCGCCGAGGAGGACGGAATAATGTTCACCTCAATCAGCTGGGAGCCTGGCTGGGAAATCACCGTTGACGGCGAAAAGGTCGAGCCTGTGGAGCTGGTTGACGCACTGATAGGAATAGAGCTTACGGCAGGGGAGCACGTAGTGGAAATGAACTTCTTTCCGGAGGGAATGACCGAGGGAATTATCCTGTCAATTGCGGGAATAATTGTAATTATCATCGTGGCAATAAGCGACCCCCAAAAGAAAAAGCCGTCAAAAGCCGCGGTGGGAAGTGACGAGGGAGAAATATGAAAAACGCCCTGATAACGGGAGGAAGCAGGGGTATAGGCAGGGAAACCGCCTTGCTTCTGTCCCAAAACGGTTTTCGCGTTGCGGTGTGCTATCACAAAAGCGACAGTGAGGCGCAGTCCCTGAGGGAGGAGATTATTTCCCAAGGCGGCGAGTGCGATATATACAAATGCGATGTGGCAAGCTATGAGCAGACCCACCGTATGGCAGAGGAAATACAGGGCAAATGGGGAGAAACAGACCTACTCGTGAACAATGCGGGGATTTCGGAGCAGCTTCTATTCACCGACATCACCGAGGAAAAATGGGACAGAATGTTCGATGTAAATGTAAAGGGAGTTTACAATTGTACCCACGCCGTGCTTGGCGGAATGATACACAAAAAGCAGGGGCGAATAGTGAATATATCCTCCATGTGGGGAGAGGTGGGCGCGTCCTGTGAGGTGCATTACTCCGCTTCAAAGTCGGCGGTGATAGGCTTCACAAAGGCTTTAGCCAAGGAAGTGGGGCTTTCGGGGATAACAGTGAACTGCATAGCCCCGGGGGTAATAGGCACAGATATGATATACGGGCAGCTTGACGGTGAAACCATAGAAGTGCTCAAGGAGGAAACCCCTCTTTCGGCGATTGGCGCGCCTTATGATATAGCGTCGGCAGTGCTTTTTCTGGCGTCCGAGGGAGCGTCGTTCATCACGGGACAGGTTCTCGGAGTAAACGGAGGATTTGTCATATAACGGAAACGGAAGTAACGGATATCTGTTCGGAAATAGCTTCACTAATGATAAGCAGCGGAGCGGAGATATACCGAGTGGAGGACACCACAGCGAGGATTTGCCGAGCATACGGCTATGACAGGGCGGAAATATACGCCACTCCCGTGAATTTCATTATCACCGTAAAGGACAAAAAGGGGAGAGCCTATACCGACACCAAGTCCCTTTCGGGGAGAGAAACGGACCTTGACAGGGTAGGCGCGCTGAATCAGCTTTCCCGCTTCATCTGTAAGGAAAAGCCCTCCCACAGCGAGGTTAAGCGAGCGATAGGGGGACTTAAGGACAGGAAAAAATACCCTTTGTGGGTAGTATATGTAAGCTTTGTGCTGGTAGGCGCGTCCTTTGCGGCATACTACGGTGGAAGCTTAACGGAAATAGTATGTGCGGCGGCGCTGGCGGCAATGGTGAAGCTGATGGAGGACAGGTTGAAGAGGTTAGGAGCGGGCGGATTTCTGTCAAGCACGGTATGCTCAATGGCGACGGCGCTTGCAGCGGTAATTATCACCAAGGCGGGAGCAGCGGAATCCTACGACACGATAATAATCGAAGCATTTATGACCATGGTACCGGGAGTAGCGATGGCGAACTGCATGAGGGATTTCATATCGGGAGATTTCTTTTCGGGGATATACACCCTAACGGAAGCGCTTCTGACCGCAGTAGGAATGGCAGTAGGAGCAGGCATAGCGGTAGTAGTGAGTGGATAGCGGCGGTCAACTTGTGAACGCAATTCATCCACACCTAAAGGCGGCGTAAGTAAGCCGGGTGCAGGGTTCTCAACCCTGCCGAGTTTCCAAAGGCGAGTAGCCTTTGGTGGGTGTGGGCAAAGCCCACTTGTGCCCTACTAGAAGCAAGAGGATTAGAGGCAAGAGGATAGAAGAAATAAGATACGTTACTTTATCTTTGAAGTGCTCTGCTTGTAACTAACAGGTGAAATTTCTTGCTTCTTGCTTCTTAATTTCTTGCTTCTAGTAGGGCACTGTGAATACGAGTGGACGCTGTGCGTCCACAATGTATTCACGCAAAATCGGAGATTTTGCCGAAAATGCACTGGTATACGTATTTCAAGCTTCAGCCGACAAATAACAGCGACAAACATATTATTCCATTCTCCATCCTCAATTCTCCATTCACCAAAAGGATTCTGATTATGAAAGAGATAATAATAGAATGTATAGCAAGCACAGTAGCATGTGTGGCATTTGGGATACAGTTTAATATACGACCGTTCAACTTAGGAGTGGCGGCACTGGGCGCACTTATTTCACAGGTGATATCCATTGCAATGGAGCGGGGCGGAGCAAGCACAATGCTTACCTGTTTTATAGCGTCGGCGGCAGTAGCAGCCTATTCGGAGATAGCGGCAAGGCGTTTCAAGGCACCTGCGAATATGTATCTGATAATAGGGATAATCCCGTTAGTGCCGGGAGGGGCGATATACCGCACCATGATATCGCTTATATCCGGGAACGGCACACAAGCGTTTGAACGCGGCTTGCAGGCATTCGGAGCAGCGGGAGCTATAGCCATGGGCATATTTGCAATATCGGCGATAGGGAGGCTTGTGATAGAAAATAGAAAATAGCAGGCTGAGCCTGCACCCGCCGTCTTCCGCCGATAGGAAGGTGAAATGAATTGCTCAAGTAAGCCGACCGACAGTTAGCTGTCGGCATAAGAAGCAGGGCAATAACCGACAATATAGGGCGGCGGGAGGCGTTGAGTGCAGGCTCAGCCTGCCGAGGATTCTTAAGGGCGAGTAGCCCTTAAGTGGGTGTGGGCAAAGCCCACTTGTGCCGTAGGCACAAATAAACATAGGACAATAGATTAAGGCTTTTGTGAAAGTGCCATGCTGTAAGGAAAACCAAATAGCTAAAGCAACAGCGAAACAAACAAACGCATACTATAAGTGCCGCACATGTAAATAAACTCAATCAGCTAAAGCGATAGCGAACAAAGTCAAGCAAGTTGAACGTGTAACTTAGTGCGGCACTTGTGAATACGAGTGGACGCTGTGCGTCCACAATGTATTCACGCAAACCGTAGGTTTGCCGAAAACACACATATTATTCCATAAAAAGCGTTATCTAACGGAAAACGGGAGTTTGCCGAAAACAAACTGGTATACGTATTTCAAGTCATAGCTGACAAACAACGGAGATTTTGAGGGGAAACAACAGGTTATCCCATGAAAAGCGTTAGCAAGTCAACCGCCTTAGACTACATAGCATACACCTTTTATACGGTAACGAGTAGGCTTTCGGCAAAATCAAAGATTTTGCGTGAATACATTGTGGACGCACAGCGTCCACTCGTATTCACAAGTGCCGCACTAAGTTACTTGTTCAACTTGCTTAACTGTGTTCTATATCGCTTCAATTTCTTGATTTTATTTACATGTGCGGCACTTATACAGAAGCGTTACTTTATTCTATATCACCTTAGTTACTTGTCGCTCTTTACACTTCACAAAAGCGTTAGCTTGTTTCGCTATGATTTTTGTGCCTACGGCACAAGTGGGCTTTGCCCACACCCACCAATAGGCTATGTGATATAAATATCACTGCCTTTGGAAACTCGGCAGGGTTGAGAACCCTGCACCCAACGTCTCCCGCCGCCTTTAGATGTTCTTGAATTGCGTTAGCGAGCTGACCGACTTTGATTCTATCTTCTTACTTCTATTTTCTATCCTCAATGCTCTTGCATTATTTTTCAAAATATATTATAATAATATCAGCACTTCATTCTTAAATTCTAAATCACTAAAAGGGGGATTTCTTTTTATGGAACAGATACTCGAAAATATTACTAATCCCGCCCTTATCCCTCTGGTGGATAACTTCACCGGGGAAATGTATACGGGCATATTTAACAGTATGTACGACGGCTTCGCGTTTTTTGAGTTCAGAAATAATAAGGTTCGCGCCTTGTATGTCAACGAAAGCTACTTCGCTACTGTCGGCTATACTAAGGAGGAGTATCTCCCGTATCTGGACAATATTACCGTTACCCTCTTTGAGGAGGACGAGGAAGCCCTTTTCCAAAAAGTGTTGGAGTGTCTGGAAAATAAATCTACCCTTAATACCGAGGTCAGAGGTTACCGCGGTGACGGTTCGGTGGGATGGTTCAATATACGCGCAAGACAGGTGGATTATGTGAAAAGCGATTACCCTGTTTTTGTCGCAACCGTAATGGATTATACCCGTACAAAGCAGGTGGAGCAGGAGCTTGCCCTTACAAGAGAGCGCTGTAGGATAATCGAGGAAACTACAGACACATTCCTCTTTGAGTACAAGGTTTTCGAGGACACCATGCTGTTTTATGTGGGAATGGATGAGCCCCATAGGGTGATAGAGAACTATACCCGCTTTATGCACACCTCCCCAATGGTGTATAAGGATGATATTTCCTTTTTTTACACAATACTTATGCTTGCGTCCAGAGGAGTGGTTCGGGGACATATCGATTACCGTACCACATCGCTTCAGACAGGTTACTACACATGGTGCAGAGCCTTTTATTCGGGAGTGACTGATGACAGGGGAAATGTGGTAAGCGTTTTGGGTCGCCTTGAAAATCTGGAGGAGAACGACGAGTATTCCCTTAATGTGGCAAAGCGTTTCAATCCCATGTATGACGGCACAGACGAGACTACAGGGCTTCCAAGGGTCAGGACGGCTGTAAAAAAGGCTGAGGAGGTACTGGCAGGGGCGACAGGCAGGTTTTTCTTTATCCTTGCGGACATGGACGATTACAGTGAATATGTAAATACACACGGAAAAGAGCAGGGTGACAGGGCGGTGTGCTGACTGGCGGAGAAGCTAAAGGAGCATTTTCCGGGGGGCGCACATAGGGCGGCTCAAGGATGATGCATTTCTGATATGCGCGCAGGGGATAAGCAAGGTAGAATTTCACGAAACGGCGGATAAGATAATAGCCGAGTGCAGTGAGGGCGGGGATGGATTCACGCTTAGCATAGGGGCATCATACACGAATATACCCATGGGGGACAGGCTATCGCTGATAGATTATTTTTACGCGGCGTTCAAGCAGCTAAGGCAAGCCAAGAGCGAGGGCAAGAGCCGAGCCTTTTCGGAGCAAATCACAGCAGACTATTTTGGTTTTTAGCGGGCTGGGCTAATAGAGATTGGAGAATAGAGAAAAGAGGATAGATTGGGGCGGACAATAAAGTAGGGCAATTCAAGAACATCTAAGGGCGGCGGAAGACGTTGAGTGCAGGGTTCTCAACCCTGCCGAGGATTCTTAAGGGTGAGTAGCCCTTAAGCGGGTGTGGGCAGCGCCCACTTGTGCCGTAGGCACAAATAAACATAGAACAATAAATTAAGGCTTCTGTAAAAGTGCCGCACATGTAAATGAACTCAATCAGCTAAAGCGATATAGACCAAAGTCAAGCAAGCTGAACGTGTAACTTAGTGCGGCACTGTGAAAACGAGCATTGCCGAATGGCAATGCAATGTTTTCACGCAAAATCTCCGATTTTGCTGAAAGCCTACTCGTACTTGTATTTCAGGCTTTATCTGACAAACAACGCGGATTTAACCGAAAACAAACATATTATTCCATGAAGCACATTAGCTAACGAATAACCATAGATTAATCCGAAAACAAACAGGTACCCGTATTTCAAGCCTTATCCTACAAACATATCATTCCATGAAAAGCGTTAGCACATCAACCGCCTTGGACTATATAACATACACCCTTTATACGGTGACGAGTACGTTTTCAGCAAAATCAAAGATTTTGCGTGAAAACATTGCCGCTGCATTCGCAGCAGCTCGTTTTCACAAGTGCCGCACTAAGTTACTTGTTCAGCTTGCTTGACCGTGTTCACTATCACTCTAATTTCTCGATTTTATTTATATGTGCGGCACTTATAATATGCGTTTGTTTGTTTCGCTGTTGCTTTAGCTGTTGGGTTTTCCCGAGTGCGGCACTTCACATAAGCGTTAGTTTGTTTCGCTATGCTTTTTGTGCCTACGGCACAAGTGGGCTCTGCCCACACCCGCTTAAGGGCTACTCGCCCTTAAGAATCCTCAGCAGGCTGAGCCTGCACGCACTGCATCCCGCCGCCTTTTTGTGTGGGTGAACAGCGTTCGCAAGCTGACCGACCCAAATCTATTCTCTACTTTCTACTCTCTATCTTCTAATAAACGAAAGGATATCTAACAATGAACAAAAAAGAACTTGCACAAGTTAAAAAGGCTTTTTCGGAGGGTTGCGGCTATTTTACACTCAATAAAATCCTCAAGGCCTTCGTCGATGCCGAAAATAACGTCAAATACATAGAAGCTGTACCATACCATGAGCTGGGGGACGCCGAGTGTGAGGTGCTGATGGAATCCCTCAAAAAATCCCTAAGCGGTACCCTCGGGAAAAATCTTATGGAATTTCAGTTTCCCGAGGAATCCTACGAGGAGGACGGCGCTCAGTCACTTCTTTATAACGCCCTCTGCGATAAGCTCGAAACGGAGGATAAGTATAAACCCTTGGTTGACAGAATCGCCCAAAATGCAGGGTTCAGCGAGCCCTTTGCTATACTTATGGGCTATTGCAGCTACTCGATTATGATTAAGGATAAAAACGATATGAATATCGGCGAAAGCGATAAGCAGTATAATTTCCTTATTACTTCACTTTGTCCCGCTTCTACCTCCGATGACGGACTTTACTATGATAACGATAAGGCTGTCATTTCCAAAAAAAACAATACGGAGCTGATTATCGGAAAAGCGCCCACAGACGGCTTCCTGTTCCCCTGCTTCAGCGAGAATTGTGCGGATATCCACCATTTTATGTATTACTCCAAATCAGCCAAAAAGCCAAAGGTTTCCGTTATAGAGGACGTTCTCGATTGTCACTTTGAAATGAGCGCCCAAGGGGAGAAAGAGTGCTTCCATGCCGTGCTTACGGCGGTTTGCCGTGAGGAGCTGAATTATAATACCATTACAAGGGTGAATGACATCGTTACGGATATTGTGGCGCAGAACAAGAACGAAACTCAGCCACCTGTTGTGGATTCCGCCCGTATGCGCACTATTTTGTACGATGTGGGTATCAGCGAGGATAAAATTCAGTCCTTAGACGCGGTCTACGAAAAGGCGGTGGGAAAGGCAAGCCTTAAGGCTTCCAATCTTGTGGACACAAAAACCGTCCTCTCCACTCAGGATATAACCGTGAATATCGGCAAGGACGCCGTGAATAAGGTGAGAACGGCTGTTATCCAAGGGCGAAGCTGTCTGCTTATAGACTTAGACGACAGTGTCACGGTCAACGGTATCGAGGCAAGCTTCGATATACCGAAAACCGCCGTTGAAGTATAACTCACGACTGATGTCCCCCGCCTCTTCAGGCGGGGGAGCATACGGTCTTTCAGTGTAGGATACAATCCCCCACTGAAACCCCTAAGGGGCTAACGCCCCCCAGTCGCTCGTTGAATGACGGGGCGATGCCCCTTATTGAATAAATATCGGCACTATGGTTTATTCCATAATGCCGATTGATTTTATTTATTGTTGGGATTTTCCTACTTCGCCGAGCCCGCAAAGGCAAAGTTGGATTTTCCGTGCTTCTTTATGTTGTACATAGCCGCGTCCGCAGCCTCCTGCAATTCAGCGGGAGTATTTCCGTTTTCACGGAAGAAGGATATACCTACGGAGCAATGTATGCTCAAATGGAGATTGCTGCTTTCCGAATCAAAGCCCTCAGCCAGTGTATCTATAAGCTCCTGTGCCGCATCTCCCGCATCGCCGATAAGCTTAAGTCCGGTAAGACAGAACAGGAACTCGTCACCGCCCATTCGCCCGCCGAAGCCCTTTTCAAAGGTTATTTCCTTTATGGTGTCGGCAACAAACTTCAATACCTCATCACCGCAGGCGTGACCGTATTCGTCATTGAAATGCTTGAAGTCGTCCAAATCCACAAAGAACAGGGCGTCAAGACTTTCCCTTGCAGCGGAAAGCTTTATCTCGTCCCTTAACTCCGACATAAAGGTCTGACGGTTGTAAAGCCGCGTGAGCGCATCGTAGGAAGCCTTTTTGAAAAGCTCCATTGTACTCTTTTTCTGCTTGTCGATATCGGATATTATACCGAGTATCTTCGAGGGCATATCATTGCGGTCGCAGTATTTCTGCGCCTTGAACTTTGTCCAGACAAATACTCCGTAAATATCCAGTACACGGTATTCGCCCTCCCATGTTGAACTGCTTTGGAGTATAGACGTAACATCGGCGTTGAACCGTTCCGCGTCCTCCTTGTAAACCTTTAGCTTGTAGAGGAAGCTCATGCCGATGGAATCGTCACGGGGACGGAGGGCAAATTTGCGGTTGAAATTGTCGGATATGTAGACAAGTCCCGTTTTCAGATTTACCTCGAAAATTATATTATCGTTCATGGCGACAACGGTGCTGTAGCGCTGTTCGTTCTCGTAAACGCTACCCAAAAGCTCGTTAAGCTCCCGCGCGATTTCGGTAAATTCGTCCTTGCCCGCAAGCATAACCTTAGGATTGTCCTCACCGCGCTTTTTGTGGCGTATAACCTCGATAATCTCCCTTACAGGCTCGGTGAAGCGAATACAGAATATCACAGCGACAATTGAGGCGGCAATCGCCACAACAAGGGAAAATACAAAAAAACTGCCCTCTGTGTCGGAAACAAATCCGTTAATGTATTTTTGCGGTGTAAGGCGCAGCAGTGACCAGCCGCAGGTGCTTATCTTTACCACATAGGCATTTTTCTTCACATAATCGTAGGTGTAGCTGAACTCGACAGTGTTCTGCGTGCTTATTCCCGCATAATTCATTGCAGGCGCAAGCTCATCCTTTACATTGGTAAATTCCTTTACTTGGTTCATGCTTTTTACGAAAATGCTTCCCGATGTGGTGAAGTAATGACCGTCACAGTCCACAAGATAGTCGGATATATTGCCGCCCTGTGACGCATTTGACAGGTATTTGGAAATTGTACTCAGGTCGATTATTTCATACAGTATACCTATTTTGATATTGTCGGAGGAAAATATTCTTTTTACAAGAGTGGTGCTGTAATTGTTGGTAATGCTGTTTACGTTCAGCCCTCCTATACCGTTATAGCCCATCGCATTGCTGTCAAGGGTGCTGAAGTCAAACGCCTCGGTGCCTATAAGGGATGTGTTGGTTGAGGCTACGACTATACCCTTTCTGTTTACCAGATATGCGGAGGTAACGGCGGGGTTGGAGCTTACAGTCTTGGAAATTATCGTCTGTGCGGCAGCGGTGTCCGAAAGGGATTGCCAGTCGGAATCCTCATCTAATGACGCTTCCACAGCGTTTCGCACCTCGGAAATGCTTGTGGTGTTTTTGGCTTCCGAAACCAGCACCTTGAATGTATCGTTGATATAGTTGGCGCAAAGGTCAGCGCCCGCATTTATTTCCGAAAGCATATTTTCCGAATTGGACGACCTATAGCCCACTCTTGCGGACAGGAGCAGGCAGATTATAGGTAAAAGTATTATCACGAGCATTGCCGCTATAAGCTTAGTACGAATTTCCATATGTACACCCTTTTTTATCTTATCTCGTATGGGAATATTCACTCAAGGAAACAATTAAAATTCAGTCACACACACGTAATTATACCACAATTCACGGTATTTGTAAATTATTTTGTGCAAAAGTTGAAAAAAACTGTATGTATGCACAAATTTACAGGCTTTCTATGATAAATTTTATCAATTGGATTTTGTAAGGATAATCGGGGTGATATGGCTTTGCCACACTATTTTTTGTCAATAAGCAATATATACAGAACGCCCAGCACCACAGCTGCAGTTACGGTACCCACTATCACCTTTATCACTCGGGAAACGTGCTTTTCCCCGCCGGTGATAACCGCAGAGGTGGTTTCCTCGGCTTCGGATATATCTGTTGTCAAGGCAGTGGCTTCCGTTTCGGCTTGCTCGGCTTCGGTAACGGGTTCTGTTTCCGTCAAATCCCTTACGGTCTGATCCACGGGATCGAGATTATCCATATCCTCCTCGACAGCTTCCCTGTCCGAATATGATGCGTATGCTCTGACAAGTCTTGTATCACTCCCCGATACCGGCGATGTTTCCGTCACAATCGATGCGGACAGCGTACAAGCGGAAATAAGCTCATATATTTACGGGATAAATCTGACCGATGATACGGACGGCGTAAGCGCCGTGGTGCTTAAGCAGTCGGACGATTCGGTATCTACCTACAACTGGGAAACCAATTACTCCAATTCGGGAGCAGGCGGACTTTACAGCAACGATGTTTCCTTAGTGGACGAATATTCCGAATCCGACTGGGACGAGTCTGCCCTTTACACATGCGCCCTCCTGGAGGCGGCCGAAAGGCGGGCCATTCCCGTACGGCTTGTGACACTGCCCTTAATGGGCTATGCCGCCAAGGATTCAATGGGACCTGTTTCCGCGGGAGAAATGTCCCGCTGGGCTATTGTAGAGCCTACAAAGTCCTCGCCCTATACCCTTTCCCCCGATATTACCGACGGAATGGTTTACACGGACGAATATGTGTACTATTTGGTTAATACCTACGGATGGGTATCTCAAGGGGGAATAAACGGCTATTTTCTCGATTCCGAGCCTGATTTGTGGCACGAGAAATATGCTGTTCTCGGACTGCAGCCTGTCACCCCCGAGGAGCTTATCGATAAGTCGGCTCAGCGTGCGGGAGAGATAAAGAACATTGACAGCGGTGCTTTCGTCTTTGGTCCCTCTCTGAGCAGTATTGAAAGCTGTGTATATCTCACCGACACCCACACATGGTCGGCGGATAATTACGATGAGGACTACAGCTGGTTTATCGACTACTATCTCAGTGAAATGAGAAAGGCAAGCGAGGAATACGGCGGACGGCTGCTGGACGTACTGGATATACACTATTTCACCGAGGCGCAGACACCCACGGGCGAGCTGGTTCTGTACAATGACGACAATATAAGCAACGCCTATCGTATGCAGGCTGTAAGACTGCTGTGGGATTCCGATTACATAGAAATTGGGAAAAATTTGGTCTACAAGCAGTATAATCCTCTCCTGCCGATTTTGCAGGCGTCCATAAGAATGTATTACCCCAACACAAGGCTGTCCGTATCCGAATACGACTTCGGAGGCGGTTCAAATATAAGCGGTGCCATAGCCGAAGTAGATGCCTTGGGTACCTTTGCCAAGGAAGAGGTATTTCTTGCCTGCCTATCTCCCGTAAGCGAGGATTACAGCTATCAGAAATCGGCGATTAACCTGTTTACCGACTATGACGGAAACGGAAGCAGCTTCGGCAATTTGCTCCTTGACACGGATTACGGAAGCGATATAATGTCCTCCGTATACTCGGCT
>Ga0192273_1054_pt1 | contig 15319 bp, 10 predicted proteins | sample Koala_Koa24_F3_FD_131270 | JGI IMG/M metagenome (GOLD analysis project Ga0192273, IMG submission 131270) | Enriched cells from koala feces incubated with labeled cellulose particles, San Francisco Zoo, California, United States - Koala_Koa2-4_F3 ... | reverse complement strand
GATGGCGGCGGGCGAAATTACTCATCATACGTAGTAGCATATTTGAAAGAAAATGGTATAACTGAGCTGGACTATCTCGTGGCATCGCATTATGATGAGGATCACATCAACGGTCTTGTCGGTGTCTTAAATGCGATGACTGTGGATACGGCGCTCACGCCTGATTATGAAACAGACAGCGACATCTATCATTCTTTCCGAAATATGCTTGCATCGAATGGAGCAAAGGAGATACATCCGTCAGCAGGAGATACATACCGTCTCGGAGATGCCGAGATACAGATCATAAATGCAAATTATAAATACAGCAGTGATAACAACAAATCAATAGTGGTGCGCATAGTGTATGATGATTTTAGCGTGATTATGACAGGAGATGCAGAAACGGAAGCAGAGGAAGATATGCTCAAATCAAAGTACACGTTAGACAGCGACTTGTAAATTGCCGGACATCACGGGAGTTCATCGTCATCATCAAAAGAGTTTGTTCGCGCTGTATCGCCATCATACGCCGTAATCAGTGCCGGTGAGGACAATTTCTACGGACACCCCCACAGGGAAACATTAACGATACTCAAGTCGTTTGATGTAAAGCTGTATCGTACCGACATACAAGGTGAGATAATCTGCTATACGAATGGGACAAGCATATGGTTCAATGTTGAAAGCACGGACAACTGGAACTCAGGCTCCGAGACGGATTCTTCGGTAACAAGCTATGCGAATAACACGAACGTATCAAGTGATGAGCAAGAGTATGTGCTCAATACTTCTTCAAAGAAATTTCACTCCCCGGATTGCGACAGCGTTTCACAAATGAGCGAAAAAAATAAAAAGACGGTTACGACGACAAGAGAAGAACTGATAGAGCAGGGGTATTCCTCCTGCGGCAGCTGCAATCCGTGAGAATATGGTAATGAAAACTGGCGCATTGTATTAAAAAAGTGAAAGTTTTATGCGTTGGGCAAAACAGAAAAAAGGAGGAAGGCAGCGATGAGAAAAAACGATACACAAATCGCAGAGGAGGCCAGAACCTTTAGAATCGGTCCCATAAGACCGCCGAGCGAAGCGAACAGCCTGCTTGTGCAGGTCACCAACGGATGTACGTGGAATAAATGCAAATTCTGTCAGCTTTACAGACATACGAAATTCAAGGCCTACAGTGCAGACAGCATAAAGGCTGATATAGATAATATGGTTTATCAGGCGGAAAGAGTAAGGAAATATATAGGTCCGGACGGAAGATGGGACATGCAGGGGCTGAATGCAGAAATGAACGCCTGCGATGAAGAGGACGGGCAGTGCTTTTATATGGTAGCGAACTGGCTTTACAAAGGGGGAGAAAATGTTTTCCTCCAGGACGGAAACACGACGGCCCTGAGCGGAGGGCGGCTTTCCGATGTTCTAATATATCTGCGCAAGGCATTTCCGTCTATCAAGCGTATAACCTCGTACGGCCGTGCACAAAATCTGGCGAAGGTAAGTCCGGAGGAGTTCGCGGAGCTGAAAGAAGCGGGGCTGGACAGGATACATTCCGGGTATGAGACGGGCTCCGATGCTGTGCTAGAAAAGATAAACAAGGGCGTTACGGCCCGTGAGGAAATAATCGCGGGGAAAAACGTCAAAGCTGGAGGGATAAAGCTTTCCGTATATTTTATGCCGGGAGTGGGAGGAAAGGAGCTTACCGTAGAAAATGCACTGGGAACTTCCCATGTTATAAATGAAGTAAACCCGGATTTTGTGCGAATAAGAACGGCTGCGGTGAAGCCGGGAACAGAGCTTTACGATGATTTTCTTGCGGGTACGATGATGATATGCAGCGATGACGAGAAGCTGATGGAGATAAGGACGATTATAGAAAAGGCCGATAATATAGATTCGTATCTTGCCAGCGACCATATCATCAATCTGCTTCAGGATATAGAAGGCAATATGATAACTGACGGGAAGCACATGCTGGATATGATAGATTCGTATCTGGATATGCCTGCGGAGGATAAGAAAATGTATCAGGCGGCGAGACGTATGGCGAAGGTGAATCGTCTTTCGGATATGGAGCGGCTGCCGCGAAACGTCAAAGCACAGATACGGAATATGGCGGCTTCGGTTTCCGACCCATACCAATGGGAGATAGAAATGAATCATCTCATAAGCCGTTATATATGATAAGGGCGAGCAGTAAAAACGTTTCAAAAATAAGAATTAGTATTAAAAATAAGACGAAAATAGATGAAAAAATAGACAAAAAAGTTACAATATGGGACAACGCTCGGTGCCGCAGGAAAAATTTTGTGAAAAAATTAAAAACTCGCAAAACCGCTTGATTTCAGCCATTTATCAGAAAGTTGTATCATGCGTCAAGCGTGGAATTGCATCAAAAACCCTGAGTTGGCATGAAGTTGGCACGAATATTGAATATAATATCAGCAGAAGTTACATCGATTGCCGTTAATTTTAGAAGGCAAAAGAAAAGTTATGCGAAGTTATTACAAGTAACAAGTAAAACGGAGGATTATTATGACTGAAAGAAACATGAAATTAGCTTTAGAAGAAGCTAAGAGAGTCGTAGCTATGATCGAGGCTGACGAGCTTACAGAAGAGCAGAAAGCCGGAGTTATCAAAGACTCTATTGCAAATTTCAACGAAAACTATAACCCGGGTTGGTTAGAATACAGAAAGTCCGTATCGACTGACTCCGCATTCGTAGAATGGGGCGACGGCGGTGAAGACGGTTCCTTATTCGTAGACGTATACGGAACTGAGTTCATCGACTGCTTAGGCGGATTCGGTATCTATGCTTGCGGACATAACAATCCGGAAATAAAGAAAACAGTAAGAGCACAGTTAGACAGATATTGTCTCCATTCACAGGAACTGGTTGACCCGCTCAGAGGTTACCTCTGTAAGCTGTTAGCACTCATCACTCCGGGAGATCTTCAGTATTCATTCCTGACGAACGGTGGAGCTGAGGCTATCGAAATGGCACTTAAGCTGGCAAGACTGGCTACAGGCGGAAGATGGTACGTATCGACTGTAAACGCGTTCCACGGAAAATCAATGGGAGCTATCTCATTAGGAGGTAAGGGCGCATACAGAGAAGACTACATACCTATGGTTCAGCAGGTACAGCACGTTGAATACGGTAACTCAGAGGCTATGAGAGCTGCAGTTGCCAACCTTACGGCAGTAGGCGAAAAGGTTGCGGGAATCATCATAGAGCCTATCCAGGGTGAAGGTGGAGTTATCATCCCACCGGATGGATACCTCAAAGACCTCAGAGCTATCGCTGACGAATACGGCTGCTGCCTGATCTTCGATGAGATCCAGACCGGTCTCGGAAGAACAGGAACGATGTGGAGATGCAACCACGAGGGAGTTACTCCTGATATCATGACTTACGGTAAGGCATCCAGCGGCGGCGTAGTTCCTATCACAGGAATCATCGCAAGACCTTGGACTTATGAGAAGTCAGGCGTTGGCACAGGAACAGAAGGCAAGATGTTCGACAATCCGTGGATTCTCGGTTCTCCGACGTTCGGCGGAAACCCGCTCGCTTGTGCAGCATTCATCTCAACTATCAGATACATGCTCGAAAACGATGTTCCGGGCATGATGAAGGAAAAGGGCGACTACTACATGAAGGGTCTTGCAAAGCTGCATGAGAAGTATCCTACAGTTCTCACTACTTACAGAGGCGCAGGAATGCTCATCTGCATGGAATTCCCGGAAGCAGAGATCGGTCACGAAGTAACTAAGGCTCTCTTCGCAAGGAAGGTAATGACAGCAGGAACTCTGGTAAATGCTCAGACAGTAAGAATCGAGCCGCCTGCAACTCAGAGCTACGAGACTATCGACAAGGTGCTGAAAGCTCTTGACGAGTCGCTTGCAGAAGTAAAGGCAATGTACAAGCTGTAAAACGGACAAAGTACGGACTGTAAAACAGTCTGTATAGTCTGGACATGACATGTAGATTCGAATATCGGTGTAATATTCATCTAAATACTTACAAAACCCCGCTGCAAGGCGGGGTTTTGCTTTCACCGGTTTTATGTGGTAGAATAGCTTTATCTTAGCGATTGCCGAGCGAAAGCGAAGTCAGAGCTTAGATAAACTACTACCCGAGACTAGTATCTGTAATTTTCTCGGGCACAGGTACCTGACCCTCGAAGAAACCTTTCTGTCCAAAGAGCCGGAGGCGATTTGCAGGCAGAAAGGGCAGCAAGAATGGAGGAACATGAGCTATAAAGTCAAAACCAACATATTTGAAGGGCCCTTTGACCTTCTTGTGTATCTCATCGAGCACGCTCAGATGAGCATATACGATATCAGGATATCCGAAATCACCAAACAATATATAGATTATGTCGAAGATATGAAAAACGCAGATATAGCCGTTTCCTCAGAATTCATAGTTTTGGCAGCGGCTCTGCTGGAGATAAAATCCCGAATGCTGCTGCCCAGAAGCTCCGATGAAAGCGAAAGCGGCTATACCCTTGAAGATCCGAGGAGCGAACTCGTGCAGCGGCTTGTTGAGTATAAAAGGTTCAAGGCTGTTTCCGACATGCTGAGAATGCAGGAGGAAAGGACATGCCTGCGCCTTGAAAAACCGCAGGAGGATCTGACGGAGTACACAGGAGAGCCGGACGAATATCTTGATCTCGATATAGATAAATTCAGAACGGCATTTGAACAGTTCCTGCTGAAAAAAAGAAGGCTCGATGAAATAAGAAGACATCACGTCAGAACGGAAAAGCAGAGGATAACCACGGAAGCGAGGATAGACGATATAAGGCTTTTTTTCAGTCACGATATGAAAGAAGCGGATTTCAAAGAGCTCGTGCATGATGAAAGCGATAAATACGATATTGCAGTGACTTTCTCGGCAGTTCTGGAAATGATGAAGGAAAGGACGCTCGACGCGGAGCAAAAGTACGTTTACGGAGATATCATGGTAAGGCCCACAGAACATCTTCTGAGTGAAGAAGTAGATGCGGGAGCACATTCTTAGTGAAGAAACAGGCAGGAAAACACTGAAATAGAGTGAAGCTTTGTACGGATGAAAATGCGTGAATGCGCATAGCAGAATCCAGTTGAACGCTAATATAATGGATATGAAGACGAGGAGATAAGAGATGACCGGCAGAAAGACCATAAAGTCAGCCTTGGAATCTATGATGTTTATTTGGGGACAGCCCTTGAATATAAAAGACGCGGCTGATATTTTCAATGTGGATAAAAAGGAAATATATTCATGCTTCAAGGAGCTGCAGGAAGAATACGAGAAGGAAGGCAGAGGCGTCGTGATAAGAGAGATCAACAAGAGCTTTCAGTTTACCACGCGAGCCGAAAATATCGGATACATAGAGCAGCTCTGTACACCGGTAAAGCATAAGAGGCTGTCGCAGTCCGCCCTTGAAGTGCTGGCAATCGTGGCATACAAGCAGCCCGTTACGCGGGGAGAAATCGAGTCTGTCAGAGGCATCAAGTGTGAACGTGTTCTTGAAGGCCTGATGAAAAAATCCCTGATCACCGAGGTGGGCAGAGCCGACGCAGTGGGGAGGCCTATATTGTATGGAACGACGGATGAATTTCTTAAAAGCTTCGGCTTTGAATCTTTAAAGGAGCTGCCACCTATAGAGGATATCGAGGGAGTCATGGAGGAAGAAATAAGCGGATTCAGCAGCGACGGCGCATATATGCAGCAGATTTCTATAGAACTTCCTGAGAAATAAAGCGCAGATGCCTCATCGCTGTTGGTATATAGCGAATTTGCAAGGCTGCGTTTCAAGGTGCTTGTATGCGGAATTAAGAAACAAAATCTGTATATTTGAGCTTATGTTCGTTCATTTGTAGATTTTTATTTGGAAAAGTCTGCATTCTGTATCTATGTGCTGTAATTTTAAAAAATCGACCTCTATTATTTGAAAATCAAGGAGTGCTTTATGCGCAGAATCAATATTTGTTGACGAGAATTCTAAAGATTATTGATTATATCCCAGATGAACCCTATATTCCGGGTCAACCCATTCTCCGGCTGAACCCTATAGCCCGGCTTTAGTCTATATAGCATGACTCAACCTATTCACCGGTCTATATGGCTCGGCTTAATCCGTCTTTATTTACTTGACAATATTACTAATTAGTGATAATATCAAAAACATAAATACAAACATGGGCATAGACAGTGAGGAATCACTCATGAAAATAAACACAGGCAGCGAGGAATTACTTATGAAATATGATTTAAATAAGATGCTGGAAAAAAACATGCTGGAATTCAGATGTATGAGTGGGTTAAATAATGCGGAAAAGCTGCTTAAAAAGGTTGTAGCCACTGCTGTATCCGAAAATGGTTTAACTATCTCTCAGTTTGACGTGCTGCAGGCATTGTATAGGAGCGGCAAATGTCTGCATATATATGAGCTGCTTGAGAGATTGATCACAACGCCCGGCAATATGACGGTTATACTACGCAACATGGAAAAAGCAGGACTTATCTCGCGTCAGACGGACGAGGAGGACAGGAGAGCATACCTCATAGATATAACGGATGAAGGGATAAAGGTATTTGAAAATATTTTGCCAAGTCATATAGAAAATATAAAAAAGTTTCTGGGGTCGCTGGACACAGAGGAAAAAGAGCAGCTTGTGTATTTGCTCGGTAAGATAACCTGCAAAACAGGAAGCGGCAAAACAGAAAACGGCAATGCATTAACTGAAGTCCGGGAGATATAGAGCAGAGGGGGTGTAATTAACAAACGAGAGAAAACAGCAACAACCGGAAAGAGTTACAATTAAAGCATACACAAATGTCACTAATTAAAGATATATTAATGTATGCCGGAAGCTGTGTCAATAAAACAACACATATATATATAAATATATGTAAAAATTTGTTGTATTTCTTAAAAAAACACCGTATAATGTAGTTAACAGAATTTTAACAAAAATATTTTTTAACGCAACACCAAAAAACAAAAAAAGAGAAGGGGGGGGGAGAGAGAAATTTACATATAGATAGAGGAAAGAAGGGATGATATATGAAGCTCGGCATAGATATAGGCTCGACTACAGTCAAATTGATAGCTATAGACGAAAACGAAAAAATCGTATATAAGAGATACGAACGTCATATGTCCGACGTTTTCAGAACGACCGGGGAGATGCTCAAGGAGTTTGCGGAGAAGTATCCCGGGGAATGCCGCGTGGCGATAACCGGTTCTGGAGGAATTTCTCTGGCCGAATATATCAGCATACCGTTTCAGCAGGAGGTGATCTCATGCTCCGAGGCGGTAGAGCGTTTGATACCGCAGACGGATGTGGTGATAGAGCTTGGCGGGGAGGACGCCAAGATAACGTTTTACGGCGAAAGCACCGACCAGCGTATGAACGGAACGTGTGCGGGCGGAACGGGAGCATTCATAGACCAGATGGCGCTGCTGCTCAATACCGATGCAGCCGGACTGAATACACTGGCTGAAAACTATTCCGTGATATATCCGATAGCAGCCAGGTGCGGCGTGTTCGCAAAAACGGATCTCCAGCCCCTGATAAACGAGGGGGCGGCAAAGGAGGATCTCGCGGCTTCCGTTTTTCAGGCGGTCGTAAATCAAACGATTACGGAGATTGCCTGCGGCAGGGAAATATGCGGAAACGTTGCCTTTCTGGGCGGTCCGCTTTCCTTTTTGCCGGAGCTGAGAAAGCGCTTCGCCGAAACGCTCGGGCTATCGGATGAACAGGTTATCTTTCCAGAGGATTCCGTTTACTATCCGGCAATAGGCGCTGCATACCTTGCGGAGAGCGGCGAGCCTGTGAAGCCTTTATCTCTTTGGGAAAAAATGAAGGGCAGACCTGCCGGAACGCAGGCAAAGAGCCTTGAGCCGCTTTTCAGAACGGAGCAGGACTATGAGGAATTTAAGACACGGCACAGGGCGGACAGCGTGCCTGCAAAGGACATTTCTGCTGCTGACGGTGCGGTATTTCTCGGTATAGACGCGGGTTCCACGACCACAAAAGCTGTACTGATAGATGAAGAAGGATATATGCTGTATTCATATTACGGCAACAATCGCGGAAATACGTTGGAAAGCGCTAAGGAGATACTGAGCGACATATACGATGAGCTGCCTGACGGCGCGTATATAGGATACGCTGTCACTACCGGCTACGGAGAGGAGCTCGTAAAAAAGGCTCTCAGAGCAGACGGCGGCGAGATCGAGACTGTCGCGCATTTTAACGGAGCGAGAGCATTTCTTCCCAACGTTGATTTTATCCTCGACATAGGCGGGCAGGACATGAAGTGCATCAGGATAAAGAACAATGCTGTTGACAGCATCATGCTCAATGAAGCATGCTCGTCGGGCTGCGGTTCATTTCTGGAAACCTATGCAAGGTCGGTGAACTTGAGTATAAATGAATTTGCCGACTGTGCGGTCAGGGCGGAGCATCCGGTGGATTTGGGGAGCCGCTGCACCGTATTTATGAATTCCAGAGTCAAGCAGGCTCAGAAAGAGGGCGCAAGCGTCGGCGACATAGCCGCAGGACTCTCGTATTCGGTAATAAAAAACGCTCTCTATAAGGTGATGAAGCTCAGAGATACTGACAAAATAGGAAAAGCTGTGATCGTTCAGGGCGGCACATTTCTCAACGACGCAGTGCTGCGGAGTCTGGAGCTCATCCTCGGCAGAGAGGTCGTAAGACCTGATATTGCAGGATTGATGGGAGCATACGGGGCAGCACTTATCGCTAAAAGCAAATGGGAAAAGCTTGTGCATGAAGATGGAGCACAGCAGAAATACCGTTCAAGTATCTTAGGTAGAGAAGCACTTTCACAGCTTACTATGGAGACAACGCAGAGCAGGTGCCGTGGCTGCAGCAACGGATGTAGGCTTACGATACATACATTTTCAGGCGGTGGAAGCTTCGTCATGGGTAACAGATGCGAAAAAGGCGAAAGTACCAAAACACGGGAGATAAAGACTCCGGGAGATGAATCTCAAAGGAGGAAAGGCTCAGAGGCAGGGCATGAACATGAAAATGTCGGTGAGCTGAATCTTTTCCGCTACAAGTATCACAGGCTCTTTGATTACGAACCGATAGCGGAGTCTGCGGCGTACCGGGGCAGAGTAGGGATGCCGCGCGTGCTGAATATGTATGAGAATTATCCGTTCTGGTTCACCTTCTTCACGAAGCTTGGCTTTCGTATGATGCTTTCTCCGAAGTCGGATAAGACCGTATACGAATCGGGAATGAACAGCATATCCTCCGATACGCTGTGTTATCCGGCAAAGCTGGCTCACGGACATATGCGTCGGCTTGTGGAGCAGGGTGAGAAGTTCATATTCTACCCCTGCATAAATTACGAATTGCAGGAAAACAGCGATGCGCAGAATCATTACAACTGTCCTGTAGTCGCAATGTATCCGGAGGTCATCGCCGGGAATATGACCGACCTGCTCAGAGAAAACGGCGTGACTTTCATGCATCCTTTTTTGCCGTATTTCGACGATAAAAGACTGGCAAAGCGCATGTGCGAGGAGCTTTCAAATTTTGATGTTACGGAAAAGGAGGTTCGCAGTGCCATTATGGCCGCCAGAGCCGAAGATGCAGCTTTTAAGAACGATGTAATGCGTAAGGGAGAGGAAATCATCGGATATATCGAGGAGACGGGCGGACACGGCATAGTGCTCTCAGGCCGTCCCTACCATCTGGATCCCGAGATCAATCATGGCATAGATAAGATGATAGCGTCATATGGATTTGCCGTGCTGACCGAATCGTCAGTGGCGCATATGGGGAAAATCGAAGAGCCTTTACGAGTGCTGGATCAGTGGACGTATCACGACCGGCTGTACAGGGCGGCGGAATTCTGCGGAGGCCGGGACGACATGGAATTCGTTCAGCTCAACTCATTCGGCTGCGGCATCGACGCCATAACCACGGATGAAGTGGAGGAGATACTGGCTTCTCATAACAAGCTGTACACCGTTTTGAAGATAGACGAGGTCACAAATCTCGGAGCGGCAAAGATAAGGATACGTTCTCTTAAGGCTGCTATCAAGCAGCGCGATGAAAATCACGTACGTCACGGTGAAAGAACGGGGTATTGGCAAAGACCGATATATACGAAAGCCATGAAGTCTGAGTACACGCTGATACTCCCGCAGATGGCACCGATGCAGTTCGATCTCATAGAAAAGGCATTCCTTCAGGCAGGATACAATGCGGTGATGCTGCCCGATGTGGATAAACAGGACGTAGAGCTTGGAGTGAAATACATAAATAACGATGCCTGTTATCCGACTATCGTAACATGCGGGCAGATAATAAGCGCCCTCGTGTCGGGGAAATATGACCCTGATAAAACCGCAGTGGTGCTGCCGCAGACGGGCGGTGCATGTAGGGCGAGCAATTACATATCGCTTCTCAGGAAGGCATTGAGGGAGCTGGGAATGGAGCAGATCCCTGTCGTATCATTCAACGGAAGTAGGAAGCTGGAGCAGAATCCGGGAATGCGCTTTACGCTGCCTTTTATCAAGGGGCTGATGTATGCGCTGCTGTACGGTGATCTGTTCATGCGGCTGACTAATAGGGTACGTCCTTATGAAGCTGTAAAGGGAAGCACGATGGCGCTTTACAGAAAGTGGAATGTGGTTGCGAAGGAAAATATCGAAGACCTTAGCCTTAAAACGTTTTGCAGGAATGTAAAGGATATCGTCAGCGAATTTGACGAGCTGCTCGTAGTTGAGAAAACCGTTAAGCCCAGAGTGGGTATAGTGGGAGAAATTCTTGTTAAGTATCATCCCAACGCCAACAACAAGCTCGTGGATATCATCGAAAAGGAGGGCGGCGAGGCGGTGGTTACGGATATGTTTGACTACATGATGTACATACTTAAAATCGGCGAATTCAATTATGAAAAGATGGCAGGGACATATGCGGGGTATCGCTTGAATCGTATGGCTATGAAGCTCGCATATCACTATCACAGGGCGGTCGAGACTGCGCTTTCTGCCAGCAAACGATTCAGTGCGCCGCTGCATATAGATGAAATCGCGGAAAGGACGAAGGAGGTCGCTTCCCTGGGAATGCAGAGCGGAGAGGGCTGGATGCTGGTAGGTGAAATGAAGGAGCTCATCGAGAGCGGAGTAGAAAACATAGCCTGCCTGCAGCCGTTTGGCTGTCTGCCTAATCACGTGGTGGGCAAGGGAATGATAGCACCGATAAAAAGGCTCCATCCCAATGCCAACATAGTGGCTCTGGATTACGACCCCGGAGCAAGCGAGGTCAATCAGCTTAACAGGATAAAGCTGATGATGGCTTCGGCTCACAGGAAGCTGGCGTAACGTTTTGAAATAACTCAACCTTTCTACCTGTTTGAACTTTTGTGCAGATAGCATGTCGTGAATTCCTCACAGAAAACTTTTAAGGGTGCTCATGCAAGCGGTCTGCTCGGTAACGCACATAAACGTATTGCCCGAGGAATTACATAAGAGTTTCCTTGTTCATAAAATCTCCTCTACCGCATAAATTGGCAGAGGGGATTTTTTTTAATGAAAAAGAGAAAAATCGTTTTTATAGCGGCGGTGATCGCCGTTGTTGCCGCCAGATTTGCGGTCTATGTGAGAGAAAACGGGGTAGTTAACATAAGCAGCGAGGACATCGGCATATCTGCAGGTCAGGCAGTGCTCATCGACGGCAATACGGGAAAGGTGCTCTATGAAAAGGCAGCGGATGAAAAGGCGTATCCCGCAAGCACCACCAAGATAATGACGGCGCTTATAACGCTGGAAACACTCGAAAAATACGACAGTCCGGTGGAACAGAAGGTAACGGTACCCGAGGCCGCAGAGGGTGTAGAGGGCTCATCAATATATCTTAAAGCCGGAGAGAAAATATCTATCGAGGACCTGCTTTACGGACTTATGCTCGTGTCGGGAAACGATGCGGCAGTTGCCCTTGCGGAGATAATCGGAGGGGATGAGGAAACGTTTGTCGATATGATGAATGAAAAAGCGAAAGAGCTGGGCTGCGATAACACTCACTTCGTCAATCCCAACGGTCTGTTCGATGAGGAGCATTACACTACTGCAAGGGATATGGCGGTGATAGCGTATGAGGCGATGAAAAACGAAACCTTCCGCAAAATCGTATCCGCGGATTCCTGGACAGCCGAGCGCGAGGACAGCGACTACATAACGTTTTATAATAAAAACAAGACCATCAGCCAGTACGAAGGCGGAAACGGGATAAAAATAGGCTATACGAAAAGCTCAGGCAGAACGCTTGTAGCGTCGGCAAAGCGTGGTGATGCGCAGATGATAGCCGTAGTTATGAGTGCTCCCGACTAGTTTGAGGATGCGTACAGAATGATGGATTACGGCTTCCGTCTTACCGATTGAGCAGCATTACCGCCCGTTGCCGGACAGATTTAGGCTTGTCGACCGGATGTCTTGATGGGAAGCTTTGCTTCCCGCTTTAGGCTTGTCACCGGAGGTTTAGCAAACAAGTTCTGATGTGCATGTCAATCGGGCGTCAACCTACTCACATAGAACTCTCGCCTTAACTTATTCGCATAGAACTAACGCCTTCTTATTTGCATATCATAACCTTATAACGTGAATATGTAAATTCGGAAGGGATACCATGACATATATAAGCGGCCTATGCGCCGATGTGGGAACTGTGAACTGTCCGTGTCCTCTTGCGGATACGGGAGATTGCCTGATCTGCAGCAGGCTGGCAGGAAAGGACGAATGCTCATGCGAATGGGCAGGCGTATGTATACATAACGAGTACATTCAAAACGGGAGCGTGATAAGGGGAGCGCGTGAAAACACGCAGGTAGATATTTTAAAGAAGATATGGTACGGAAAGGAAGCATTGGTCATCGTTCTCAAGGTAAGCAGAGGCTTTGCTTTGTGGGCAGCCCGCCCCGGGAGCTTTGTATTCGTCACTCCCGTTGGAAGAAGTGAAATTTCCAATGTGCCGATCTCGGTGATGAGAGCGGATCCGGAGAAAGGAGAGCTCTTTATTGCAATAAGGATGATCTCCGCAAAGACAAAGGCGATAGCTGGTGAAGAAAAAAGCCTGCTGCTGCGGGGCGTATACAGGAATGGACTGCTCGGGCGCGGGCTTGAGGGTCTGAGAGAGGATTGCGCCGACAGAAAGAGCGATAGGAAGAAATGGCTCGTGATAACCAGGGGAATGGGCTTTGCTCCTGCCGTAAATCTGACAGCTGCGGCAGCGGAGCATGTAGATATGGATTTTATCGTGGATACGGATAAGGTGGGCGACGATATCGTCATGGATTATCTGCAAAAAAACGCTGATTCAGATAAAGATTGCCGGTGCGGGGCTCAGATCAGTTTCCGGAAGGCATCTCTTGAGCAGGCGGTGAAGAAAATGAATTTGCAGCGGGGCGGAACGGGGATATGGCGTGAAAGACGGAATTCGGTTGTGCCTGAGGGCTTCAATGCAGAGGTCTACGACAGAATTATTCTTCTTACGTCCGATTATTATATAAAAGCGCTATCCGAATACATGCGGATACCGCCGCACAAGCTGGTGTACAGCAACAATTTCCGCATGTGCTGCGGCGAGGGAATATGCGGAGCATGCGGGCATATAGACAGCCGAGGCAACGTATCGAAGATGTGCAAATGCCGCAGCGTAAACATTGCAGAGCTGCTGTGAGAAATGCGCAATGGGGGAGTGCTGATTTATAGTCGGTACTCCTTTTTATTTGCGCTGCCGGGCGCTTGAATTTATAAAAGCGTCGTGTATAATAAAAACAGGGGAGAAGGCACACAGCATGGACAGATCTTTAGTAAAAGCAATTTGCGTAATAACCGCTTTTTTCATGGCTATTGCGGTCATCATATGCTATATCGCAGCGATGAGAAGCACGTCGTATCTGGCGACGGAGATAGATGAGAAGATAGTTGCCACTGCGGAAAAATCGGCCAATGATTTCAGCGCGGAGTTCAACCATATGGAGGGGTTGACCGATTCCCTCACTTCTTATGTAATGACTACCTTTGATAGGGACAGCTATGAGGCGGCGCCGGAAGCGTATGTGAAAGCGTATAAGGAAGAGCTGGCTGAAATGATAAAAAGCATGCTGTCCACGGTGAAAAGCGCACATAGTCTGTACGTAACATTTAACCCGGAGCTTACTGAAATGGACGATGAGGTTTGGTACGCATGGGTAGACGGTGAAATTCAGGAAATCTATGCTGATTTTCAAAACAACGTAAGAAAGTTTGAGCTCCCGTACACGGATGAGATGGAGTATTTTTTCAAGCCTCAGGGCAAGGATTACGGCGTGTGGACGGAGCCGTATTACGATGTGGACATAGATGAAGAGGTTTTTTCGTATTCGCGGGCTATATACATAGATGATTTTTTTTGTGGGAATCGCCGGAGCTGATATCAATGCGGATGACATGGTCAGTGTTATCAAAGAGATGAACCTGTATGAGGGCGGATATGCAGCGCTTCTCGATGATAATTACGAGTTTATAATCCACAATGACGACAATAACTCCGAAGAAGAAAGAATAAGCGAAATGCTGTCGGCAGCGCTTGAAGGTGATAAAGATGCTGAAAACAGCGAAGCTTCCGTAGAAGAGAGCGAAGAGGGTATATTATCGGGAGAGATAAACTATACCTTTGAAGGAAACGATAGGCTCATGGGCTTCTCAAAGATGAGAAACGGATGGATATTTATCGTTGTTCAACCCGAAAAAGCCGCGTACGAACCATTACGCTCTCTCAGAGGCGGCATCTTGGTTCTGGATTTCATATTGGCCGCCGTTTTTATTGCTTTTCTCGTAATTTTCACAAGACCGTTTATCAAGAAAAACAATACCCTGGAAAACACCAACCGTGAGCAGGAAATCATGCTTGCGTATCAGTCGAGACAGGCGAAAATCGGAGAAATGGTAAGCAACATAACCCATCAGTGGAAGCAGCCTCTGAACACCATAAATTTGATATTGCATAATTTGCTGGACAGCTACCGTTACGGTGACTTTGATGAGAATAGGCTGGAAAAAAGCGTTAATAAGGTCGAAAACATCGTGGAAAAGATGTCGGAAACCATCACAGATTTTTCGGATTTTCTTAAACCCGACAGGGAAAAGGAATGCTTTGATGTAAGGGACAATATCGAAAATGCACTCGCCCTTATGGAGGAAAGCGTAAGTATCAACAATATACAGGTGGAGATCATTGCCGAATCAGAGAGAAATGTCTACGGATATTACAATGATATAACGCACGTCATTTTCAATTTGCTCAACAATGCGAGAGACGC
>Ga0192273_1052_pt1 | contig 15580 bp, 9 predicted proteins | sample Koala_Koa24_F3_FD_131270 | JGI IMG/M metagenome (GOLD analysis project Ga0192273, IMG submission 131270) | Enriched cells from koala feces incubated with labeled cellulose particles, San Francisco Zoo, California, United States - Koala_Koa2-4_F3 ... | reverse complement strand
AAGAGAAAACATTATTGCGGATTTTGATATCTTTTGTGGTGAATGCTCGCAAAATGAAATTTCTCGAATTCGTGAGAAATTTAATCAGCGTAAATATAATGTCGTTATTGGTATTGGCGGCGGTAAAACGTTGGATACGGCAAAAGCCGTAGCGTATTACCAAAAAATTCCGGTGGTGGTGGTGCCGACAATTGCTTCCACAGATGCGCCAACCAGTTCTCTGGCAGTAATTTACACCCCGGAAGGCCAGTTTAGCGAATATCTGTTTTTCCCGAAAAACCCGGATATGGTGATTATGGATACTGGCGTCATTTCAGCCGCGCCAGTGCGTCTGCTGGTGGCCGGTATGGGAGATGCATTGTCAACCTGGTTTGAGGCGAGAGCCAATCAGGCGTCAGGAAAAGCCACAATGGCAGGTGGGGCGTCGACACTGGCGGCACTGGCTATTGCCCGACTCTGTTATACCACGCTACTGGAAGATGGCTATAAGGCAAAAGTCGCGGTTGAACAAGGTGTTAGCACCAAAGCGGTAGAGAATATTATCGAAGCTAATACCTATCTTAGCGGCATTGGATTTGAGAGTAGCGGCCTGGCGGCAGCTCATGCCATTCATAACGGCATGACGCAACTGGAGGAATGCCATCATTGCTACCACGGTGAAAAAGTGGCATTTGGCGTCCTGGTACAGCTCGTACTGGAAAACGCACCACAGGAGGAAATTGAAACCGTACTCAATTTCTGCCATAGCGTTGGCTTGCCGACAAATCTTCATATGTTAGGCGTGAAGGAAATTAATAAAGATAAATTACGGGCAGTGGCTAAAGCCGCGACTGCTGAAGGGGAAACTATCCATAATATGCCATTCGTAGTAACAGCGCAGGACGTTCTTTGTGCAATTTTAACTGCACATCATTTGGGACTTTAAAAAATAATACGGCCTGTGCAAAGCAGGCCGTTGGTGTCATTTTAAATACTTCATTCGGGAATAAATATGACCAGTAACTGGAAACGTTGGATCACGCTGGCGTTATGTGGTATTGCCGGAAGTGCAATATATAAATTGCCTTATTTACGGGAAACCTATTACGACGCGATGCAGCAGGCTACAGGAGCGACTAATGCTGAACTTGGTTTTCTAATGACAGCCTATGGTCTGGTGAACTTTTTATTATATCTACCTGGCGGTTGGGCTGCCGATAGATTTTCTGCACGTAAATTAATGACCTTTTCATTAATTTCCACCGGGATAAGCGGTTTTTATTATGCGACCTTCCCCTCGTATACCATGATCTGTTTGTTACATGCACTTTGGGCTGTTACAACCGTATTTACGTTTTGGGCCGTGTGTGTGCGAATTATTCGTACCCTGGGAACCAGCGAAGAACAAGGACGCTTATACGGTTACTGGTTTCTGGGTAAGGGATTAACCTCCATTGTACTGGGATTTCTTTCCGTGCCGGTATTTGCCAAATTTGGCGAAGGTGTTGATGGTTTACGGGCGACAATTATTTTTTATTCCGTAGTGACTATTCTGGCCGGTGTTTTAGCCTGGTTTGTTTGTCAGGATGAAACACACAGCGAAGATAAAGCGAATTTCCGTCTGGCAGATATGGCATTCGTGCTGAAAATGCCGACGGTTTGGCTGGCAGGTGTTGTGACCTTTTGTATGTGGTCAATTTATATCGGCTTTGGCATGGTCACGCCGTATCTCACGCAGATCCTGCATATGGGCGAATCGGAAGTGGCAGTTGCCAGTATTCTTCGCGCCTATGTGTTATTTGCGATGGGGGGATTAATTGGCGGACAACTGGCCGACCGCTGTGCGTCACGCACGCGTTTTATGATTTACGCCTTTATCGGCATGATTGTCTTTACTACCGTTTATTTCTTCCTGCCCGGTGAGTCGCGCTACGTCACTATTGCGCTGGCGAATATGGTTGCGTTGGGCGTGTTTATTTACTCTGCGAATGCCGTGTTCTTCTCAATTATTGATGAGGTTCGGATCCCGGCAAAAGTCACAGGGACTGCTGCGGGTCTGATCTCTTTACTGACCTATTTCCCGGAAATCTACTGCTACACGATGGTGGGCAATATGGTCGACCGCAAACCGGGTATTGCCGGTTATCAGGATGTTTTCCTGTTCATGTTGGTTTGCGCATTCATCGGCCTTATCGCCGCACTGGTCCTCCAGCGTGTGAATCGTAAAAGTAAAAATCAAGTCAATGAAATCACTGAAAACAATGCGGATTGCGCATCCTGAATCTGACGGGGGAACCAATGGTGGACATGATTAATGAAAGTGCACGGCAAACGCCAGTCATTGCACAAACGGACGTTCTGGTTATCGGGGGCGGTCCGGCAGGATTATCCGCTGCCATTGCGGCAGGGCGGTTAGGTGCCAGAACCATGATTGTTGAGCGCTACGGGTCGCTAGGCGGCGTATTGACGCAGGTCGGGGTAGAAAGTTTTGCCTGGTATCGCCATCCGGGGACGGAAGATTGTGAAGGGATCTGTCGTGAGTATGAAGGCCACGCACGAGCGCTGGGTTTCACACGACCAGAACCTCAGTCAATTAGCGAAGTTATAGATACTGAAGGATTTAAAGTTGTCGCCGATCAGATGATTACGGAATCTGGCGTTGAGCCGTTATATCACTCCTGGGTTGTGGACGTGATCAAGGACGGGGATACGTTATGCGGTGTTATCGTCGAGAATAAATCAGGTCGAGGGGCAATTCTGGCGAAAAGAATCGTCGATTGCACGGGGGATGCTGATATTGCCGCTCGTGCAGGCGCGCCCTGGACGAAACGGAGCAAGGACCAACTGATGGGCGTCACCGTGATGTTCAGTTGCGCAGGTGTTGATGTGGCACGCTTTAACCGTTTTGTTGCGGAAGAACTTAAGCCGACCTACGCGGATTGGGGCAAAAACTGGACGATTCAAACCACGGGTAAAGAAGACCCGATGTTTAGCCCGTATATGGAGGATATTTTTACCCGCGCGCAACAGGATGGTGTGATTCCAGGCGACGCCCAGGCGATTGCCGGAACCTGGTCGACCTTTTCTGAAAGCGGTGAGGCTTTCCAGATGAATATGGTGTACGCCTTTGGTTTTGACTGTACCGATGTCTTCGATTTAACCAAAGCTGAGATTGCCGGAAGGCAGCAAGCATTATGGGCAATTGACGCACTACGCCACTATGTTCCGGGCTTTGAAAATGTACGGTTACGCAATTTTGGTGCCACGCTGGGGACGCGTGAATCACGGCTTATTGAGGGGGAAATACGTATTGCTGATGATTACGTCCTTAATCAGGGGCGTTGTTCGGACAGTGTAGGGATTTTCCCGGAATTTATTGATGGTTCCGGTTATCTCATTTTGCCAACGACCGGGCGTTTCTTTCAGATCCCTTATGGTTGTCTGGTGCCGCAAAAAGTGGAGAACCTTTTGGTCGCCGGTCGCTGTATTTCCGCAGGCGTAGTTGCACATACTTCTATGCGTAACATGATGTGTTGTGCCGTTACCGGTGAGGCCGCAGGTACTGCCGCCGTGGTTTCGCTACAGCAAAATTGCACCGTGCGTCAGGTTGCTATCCCTGATTTGCAAAACACGCTGCAACAGCAGGGCGTACGTCTGGCATAACAACAAGGCGCAGAGAGCTGAAAGCCTGTCTGCGCCTTGCAGGAGAAAGACCATGAGGGATGATGACCTGGAGCACTTAAGTGCCAATTACTGGATAACCACAGTTCTCTGCGGCCTCTTTTTGGGGATATTCCTGTTCATGCTGCAACAGCATCAGCGTGGTTTAGCTCTGTATTGTATTGCGGCTCTTTCACTTATTTGCGCCTTTTTTTCTTTACGCCTTTCCCGACAATTGCAACACATGAAAAAGGAACGGCGAAATATTCGACCTCATTGAATGAAAACATTCAGGAGACTGAAATGCACTATTTAAAAAAACGCTTTTCTTTGATTGAACTGAATGTGTTTATCCCAGCAATATTATTTATTGCGGTAATCATTCTGTGTTTGACGATATATCCACAAGATACCAGCCGGTATATAAATAAAATACATCATTTTTTAACCTGGGAAATGGGCGGGATTTTTCTGGTCATGACTTTTCTGGTTGTACTTTGTTGTCTGTGGCTGGCCTTCTCACGTTATGGCGATATCTTGTTAGGTCAGTCGGGAGAAAAACCTGACTTCAGCTTGTTAACCTGGCTTGGACTTATTTTTACTTCTGGAACGGGGGGCAGCTTGTTATATCTGGCCTCTGTAGAGTGGATTTGGATCATTCAGCAACCGCCTTTTGGCGCAACAGCAGGAAGCGCTCAGGCTGCTCGTTGGGCCTCTGCTTATGGCATGTTCCATTGGGGGCCGTCCGCATGGGCGTGGTATCTGATTTGTGCCGTTCCCATTGGTTGGTTTATGCATGTTAAGAAAACGAACTCATTAAAGGTCAGTGATTTATGTCGTGGATGTTTGGGAGCGCGTGCGGATGGTTTTTGCGGGCATTGTGTGAATTTTTTCTACATGTTTGGTTTGCTCGGCGGCGCGGTAACGTCTCTGGCGCTGGGAACGTCGATGATTTCTGCCGTATTTTGCCATGTGTTCCATCTGGATCCTGCCGGGCAGTTTATCAATGTCATGGTTATTTTTATCTGGACGCTAGTACCATTATTCATTCTCTTTTTTGGACTTAAAAAAGGTGTGGCATGGGCCAGTAACTGGAATATTCGTGCTGACATTTTGATGCTACTGGCAATACTGATTTGTGGACCAACGGCATTTATACTTAATCAATCAATTGATGGTCTCGGCCTGATGCTGCAAAATTTTGTAGCGATGAGTTTAAGTACCGATGCTATTGGTCGTAGCGGATTTCCACAGATGTGGACCGTATTTTATTTTTCATGGTGGGTCGTGTATGCCATCCCATTCGGTTTATTTATCGCCCGTATTTCAAAAGGAAGGACGCTCCGGCAATTGATTGTATGTGGAACTCTGGCAGGTTCATTGGGATGCATGGTTTTTTACATGGTACTGGCTAATTTCGGCTTATCGTTGCAGACAACTCATGTCATCGATTTTGTTCCCATACTTAACGAACAAGGGCGAGGCGTTGTCGTTTCTCGTTTACTGGAGCAGCTACCCGCAAGTCAGGTGTTTTTGGTTGCTTTTGGGGCTATAGCATTAATTTCATATATTACCGGACACTGTACTGTGGGTTATGCCCTCGGTTTTGCGACGCAAAAACGGGCAGATAGTGAGAGTGAACCGGCATTCTGGAACGTGGCATTTTGGTTGATTATGACTGGAATCGTCGCCATCACACTCTATCTTCTTGATGCGCAAAGTCTGCAACCGCTACAAACGGTGTCTATTCTGGCTGGACTACCGCTTTGCGGCGTGGTGTTTATTTTATTGAAGAGTTTTTTGACACAGCTTGCGGCTGAAGAGAAAAACGCGAGAGATGAATAATGATGTTCAGGAATGCCCGGTAATTTGCATTATCGGGCATTTTACCGAACGGGAATTAACTCAGGATCGCACGAAAATATCCCGCCAGATTTTCTCCAAGACGAATTAAATTATTTTCTCCCTGACTCAGCGCGGTGGGGAAATCACAAGGACCATTGACGACGGAAAAACAGGCTTCTATTCCACACTGGCGTAACTCATTCAGATCAAGTTGATCATCGATATACCCGGCAATTGCGATAACCGGAACGCCCATCATCTGGGCAACTTTGGCTGCGCCTACGGGCGCTTTGCCATTCAGGCTCTGACTATCTAATTTCCCTTCACCGACAATGGCCAATGCTGCGTATTTTAAATGTTGGGTATATTGAATCGCTTCCAGCACGAGCGAAATACCCGGTTGTAAGCGAGCATCGAGAAAAGCCATCAAGGCCGCGCCAACGCCGCCAGCCGCCCCAGAACCGGGTATCGTATCGACGTCTTTACCACAACAACGGTAGATGCAACGGGCATAGTTTTTCATTCCCTGTTCCAGTTGCTCAAGGTCGTCAGCACTGGCCCCTTTTTGTTGACCGAAAACCCGGGTCGCGCCGTTATCGCCGGTTAGTGGGTTGGTGACATCACAGGCTGCAATAAATTTCACATTTTTCAATCGTGGATCGAGGTGCTGTAAGTCAATGTGGTGAATTGCCGCCAGCCCCATCCCATTAACAGAGACTGATAGCCCTTCGGCGTCTGTAAACGATGCGCCAAGTGCCGACATCAACCCAATACCGCCATCATTTGTAGCACTGCCACCCAGGCATAGAATAACGGTATCAATATTGTGTTCCAGGGCGGCGAGAATAAGTTCGCCAGTGCCAAACGACGTCGTATAAAGGGGAGAACGCAGGACAGGAGAAACCAGTTCCAGCCCTGAAGCTTGTGCCAGTTCTATCACTGCGGTGGTTTGGTTGCCTAAAATACCGTATTGCGCATGTATTGATTCGCCAAGCGGTCCGGTGACTTTTTTAGTGTAAAACGTACCGTCAGTCGCATGAATGAGTGTTTCGAGCGTGCCTTCGCCGCCGTCAGCCACGGGCAAACACACCAGTTGGCTGCCAGGCAGGACCTTGCGCCAGCCGGTTGCCAGCGCTTCGGCGACTTTCCATGCAGGAAGGCATTCTTTAAAGGAGTCGGGGGAGATAACTATCTTCATAGCAGGTCTCTCAAAATAGGGGAATGGGGCAGGGCAATGAGTGAACGAAGGGAACCGGTGGTTCCCTTAATTCATTATTTACGGATAGTGAAATTGGCTTGTGTTTCAAGCGCCCGAATTAACGCAGAATGATCCCACTCTTTACCACCGAGCGCGGCGCAGGCGCTAAATAACTGCTGTGTCGTCGCCGTGTTAGGAAGCGGGGTATTCAACAGGCGGGCATTCTCCAGCGCCAGATTCAGATCTTTTTGATGCAGACTAATACGAAAACCGGGTTCGAATGTTCCTTTAATCATCCGTTCGCCATGAACTTCCAGCACGCGAGAGGAGGCAAACCCTCCCATCAGCGCTTCACGTACGCGGGCGGGATCGGCACCTGATTTACTGGCAAAGAGCAGGGCTTCAGCCACCGCTTCAATATTCAGTGCAACAATAATTTGGTTAGCGACTTTGCACGTTTGACCATCACTGACGTTACCGACCAGAGTGATATTTTTACCCATCAATTCCAGAATCGGTTTGATCTGCAAATAAACCTCTTCACATCCGCCAACCATAATGGAAAGCGTCCCGGCTTTCGCGCCAACTTCACCGCCAGAGACGGGCGCATCGATATATTCCGCGCCTCCCGCGATAATACGTTGTGCAAATGCTTTGGTGGCAACCGGGGAAATTGAACTCATATCAATCACAATTTTCCCGTGGCTTAAACCGTGTATTACGCCATAGTTGGGATGAAAAAGAACATCCTCAACATGTGGGGTATCAGGGAGCATGGTGATGATGACCTCACACTCCTGCGCGACTTCACGCGGTGTAGAGCAAACAATGCCACGTTCACCAATAAGCTCTTGCGGTGCAGGTTCAAAATGCGCTGAAAAATAAAGAGTATGTCCGGCTTGTTGTAAATTATAAGCCATCGGCTTACCCATTATGCCGGTGCCGATAAATCCAATATTCATGATAAATACCTCAGGGATTAAAATTGAGTCTCGTTTTTTAGCCAGCGTAGACTTTCAGTCGTTGTCGTAGATGGAACATATTCGCAACCAATCCATCCCTGATAACCAATCTGGTCTATATAATTTAACAACCACGGGTAATTAATTTCTCCCGTCCCTGGTTCATGACGCCCAGGGTTATCGGCTAATTGAATATGTCCAATGTTATTCAGGTTGTTTTTGATTGTTGTAGCAATATTCCCTTCCATGATTTGCATATGATAAATATCGTATTGATAGCGAAAATCAGGATGATTTACATCATGAATAATATTGAGAGCTTGTCTGGTGTTGTTAACAAAAAAACCGGGAATATCTTTTGTATTAATGGCTTCCAGAACTAACTTTATGCCATGAGAAGCCAATTTATCTACTGCATAGCGCAAATTTTCGACCAGTGTTTCATGACATTGTTCATGCGAATAACCACCTGGATGCTTTCCTGCAAGGCAATTAACTTGTGAACAATTAAGGGCCTGGGCATATTCTATCGCTCTGCAAACACCCTCCTGAAATTCTTTTGCCCGACCAGGATGACATGCAATACCCCGTTCACCCTCTTGCCAGTTACCCGCAGGAAGATTAAACAAAACCTGAGTCAGATTATGTTGATGCAGTTGCGAAGCCAGCTCGTCAGTGGAAAAGTCATAGGGAAAAAGATATTCAACGCCGTGGAATCCTGCGTGACTTGCCTGCGCAAAACGTTCAATAAATGGATGCTCGGTAAAAAGCATTGATAAATTCGCTGCAAACTTTGCCATAATCCTGTTTCCTTATAAGTCGAGAGTTTCTTCAAATTCTGTGACTTTATTAATGTCAGGTCCCATAGCGATATTAGTCACGCGTTCAGTAATAATTTCTACAACAACAGGTACGTGAAATTCGTCACGCAAACGCTGGGCTTCTTGCAGTGCAGGCGCAATATCCTGTGATGCGAATACGCGAATCGCTTTACATCCTAATCCTTCAACCACAGCTTTATGATCAACGCCATAACCATTAATTTCTGGAGCATTAATATTTTCAAATGACAGTTGAACGCAATAATCAATATCAAATGCACGTTGTGATTGACGAATCAAACCAAGATAAGCGTTGTTAAGTAAAATATGGATATACGGAAGATTAAATTGTGCGCCGACGGCTAATTCTTCAATCAAGAATTGAAAATCGTAATCACCGGATATTGCCACAACGGGAACAGATGGATCAGCTTTTACCGCGCCCAGTGCTGCGGGCATTGTCCAGCCTAGCGGCCCAGCCTGACAGGCATTAATCCAGTGGCGTGGGCGGTAAACATGTAAAAATTGGTTTGCGGCGATTTGCGCCAGACCAATTGTCGAAATATAGCGTGTCTCCGGTCCGAAAACCTTATTCATTTCGTGATACACGCGCTGCGGTTTAATTGGATTGCAGTCAAAGTCTGAACGACGAAGCATTGTGCGTTTACGCTCGGCACATTCGGCAATCCAGCGACTGCGGTCTTTCAGTTCTCCACGTGACTTCATATCACGGGCGACCTGAATAAATAGCGTTAAGGCGCTTTCAGCATCAGAAACAATGCCCAGATCCGGCGCAAATATCCGGCCAATTTGTGCAGGTTCGATATCAACATGAATGAATTTGCGGCCTTCGGTGTAGGTCTCAATGGCTCCGGTATGGCGGTTTGCCCAACGGTTACCGATACCAAAAACAAAATCTGAGGCCAGATAACTGGCGTTACCATAGCGATGACCCGCCTGACATCCCATGCGACCAATCATTAGGGGGTGATCGTCTGATAAAGCGCCCCAACCGCGTAAGGTTTGAATGACGGGAACGCCAGTTAACTCGACAAACTCACGCAACAATTCACTCGCTTCGGCGTTAATAATGCCACCGCCAGCGATGATGACGGGCTTTTCGGCGTCATTTAGCATTTCTAATGCGCGTACGGCCTGGGCCCGTGTTGCCTTAGGTTGCCAGGGGGTTAGTGGCTGATAGAGATCGATATCAAACTCAATTTCGGTCATCTGAACATCAAAAGGGAGATCTAAAAGAACCGGGCCAGGGCGGCCTGAACGCATTTCCCAGAAGGCTTTCTGGAATATCCCCGGCAACTGACCCGCTTCGAGAATTGTGCGAGCCATTTTGGTTACTGGCGTGGCGATAGCCTCAATATCGACGGCCTGGAAATCTTCTTTATGAAGTTTTCCTACGGGAGCTTGACCAGTAATGCAGAGAATAGGAATGGAATCCGCAGAGGCAGAATACAGCCCGGTAATCATATCAGTGCCCGCAGGGCCTGATGTGCCAATACACACGCCAATATTGCCATTCTGACTGCGGGTGTAACCTTCAGCCATATGCGAGGCGCCCTCAACATGACGGGCCAGAATATGATCAATACCGCCTGATTTTTTCATCGCGGCATAGAGTGGGTTTATTGCTGCGCCGGGTACACCAAAAGCAACGCTAATGCCTTCTTTTTTCAGTATTTCTACTGCAGCTTCGATTGCACGCATCCTCGCCATACATTATTTCTCCTGATATTTACGCTGAGTTGAATAGTCAGTCAATTTTGGAATTTAACGATGAAATATCTTTGAGGAAATAAAAGGGCAGAACAAATTTCGCTGCACTGTTTCACAGTGAAACAACTCGTATGCCTGTGTTGTTTCAGTTTGAATAATTATAAATATCAAACGCAAAGATTTCAGATGTTGTTGGCAGTTTTAAAATTTATCTAATGTATCATTCGTTTTTTATTGCTTTAACGGTTATTATTTCTAATGTATGTGTGATTACATTGTTGATAAGGTCTGTTTTTGTAATGATCCAGGCTAGATATTATTGCGTTTGATCAAGCTTACTGGCATAGCATTCTGATACAAGTTCTGAAAATGACTTGAATGGATATTATTATAATGAATAAAGAGTCGTATCATAATGATCTAAAAAATAAATGGAAAATGTTTGTTAAGCATGGTTGGGTCGCGACAAATTCGACTAATCATGTGATGCTGAGGTCATGGCAAAAATGTCTCAAGCATTGTGACCCTCGCCACTGGAACACGCCTGTCAAAGCTTCCGGGCAAACATTGCAGACGATTTTTTCTCGTAACGAAGAGTTTATTAGAATTTCACAAAGAGTTGTTGAAGACCATTTCACCCTGGCTGGTGACGACCGGTTGGCATTTTTGATCATTGACCCACACGGCTGGGTTCTATCGTTGAATGCAGCAGGCGATTATTCCAGTCAATTGCGAGAGTTAGGAATTGAATCTGGTATGTCATGGGCCGAAGATGGCATTGGAACCAATGTATATAGTCTTTGTCGGGAAACAAATTTATATACACAACTGGAAGGAGCAGAACATTTTAGTGAACAGCTACATTGTTATGCGATGAGCGCTGCTCCGGTCATTGATTATTATGGTAATATCCATGGATACATTGTATGTATAATTGAAACCACCGCCGAGCTTGTTAAATTAAAAACATCATATTCATGTGCAACAGAAATCGCTAATTATATCTATATTGAGAATGAACAAAAGTTAATAAACAAAGTACTTTGCCAGCATAATGCTGTGATTGAATGTATGGATGACGGTTTTATTTGTTGGAATAGTCATTCTTTAATTACGATGGTTAATTCTCAAGCACAAACACTACTGAATATTGATAAAGAAAGTTTAATTGGTCAGAACATCCGAAAAGGATTCGTATTTCCGCCGATTTTGAATGAGGCAATTACACAACGAAACAAACTATCGCAAAAGCAAATTGTCCTCGAATGCCGTGGCGAATTTATTGAACTTATGGTTACCCTTCGCCCGTTAAGCGATGGTTCGTTTTTGCTTTTTCTTCATCCATTAGACAAAATCAGGAAAATAGCCCAACAGCAAATAAGCACTAATGCAAATTTTACCTTTGACAGTTTACATGCGGCTTCAGGTGGTATGAAGCAGGTATTACTTATCGCTCGCCGGGCAATTAAATCCATCTCTCCGATTTTGATCAATGGCGAAGAAGGTGTGGGAAAATTGAGTTTGGCGATGGCAATACATAATGAGAGCGAGCAACGTGATGGGCCATTTATTTCTGTAGATTGTCAGATGCTATCACCAGAAAATATCTTACACGAACTTCTTGGCTCTGATGTTGGCCCTTCGCCATCGAAATTTGAACTGGCTCATAATGGCACCTTATATCTGGATAAAGTCGAATATCTATCAGGGGAAGTTCAGAGTGTTTTATTGAAAGTATTGAAAACGGGGCTTGTTACTCGCTCAGACAGCCATCGTTTGATCCCCGTACGCTTTCGTCTGATTACATGTACCAGTAGTTCTTTACGTGAGTACGTGCAACAAGGGGCTTTTAGCCGACAGCTATATTATGAGATCTCCATGAATGAAATTGAAATTCCGCCATTGCGCAAACGTCGTGAAGATCTCAAGCAAATGATTGACGATATTATTGATAAGTATCAGGAGCGCACTCGAAAAAAAATGACAATCACGCCTGACGCAAATTCAGTTCTGCTTGAGTACCGTTGGCCTGGGAACATCTCCGAGTTCAAAAATCGAATGGAGAAGGTATTTATTAACTGCAATCGACTTGTACTCGGGTTAGAGAATATTCCTCTGGATATCCGACAAAATAACAGTAGTGGCGACGATGATATCCCTCATCTTACTTCACTGGCAGAATTGGAGATGCAAGCTATTGAGCATACATGTCGTGTCTGCGAATGGAATCTAACTAAAGCAGCTGAAGTATTAAAAATTGGTCGTACAACATTATGGCGCAAACTTAAGATCTATAATCTCTATCCAAATGTTGAGCATGCAGATTGATGCTTTTCAAATTGAAAGAATTTTAATATCGCAGTGTTTCATTTTGATGCAGTGCTTTAATGGTATTGAAATATTGTGATGTGCTCCATAAATGCCAATGTGGTTATTAGCCAGGGAGACGGAAAATGTGTTTACACTCCTGAAATAATAAAAACAGGCAAAGAGAGATGATCTCCTTGTATGTCTGTATTAGCATGATGTTGCTTGTTAATAATTAAAAATATCAACGCGCTTATATAAGCGCGGGGGATTGTTTTACTCAATTATTGAATACGGAGATAAAGTATGGAATTTTATCTGGAACCCGCTCGTAATATACCTGTACTGGCAACCACGGAAGTGTTAGTTGTTGGTGGTGGTCCATCGGGTATTGCCGCAGCAATGAGTGCCGCTCGTGAAGGCGCAGCTACTATGCTGATTGAACGTTTCGGTTGTTTTGGCGGAATGATGACAACGGCTGGCGTCGAGTCAATTGCCTGGTGGCGTCATGAAAATACGGTAGAGTCAGGTGGACTGGCACGCGAAATAGAAGAAACGGCAAAATCAATGGGGGCGTCCAGCCCTGAGCCGCAATCGAATAGTCAGGCTATTAACGCCGAGCGTTTCAAACTGGTTGCGGATGCAATGCTTGAACAGGCAGGTGTGCGCCGCGTACTACACATTACCGCCGTTGATGTTATCAAGCAGGGCAATAATTTACTCGGCGTAATAACAGAGAGTAAATCTGGTCGTCAGGCTATTTTGGCAAATGTCATTATTGACTGTACTGGTGATGCTGATATTGCATGGTTTGCCGGAGCACCATTTATTAAGCGTGAACGCGAAGAGCTAATGTGTATGACAACCGTTTTTAGTTGCGCAAATATAAATAAAAACGCGTTCATGCAAAATATTAAGAGCACGGAACCTAAATATGGAGACTGGGGGGCGGATGAAGAAAATAAAAACTGGTCTTATGATGTTCATGAATCTTGTCGCGATATGTTTAGCCCTTATCTGGGTAAAGTCTTTGCGAAAGGAAAGTCGGCAGGAATTATTCCAAAAGATGTGACGTTAGGCGGTTCCTGGAGTACGGTCACCGAGTATGGTGATGCGAATTACTTGAACGTTGTCAGCATCCCTGCCGTCGATTGTACGGATGTTTTTGACCTGACGCGTGCCGAAATAGAGGGCCGCAAGCAAGCCATGCAGGCGATTGAAGCGTTGCGTCAATTCCAGCCAGGATTTGAACAGGCACAATTAAAAAATTTCGGTATGACGGTGGGAACAAGAGAATCAAGACATATTATTGGGCGAGTCCAGCTTACGGAAAATGATATTTGTAATGAGGGACGTCATGCGGATTCAATAGGGGTATTCCCTGAGTTTATAGATGGAAATGGTCATCTTAAATTACCTCTTGAAGCGAACTATTTTCAAATCCCTTATGGCGTAATGATTCCGCAGCAAGTTGAAAACCTGTTGGTTTGCGGACGGGAAATCGATGCAGATAATTTCGCCTATGCGACAATCCGTAATATGGGGTGTTGTATTGTCACTGGAGAAGGTGCAGGGACTGCCGCTGCTATTGCCATTAAAAATAACACTACCGTTTCACAGGTAGATATTCAGACGGTACAGGAACGCTTACAGCAAAATGGCGTAAAAGTCTTTTAACAGGGAATAAAGTTATGAGAGAAAAACCCAGTTTTTATGTCGCGCTTACACCGATCATTTTTATGATGATCGTGTTGGTTATTGGCATCGGTGTTATGGGCTGGCCTGCCAGCGTCTGTTTATTAATTTCAGCGGCGTTTTCCTGCATTATTGCAATGGCTAAGCTGAAATATACCTGGGATGAAATCCAGGGATTTATTATCGATAAGATTTCGGCGGTGATGGCACCGGTACTTATCGTTATTTTCGTTGGCTTTATGGTCGCGACATGGAGCTATGCAGGTACACTGCCGATGCTGGTTTATTACGGTATGTTACTGGTTGCGCCCGCATGGCTTTATGCCATAGCGTTTTTTCTGAACGCAGTATTGTCCTATGTTTCCGGGGCATCATGGGGATCTGTCGCTTCTATTGGTGTGGCATTAATGGGCATCGGTTCCGGCTTACATGCCGATCTTCCAATTCTGGCGGCAGCCATTGTTACCGGGGCTTATTTTGGCGACAAACTTTCACCGTTAAGTGATACCACCAACCTGACTTCAGCGGTAACCAAAACTAAACTTTATGATCTGATTAAATATCTACTCTGGACGACCATCCCATCAACGATTATTAGCCTGCTGTTTTTTACCTGGCTGGGAATGATTCATACTTCTACGGGCTCTATTTCACCAGAAAGCATGCAGATGCTGGTACAGCTCAAAGAGTTATATAAGTTTGGTCTGTTACCGCTACTGCCTATGCTTATTGTTCTGTGCTTTACCTTTTTGCGTTTGCCTACAGTACCGGCATTATTAAGCAGTGCGTTCGTGGCCGTATTGGTTGGATGGCTGTATCAAGGTTTCCCGCTGGCCGAAGGTATTAAGGCCACAATGAGTGGTTTCCGTCTGACGATGATCACTGATTCAACGACGCTGTTACCTTCTGTGAAAGAACTGCTTGAACAAGGCGGCCTGAATAATCAGGGCGGATTCCTGTCATTTATTATCTGCGCCATGATGTTTGCTGGCATCCTGACGGGAACAGGAATGATGGATGTCACATTACAAAGTGCGGCAAACAAAATAAAAAGTGCCTTTGGCGCTATTCTGGCAAGCGGTGTTTTAGCGATCATCATTAACTTACTTACCGGTTCTGATGGTTTGAATAAGATTGTTATATCTGAATTGATGATGAAGAAATTCGAAGATCTTAATTTATCACCGTTAGTCTTAGCCCGAACGCTGGAAGATTTTGGCACCATGAGCGCGCCAATTATTCCGTGGTCAGCTGCCGGATTGTATATGGCGACAACACTAGGCGTGCCGACGTTTAGTTACTTGCCGTACTGTGTATTCTGTTTCTGCTCGATGATATTTGCGTTGATCTATGCTTCTACAGGTTTCCGTTTACTGCGCTTC
>Ga0192273_1050_pt1 | contig 15741 bp, 14 predicted proteins | sample Koala_Koa24_F3_FD_131270 | JGI IMG/M metagenome (GOLD analysis project Ga0192273, IMG submission 131270) | Enriched cells from koala feces incubated with labeled cellulose particles, San Francisco Zoo, California, United States - Koala_Koa2-4_F3 ... | reverse complement strand
AAGAAAAAGGCACTCGACTATATGAACACTGACGGTATCGTGCAGGCACTGGATCTTTACACGCTGATAACCGAAAAGTTTTTTGAAACGCTTGAAGAGGTGATCCTCAAGCCGAGGAATCTGGATTACAAGGTGCAGTTCTGCAATGCTTCGGGAGCCAACTCCGTAGAAGCTGCGCTGAAGCTCGCAAGAAAGTATACAGGGAGATCCAACATACTTGCATGTACGGGAAGCTATCATGGTCAGTCTCTGGGCGCTCTGGCGGTAACGAGCGGTGTACACGGACGCGGAGGCGCAGGTGTATCGCTCGACAACGTGACATTTGTACCGTATGCTACCGATATGGAAACAGAGGAACAGTCGCTGGCATATCTCAGATGGATACTTACGGATGACCATTCAGAAGTTACGAAACCGGCCGCTATCATACTGGAAGCAGTACAGGGTGAAGGCGGTATTAAGACCCCGAGTGTTGAATGGCTTCAGGGAGTCAGAAAGATTTGCGATGAATTCGACATCCTCATGATCTGCGATGAGATACAGGCAGGCGTGGGCAGAACGGGTTGGTTCTTCGCATTTGAAAGAGCGGAAATCGTTCCTGATATAGTAACCGTTTCAAAGTCTATAGGCGGTATAGGTCTGCCGTTATCGATGGTGCTCATGAAGCCCGAAATAGACAAGTGGTCGCCGGGCGAACACACGGGAACGTTCAGGGGAAACCAGCTGAGCCTGTTAGGAGCAACGGCGCTTCTTGAATATTACAGAGATAACAATATGGATATCGAAGTAAGGAGAAAGGGCGAGCTCATTAAAGAATTTGCGGAGAAGAACATCAAGCCGATAGATGAGAGAATTGAAGTTAGAGGAATAGGAATGTTCTGGGGAATAGATTTCTCCGGAATCGACAGCGCCCTTGCTGAAAAGGTTCAGGAAGAATGCGTTAAGAGGCATCTCATCGCTGATATCTGCGGCAGAAACGATTGCATTCTGAAAATTTTAGCCCCGCTTACCATTGAGGATGAAATTCTTCTCGAAGGCTTGAATGTGATTCGTGATTCCATGGAAGCAGTTCTGAAATAAGCGTGGAGGTAACAAATGAAAGATAAGATAGTAGTCATAACGGGAGCGGGCAGCGGGCTCGGCGCCTGCATAGCGAAGAAATTTTCCGGGGCAGGAGCTAAGATAGTAATGCTCGACATCTCGGAGGACAATATGAAGAAGACCGCCGCTGAACTGGAAGGTGAGAGCTTCAGCTATCAGCTCGATATATCAAATAAATCGCAGGTCGATAGTGTATTCGGCAGGATATACGATGAAGTCGGCACGATAGACAGACTCGTCAACTGCGCGGGTGTGGGTATATACGATCTTGCGGAAAATCTCGGCGAGAATGCTGTGAATACCATGATTGACATCAATCTTAAAGGTACGATTTACACTACGCAGGCGGTTTTACCCAAGATGAAGGAGAATAATGCAGGATATATTATCAACGTTGTATCCATGTCAGGCGTAAGAGTGGTGGCAACCGAATCGGTTTACTGCGGAAGCAAATTCGGAGTCGAAGGATTTTCCAAATCTGTGGCGCTGGAGGTTGAAGGCACTGATATCCGTGTATCGAATTTTTACATGGGCAATATGGCGACCAATCTCTGGAAAGGCAGCAGAGCTGATGAAATGTGTAAATTTATCCAGCCGGAGGATATGGCGGATATAATTTTTGAAAACACGCAGGAGCGGAGCAATCTGCTCATAGAGGAAGTCCGTATCAAGAATGTAATGTAGTAGTGCACATATACAGAAAAGGAGGTTCATATTTGTTAAGTTTAGATGCTTTACGATGTGGGCCTCTTTCATTACCGGTCTGAGATTGGAGGCGGAAATGAAATACAGAAAGCTGGGAAATACGGGATTAACTGTATCCAGATTAGGAATGGGCTCCCTTACAATAGCCGAGGACCAGTTGGATCTATCTCTCGAGAAAGGTGCAGAAGTGATAAGGTATGCCATGGAAAAGGGCGTAAACTTTTTTGATACGGCTCAGGGCTACGATACGCACAGGTATTTCGGCGAAGTATTCAAGGACTGCGACAAAAGCAACAGGCCTGTAGTGAGCACGAAATCCAGAGCCACAACGTATGAGGAAATGGAAGAATCGGTTTATAAGGCTCTAAGGGAGCTGCATTTGGAATATATAGATATTTTTATGATTCACGAGGTACGCCACGACCCGGATTTTGAATCCAGAAGCGGAGCATGGCGTTGTTTGAGAGATTACAAGGCAAAGGGACTGATAAAAGCGATAGGCGTTTCCACGCATCATATCGATGTAGTGGAGAAGATGGCTGATACACCTGAATGCGACGTTGTCTTTCCTCTCGTAAATTATGCGGGTCTGGGAATACGAAAAGGTGAGAGTGCAGGTTCCGCGGAAGAAATGGTGAAAGCCATTAACAGATGCGCGGCAAACGGTAAAGGACTTTATGCTATGAAGGCTTTCGGCGGAGGACATCTGACGAGAGAATACGTTAAAGCGTTGAAATTCGTGGACGGAATCGACGGAATAAGTTCGGCGATGCTGGGAATGGGTACGAAAAAAGAGATCGATGAGGCGGTTGCATTTTTCGACGGAGAGCTCGGCGATGAATTCCAGCCGGATGTTAAAAACAAGAAGGTACACATTTCGGGATGCGAAGGCTGCGGGACATGTATCGACGCATGTCCGAACAAGGCAATTTTCAGAGGTGAGGACGGTAAGGTACAGCTCGACCACGATGTCTGTCTGACCTGCGGATACTGTGCTCCGGTCTGTCCGGTGAGAGCGATAGTTTTGTGGTAGGAGAAAGTATGCAGTACAGGAAATTTAACAAGATCAATGAAAGGGTCTCCCTGTTGGGCATGGGTACGATGAGGCTTCCTGAAAAAGAAGACGGAGATGTTGATGAAAGAGAAGCGATAGAGATCATCAGAGGCGCAATAGATTCCGGAGTTACATATGTAGATACGGCATACACATATCACAACAGTACCAGCGAGGTGATCTTAGGTAAGGCTCTTAAGGATGGATACCGTGAAAAAGCACTCCTGGCTGATAAGATGCCGATATGGCTTGTCAGAGGTGAACAGCATATGGTGGAAATTTTCTATGAACAGCTTGAGCGCCTTGACACAGACTGCATAGACATGTGTCTGGTGCATAGCGTTGAGGTAGACATATGGGAGCGTGCCAAAGAGCTGAACCTGATGAGCTTTCTGGAAAAGATGAAAGCGCAGGGCAGGATAAAGCATATAGGTTTTTCATTTCACGACTCATATGAGTTTTTTGCAAAGATGCTCGATGAATATCCGTGGGAATTCTGTCAGATACAGCTGAACTATATGGATAAAAATCATCAGGCCGGAGTGAAAGGATTGAAGCTCGCCGCACAAAAAGGACTTGGTGTGATAATTATGGAGCCGCTCAAAGGAGGCAGGCTTACAGACGCGGTGCCTCCCGCTGTTAAGGTGCTTTGGGATAAAGCTGAAATTTCGAGGACGCCTGCAGAATGGGCTTTCAAATGGCTTGCGAATAAGCCTGAGGTGACGCTGATGCTAAGCGGCATGAGCTCAAAGCCTCAGCTCGAGGAAAACATCAGGATACTTTCTTCGGAAGATGTCGCAGAGCTGACACCGGAGGAAAAAAATCGCTCATAGATGAGGTCTCCGATGAATACAACAGGCTCATCAGGTATTCATGCACCGGCTGTAAATACTGCATGCCATGCCCCAAAGGATTGGAGATACCCAGGATATTGAGATACTATAATGACTGGTGCGCCTATGAGCAGAACCCGTCAACGAAGGCGGAATATATCACATGGATGGAGGAAGGGAAGCGCGCTTCCAACTGTCTGGATTGCAAAAAGTGTGAAAAGCTTTGTCCGCAGCATCTCCCTGTTACGAAGGCGATGAAAGAAGCCGCGGAAGCGTTCAGAATATAGGATAACAGTCTTGCAAAAGTACGATAACGTACGGAAAGGAAAGAGGTAATAGATCATGATTATGAAAGACAGAAGATACGGTTTCATAACTCCGGAAAACAGGGATACTGAAATCAGGACACTGGATCAGCAGCAGATTTCGGGATATGGCGTAGGGATCGTATATATAGAAACGGTCAATTATCCGTTAATTCCGGGAAACGCAGTAAACGCTTATACATATGATTTCCCTGTCAGAATGGCTCCTGTTAAAAATCTTACGGGGCCAAGGCTTTTTGAAGCAGACCTGGATATAAAATACGATATCATAGATGCGGCCAAACACATGGTGGAAAAGGAAGGCGTACGCGCTATATGCTCGGCATGCGGCTTCTTTGGCAACTATCATCAGGAGGTTGCTGCGGCGTTCGATGTACCGGTAGCTTTATCCAGTCTCGTTCAGATTCCATGGATAAGAATGCTTCTTAAACCGGGCCAGAAGATAGGAATTTTGACGGCAAGCGGAGTCAATCTGGATGAAAAGCTTTTTCACAACTGCGGAATCGATAACATTGACGATATCGTCTACAAAGGCCTGGAAAACAGCAAGAAATTTTCAGCAGTAACGAGAATGACAGGTCACTTTGATAATCGCGTGGCAAGGGAAGAGGTAGTGCCCGCAGCTGTAGAGCTGGCGACGGAAAACCCTGATATGGGTGCTGTAGTTCTTGAGTGCAGCGATATGCCGCCGTATGCGGCGGATATACAAGCTGCGATACAGCTGCCTGTATTTGATTTCATAACCTTGATAAAGTGGCTGCACAATGCGGTGATGCAGAAACCCTATTCCGGTTGGATGTAGTAATTTATTCTAATTGTATGCAGCATATTTGCTGCGATCGACAAACCACCTATACCACACAGAACAGAGGAGGTTAAATCACTTTACATAAAGAGGACAAACCTCCTCTGTTCTATTGAGGCGATATTGAGCTTTTTAATAACTTTCATATGCCGCTGACCGGACTGTCTACCTGATGAAAACAACGGCATTACATTTTTTTCTGACTGATATCTAAAACTTATCATATGAAATATTGCAAATCAAAAACCTTGTGTTTTGAAGCCTCCGGGGTATTTATCCTTGCCCTGCGTTTAAGGTGCAATGTAATAACAAAACGTTATATTCAGCATAATTTTTCCCAAATATACATGCAAAAAAACCGGAGGTATAATGATTACACAGAAAATTATCAGAAAATTGCGCAATGATTGGACACTATTGGATATTACTACGAGAAAGGAGTCTGCGATGGACGTAAGAGTGAAGAACCATGTGATCCTGGGTCCCCAGGAAGACGAAGAGATGGTCACGATAACGGTAGACGGAAAAAATGCAGGCAAGAGCCGGAGAGATGATACTGGCGTCACTGATAGCCAACGGAAAGATCATCAACCGTTATACGGCAAAGAGGGATGAACCGAGAGGGCTGTTCTGCGGTATAGGGCAATGTACAGACTGCGCCATGGTAGTTAACGGCAAGCCCAATGTGAGGACCTGTGTAACGCCTGTGAAGGAAGGCATGGTGATTGAGACACAGCATGGACTTGGAAAGGGGGCGAGCGAAAAATGATAAAGAAGGAAGTAGTAGTTGTCGGAGGCGGACCGTCGGGAATGGCGGCAGCGATTGAGGCGGCAAAGAGAGGCGCGCATGTGCTGGTAATAGACGCTAACAGAAAGGCGGGAGGCCAGCTCTTCAAGCAGATACATAAATTTTTCAGCTCGTCGGCACACAGAGCGGGAGTCAGAGGAATAGACATCGGAACAGAGCTTTTAAAGGAAGCGGAAGAATACGGAGTGGAAATCTGGCTTGACAGCGTAGCGATAGGACTGTTTGAGAACAAGACGATAGGAGTGGAGATCGGAACCGATGATACGAATAAGAAAGTAGTTACGGTACAGGCGGAGAAGATAATCCTGTGTACGGGAGCATCGGAGAACGTAGTAAGGTTTAAGGGCTGGATGCTTCCGGGAGTAATGGGAGCGGGAGCGGCGCAGACGATGGTAAATATCAACAGAGTGCTGCCGAGCAAGAGGATCCTGATGGTAGGAACAGGAAATGCAGGTCTGATAGTATCGTATCAGCTGATGCAGGGCAGAGCCGACATAGCAGCGTTGGTAGAGGTAGCGCCGAAGATCGGAGGATATGCGGTTCACGCATCGAAAATTACGAGAGCAGGAGTACCGATACTGACACGACACACGATAGTAGAAGCCAGAGGTAAGGAGAGAGCAGAGCAGGCAGTAATAGGTGAGGTGGATGATAACTTCAACATCATACCGGGAACCGAGGAAGTGCTGGACGTAGATGCGATAGCGATAGCTGCAGGACTTAAACCGCTTACAGAGCTTGCTGCGATGTATGGCTGCAAAATGAAGTTCGACCCCGTGCTCGGAGGATGGGCACCGCTTCACAACAGGAGCATGGAGACTACCTGCGAGGGAATATATAGCAGGAGACATCACAGGCGTAGAGGAAGCGAACACGGCGCTTGAGGAAGGAAGGCTTGCCGGAATAGATGCGGCGGAGAAACTGGGCTACATAAGCAAGTCAGTCGGGGAATTTGGCAGAACCGAGGTATGGAAGAGGCTTGACGGGCTGAGGCAGGGACCTCACGGAGAAGCCAGACATAACGCCAAGATGAATCAGATAGACGACTTTTACGGAAAGGCAGGTGAATGAGGATGGCATTGCTGAATGAAGGATACCTTACGCTGGAAGAGCTGAAGAAATCGATAAAGTATCCGTCGGAAGAGAGGATGGTGAAGGGACCTGTAGCGATAGCGGAGTGCATACAGGAAATACCGTGTAATCCATGTGAGAGCGCATGCAGATTCCATGCGATACAGATAGGAGAGCCGATAACGAATCTGCCGTGCATAGATGAGGACAAGTGCACGGGATGCGGAGTATGCATAGCACAGTGCTCGGGACTTGCGATATTCGTTATAGACAAGACATATGCGGAAGGCAAGGGAGCGGTGAGCTTCCCGTACGAATATCTGCCGCTGCCGGAGAAAGGGCAGAAGGTAGAAGCAGTCAACAGGAAGGGAGAGACAGTCTGTCAGGGCGAAGTTGTTAAGGTGATGAATCCCGCATCATTTGATAGGACACCTGTAGTAACGGTAGCAGTACCTGTTGAATACACGGAGGAAGTCAGAAGCATCAAGAGAGAGACCGAACCTGTAGCTCCGAGAGAAGAGGAAGCGGTACAGATCTTCGACGACGATATGCTGGTATGCAGGTGCGAAGAGGTAACTGTATCCGAAATAAAGAAAGCGATAGCGGACGGAGCGACGGACGTTACCGGAGTAAAGAGAAGGACGAGAGCAGGAATGGGACTTTGCCAGGGCAGGACATGCGAGAAGATAGTGCAGGCTATCCTGAAAGCAGAGCTCGGAGAAAGCCCTGCTGACATAGGTAAAAACACCTCAAGACCGCCTGTAAGACCTGTTACATTCAGCTCGCTTGCAGGAGGTGAAGATGATGAATAATTATGATGTTATGGTAATCGGCGCAGGTGCGATAGGATCAAGCGTTGCCTATCATCTCACGAAAAAGGGCTTTAAGGTTGCGCTTGTCGAGCGTGGAGATCTTGCCAGCGGCACATCTTCGCACTGCGATGCTGTGGCGCTCATATGCGATAAGAACCCCGGAATAGATACGGAAATGGGATATGTCAGCATACTCAGATATAAGGAGCTGCAGGAAGAGCTTTCGTATGACTTTGAATTTCATCAGAGAGGCTGCCTGTACGTATACGAGACAGAAGCGGAGATGGAAGCGGCGAAGGGTTATGTAAAGGAGCAGGCCGCAGACGGATATGACATGAGAATGCTGGACGCCAAGGAAATCTTCGATATGGAGCTATACCTTGCCAGAGACCTTATAGGAGGTTTCTGGTCGGAACCTGACTGCTCGATGAACCCGTACAAGCTGTGCTACGCATATGTAGATGCCGGACTCAGAATGGGAATGGATGTGTTGACTCACCATGAGGTAAAGGAAATAAAGCTGGAAAACGGTAAGGTAGCGCAGGTAGTGACGGATCAGGAAACATACAGGACAGACAGAGTCATCAACTGCGGCGGAGTATGGGCACCTAAGCTTGGAGAGATGGTAGGGATAGATATTCCCATCAGGCCGAGAAAGGGCATAGTGATGATATCCGAGAGATCGTTCCAGATAGTCAACCAGAAGATACAGGAATTCGGATATATGATGTCGAAATTTGAAGATATAGATTTTACGAGAAACGTAAGCGAGAGAGTAGAGCGAAACAACGTAGCTATGGTAATCGAACCAACGGATGCCAATAACTTCCTTCTTGGAGGAAACAGAGAGTTCAGAGGATACAATATTGACTCCGAGATAGAGGTAATGCAGGCTGTTGCAGAGAGAGGGATAAGATTCTTCCCTATCATTAAGGAAATGAACTGTATTAGGACATACTCAGGACTCAGACCGTGGGTAGTGGATCATCTTCCTATAGTATCCGAGGTTGATGAAGTGCCCGGTTATTACATAGCGGCAGGACACGAAGGCGACGGCATCAGCTTGTCGGCTATCACAGGAAAGATGGTTTCGCAGCTGGTGGCAGGAGAAGAAACCGACTTCAATATAGATAAGCTTAAGTTTTCAAGATTTAAAAGTGCGAAATAATGCGCAGAAAAATAATTAACGTATTGAATTTAAGGAGGCAATGACAATGAAGAAAATACCTGAAGGAGTAATGGTACCGCTGATAACACCGTTTAATGCTGATGAAAGCATAGATTTTGACGGATATAAGAAGATCATCGATTACACCATCGAAGGCGGAATGCATGCTATTCTCGTAGGCGGAAGCACTGGAGAATACCACATGATGTCCCTTGAGGAGAGAAAGGAACTCATAAAGAAGGACTGCGAATTTGCGGCAGGCAGAGTTCCGGTGATGGCAGGAACAGGAGAATATACAGCTAAGGAAACCATCGAGCTTACAAATTATGCCGCAGATTGCGGTGCTACATGGGGCTTGGTATTACCTCCTTTCTATCAGCAGACGAGCGAGGAAGGCATCTACGAGTTCTTTAAGGAAATAGCGGAAAAGTCAAAGATAGGCATCGTGATCTATCACAATCCGGGAGCGACAAACGTAGAGCTTTCACCTGATTTCATCGTAGAACTGGCAAAGATAGACAATATCGTAGGAGTAAAGGATACTACGGACGAGAGACATACCTGCCAGACGATAGCTAAGACAAGAGGAATCGAGAACTTTACGGTAATCGAAGCTGAGGAACACCTGCTTCTTCCGACATACTCGGTAGGCGGAACAGCGGCATTCTCCATCCTCTTCAACCTGCTGCCGAAAGAAATGAGAGAAATGTATGACCTCGCAGTAGTTAAGAATGATTTTAAGGCAGCGATAGAACTCAACGCGAAGTTGGTGCCGTTTTACGACCTTATGGAAGCAGAGCCGTATCCCGGTCCTGTAAAGGCCGGTCTTGACTGCCTCGGAATTCCGGGAGGAATCGTAAGAAAACCGCTGACTCAGCCTAGCGATGAGATGAGAGCTACGATGAAGAAGCTTCTTACCGACATAGGTTATGATGTAAAGTAGTATACTTTGTATAATGCTTATTGATGTATCCGGATAAATAGATAATGCCCGGGAGCCGGAAAATAAAATTACACCCTTTTACTTTCCGGCTTCTGATTGTAATTTATACGAAAAACACTTTATGAAGGGATTCAGGTAAATTGAATGATAGAGGATAGAAGATACAGTCTGATAACGCCGGAGAACAGAAATACAAAGATAAGAACGCTCGAACATCAGCAGATTTCCGGTTATGGTGTAGGGATCGTGTATATTGAAAACATCAATTATCCGTTGATTCCGGGTAACGTGGTGAACGCCTATACGTATGATTTTCCCGTAAGAATGGCTCCGGTCAAGAATCTTACGAATGACAGGCTGTTTAACGCAGACCAGACTATAAAGGATGACATAATAGAAGCGGCCAGACACATGGTAGAGAAAGAAGGCGTGCGTGCAATATGTTCGGCATGCGGATTCTTCGGCAATTTCCACAGGGAAGTTGCCGCTGCACTGGATGTACCGGTTGCCATGTCGAGCCTTGTGCAGATACCATGGATAAGGGCGCTGCTCAAGCCGGGACAGAAGATAGGGATACTTACAGCGAACGGAGCTTCGATCAATAACGAGCTGTTTAGAAGCTGCGGGATATATAATACTGATGATATCGTGTTCAGGGGAATGGAAAACAGTCGGGAATTTTCGGCAGTAGTGATGATGACGCCGTGCTTTGACAATGAAATCGCCAGGCAGAAGATCGTAGAAGCGGCGATAGAGCTTGCGGAGGAAAACCCCGACATGGGAGCTTTGCTTCTCGAATGCAGCGATATGCCACCATATGCGGCGGATATACAGACGGCCGTACAGCTTTCGGTATTCGATTTCATAACCCTGATAAAGTGGCTGCACAGCGCCGTGATGCAGAGACCTTATTCCGGATAGATGTAGTGCGCTGAACAGAATATTGTAATTTAATTAAGCTAATCTAAAAAGCTGCCCGCCGTTAGATAGAGGATATCATCGGGGGTAGCTTTTTAATATTTCGGGATAAACGATGTTATTCTGCTTTGTTAGCATTGAGGTGCTTGAGCATTTTTACGAATTCTTTAACGGCAGGCGGCACACTCTTTAACGGTTTCGTTCCGTAGCCCATGGTTCTGAAAACGCATTCATCAAAGTCCTTTATTACTACATTGTCGGGCAGAAATTTAGTTTGCATTTCGGATATTATATATACTCCCAGGTTTTCGGAAACCATTGATATGGCACCGGTATCTCCTTTCACGACGGATTTGACGAAAGGCGTAAAATTCTTTTCCTTTTGAGCCACTAGAACGATATCATCCCATCCTTGTTCCGGCATGATAAAGTCGCAGCCGGTAAGAGCGCTGAGAGGAACGGTTTTGTAGGAGGCAAAGGGGTGAGCTTCATTAACTATAAGCTTTATGGAATCGTTAAACAGAGGGTGAAATTCAAGTCCCTTAGCCTTGAATTCACTTGTGAATCCTATATCGATCGTATTATTAGAAAGCTGCTCTATTATCTCTGAAAAAGAAACTTCGCTGATGGACAAATCTATGTTGGGATATGCGACGGAAAATGTCCGTATCAGCTCCGGAGTGTAATTTGCCATCATGGAATTGAGGGCGCCGATGCGCAGCTTGCCGCATGTAAGCCTGTTCAGGGAATTAGCCAACTCGATTATGGTATCTTCGTATTTGACTACCTCACGGCATAAATCCAGTATTTTAAGACCGGCTTCGGTCGGTTCCACGGAGGTGTTTTTTCGTGTTAGGAGTTTGACGTTAAGTTCGTCTTCCAATGAGTCTAGCATTCTGCTGACTCCCGGCTGAGAATAGCCGATTTCGTTGGCCGTCTTGGTTATGCTGCCGAGCTCCGCAACTCGTATAAAGGTTCTGTATTTTGTAAAACTCATTTTGCACCTCACTTTGGTTTGTTGAGGAATAATTATAAGCATATAATTGCTGCGATAATGAAAACGCAATTAGGGTGATATATATAGCAGAATCAATGCCTGTCTGATAATTTAATTTTATCATAACGAAATGTAATAAGCAATAAACAGGTGTATCTTTTGCAGAATATTAATCGCGTGATGCGCATTATTACAATTAGTAAGGATGACATAATAAGAGTGTATCGATAAACAAAATCAGGTTCTGCAGAACCGTATAATTTAAGGGCTTTCGTCGAATCAAGACATAGAGGGCACATAAGGAAGTGTTATAATCAAAACGCATGAAGATAATGAATATTTGTAGGTTTAAGCGAAGCTTATCAGTTGATATAATTATCCCGATGTTGTTGAGTGTTAAGTGATAGTAATACAGGTATACCGTATCGTATGGTGACATTGATATGGTATACCTGTATTTTGGAGGCGAAAGTATGGAAAATGAAGCAGTAAGCGTTAAACACGTATTATCTTTAACGGGAGTGTATTGCGCTTTCCATATGGGAGTGGGATTTGCCAGCGGACAGGAAATGATGCAATTTTACAGTGCATACGGAATAAAGGGATTTGTCGGCCTGGCGGTATCGATGGTAATGTTCTGCATATTCGCGTATAATATACAGTCTGTTTCCAAAAGAGAAGAGAAAATCTTAGAAAAGCCGCATGATATCGTTATGTTTTATATGGGGGTTAAAGCGGGTAGGATTTTTACATATTTTCTGCTTGTGGCGATATGCGGCAGCAGCATACTTAAAATTTCCGGTGCCGGAGCAGCCCTTGAAGAATATTTCGGACTGCCTAACTGGTTGGGGAGAGGCGTTGTTCTCGCAGTATTGGCAATTACGGTTATTTTAGGCCTTGAAAAATTGATCGATATTATGGGTGTGCTGGGACCTATCATAATTGTATTTTCTGTAACCATAGCAGTTGTATCTATAGCGAAAGGAATCGACAGCGTTTCATCGGGTGCGAAAATTGCTGAAGCGGCGGAGGTTACAAGAGGCGGAGCTAACTGGCTAATCGCTGCTGTAAAATACAGCACGAGTGTGATTGTAGCTTCCTTACCTATATGGACGATTAACGGCAGGATGTCCAATAACTTGAGGGAAGCCAAAATAACAGCAGTCTCAGGCTTGATTGCATTGACAGCCGCTTGTGTGACTATGATATGCGCACAGATAATGAATATAAGGATTCTGGAAGGGGTTCAGATACTGAATTTAGTTCTGGCAAAAGCATATGTTCCTTTATTGGCGATCTTCTTTTCATTTATAATATTGATTGGCATATACGGGTCGTCATCCACAGACACATGGTACATACTGGAAAAATTTACGAAGGACAAGAGGGATAATAAAAAGATATATTCTGTCATAGTGATAATATATGCATTGCTGCTTTTTTCGTAACGGGCATTTTGCCTTTTGATAAGATAGTAAAGCTGATTTTTTCAGTAAACTGTTGGTTCAGCTCAATCCTGTTTTTGATCGTAATAATCAGGGCGGTGATGAAAAGGGCAGGAAGAAATGTCGATGAAAGGTTCCTGGACGCGATAGTAAAAGACCGGGAAAGAACTATTGATAAGGAATAATGATATCAGTGATATAAAGATAATAGAGTTTAATAAAATGAAATTCATCTTTAACTGTAAAACAACAGTTTGTTTTAATATTTAAAGCAATGGTTATAAGAAATAGTTTGGGTGATGATATGAAAAACAACGAAAAGGGAATGGCGTATTTTTACTGTGTTCTTGCTATGATCGGATGGGGCTCGATGTTTGTAGCATGCAAGCTGGCATATGAGGTGGTTTCAGGTATGACACTGCTTTTCATAAGATATTTGCTGGCGGTGGCGATACTCCTGATCATATACAGAAGGAGGTCGAGGCCGAAATTATCGTGCAGGAACAAGATGAACGTCATACTGATAGGTGTTCTGGGGTACTGTCTTTCCATCGCGTTTCAGATGGTGGGCACGGATTATCTCAATGCGTCGATGGCGTCTATTATAAACACCATGACGCCGGTAGCTATCATAGTGTTCGCGATATGGATACTCCGTGAAAAAAGCAGTTTGATACAGCTCGTTGGGATAGGGATAACGATAGTAGGAGCGGTAGTTATCATCGGAGCAAAGACGGAGGGCAATCTGCTTATCGGTATTGTTCTGTCGATAGTAGGCATGCTCCTGTGGGGACTCACGTCGGTGCTCATCCGCAAGATGTGCAGCGATATCGATCCGGTGTGGCTGACTATCTATGCGATGGCTGTCGCTATGATAGTTGATATTCCCATAATGAGAGTGGAAATATACAGCGTCGGTATAGAGATGGATAACATGAGCTTCATGGCTGTGCTGGCCATGGTATGGATAGGCGTTGTTCCTACGGCTCTGGCTAATCTGACGTGGAGCAAGGCGCTGGAGGTGCTCCCGGCAGCGACCTGCTCGCTTTTCTATGCTTTCCTTCCTGTTGTGACCAGCCTCCTGGGTGTGGCGCTGCTCGGAGAAAAAATGACTATGAACTTTATAATAGGTTGTCTGATAGTAATACTGGGAGTAGTCGTAGCGATTCTGGCGGAAAGGAAGCAGGAGAAGGCTTAAAGTCCGAATACTCCTGCTGCCTCCTGCATGGTCTGTGCGATAGGCAGGTACGCATCCCGAAGCATTGAAGGCTGCTGTGCGCTCGCCGGGGTTATATATCAGCAATTCACATCTTCTGAACGCATATAGCGAATATTCGTTCCATTCCCTCATAGTCGCACAAGAATGATGCCCTGCTTGCCTTTAGCATATCTTCACCGCTGATTTCTGCAAAATTCACATTGTCATATCTCGCTCAAAATTTTTTGCCGTGCTTCATCAGTCGTTAAATTTCCTGACTTGATTTCCTTCAGCATATCCAGATCAGCTGGCGTCAGAGGCATACCCTCCATTTTCAATGTAGCGTCTATCTCGCGAATTGCTTCAACCGGAGTATATATATTCCTGCTTACTTTCACGCTAAAAGGAATTCCGCCTTGTATGATTAATTGTTTAAGCGCCATATTGATATAAGTTGACATATTGAGCCCAAGTGTATCAAGGATATCATTTGCCGAAGCTTTTACGCTTTTGGGAGTTCTTGCCTGTACCAGATCCATTGTTTCCATCATAAGCACCTCACTTTCATTGTAATGATATTATAATACATTACATATACATTGTCAATTCAGATACGGATAAGTTACGAACAAGGGTTGCAGAATAAATTACGAATAAGTTGCCATTTACAGTCAATGCTTCTAAAGTGTTTTGCGGCAAATACCTCCGCAAATGTACGGGAGGATTAGCAGATGCTAGAGCGTACCGCATACCGAATCTGCATATCGAATCAAAATCAACATTTATGAGCTAAGTTCTCATAAATTATTGATTTCTCCGCCTCCTTTCACTAGGGTGAGGAGGGGGCACCGCATTTGATTGCGCTAAAAGGTAATGTGAATAGTAACGGTTGTTGATATGTCTAACGGATTTTAGATTGATATTGACATTTGCGGAAATATCAAATAGAGTAAGTAGGGAAAAGACTACAAATCCTAGGCACTGCAATGCAACTTATATAAATAACAAAAGATTTACGAGTCCTATATTTATTACAGGATGCTATTTTATTATACTTTTTTGACTATAGCAGCGTGTAATAGCAGGACATCTTTTTATATTTTTTGAAAATACGGAGGTAAATTATGGATATTCTAATCAATTCAATCAAAGAGTGGGGTATGAACCTCTCTGCCGATAAAATCATCATGCTTCTTATGGTGATATTTATGTTTGTCGGCAGATGGGATAAAATAAGAGGCAATAAAAGGGGCTACGGAGAAAAATATGAAGAAGGCTTCTACACATTAGGGCCTCTTGCACTTGCCATGGTGGGCATGATATCGCTTGTTCCCGTAATAAAAATTGTATTGGGAGGAATTTTAGGGAAATTTTTTGTGACAATAGGAGCTGATTCATCTCTGTTTGCGGGAATTCTTCTGGGTTCTGACCTTGGAGGATATCCTCTTGCTATGGAACTTGCCACAGATGAAGCTGTCGGAAGCTTTGTAGGTCTTGTAGTAGCTGCGGTAATGGGGATAAATCTTGTATTCAACATCCCCGTTGGTCTCGGCATTA
>Ga0192273_1039_pt1 | contig 21440 bp, 25 predicted proteins | sample Koala_Koa24_F3_FD_131270 | JGI IMG/M metagenome (GOLD analysis project Ga0192273, IMG submission 131270) | Enriched cells from koala feces incubated with labeled cellulose particles, San Francisco Zoo, California, United States - Koala_Koa2-4_F3 ... | reverse complement strand
AAGTTCTTTTCATAGTCCACATGGACAAGAAGCTATCGCGGTAGGTGCAGTGTTGGAAATGGATTCGAATGATTGGCTCGGACCGACACACCGTGAACAATGTGGAAGTATTATGAGATTTGATACCTATGAGTTTATTGCTGAAATTTGCGGTAAGAGAGATGGAATGGCAAAGGGTGTTGCTTTCGATTACCATTGCACAGACTATAGAGAAGGCAAGAGAATGTTAGGCCCTCTCGGTTGTTTGGGCGGCTCAATTCCTACATATGCTGGTTTTGCATTTGCATTAAAAGAAAAAGGCTCTAATGAAGTTGCTGTAATATTCAATGGCGAAGGGGCATGTAGTGAAGGAGAAGTATATGAGGGCTGGAATTTAATGGCATTATATAAGGTTCCTATGGTTCATGTTATTTCTAATAATGAATGGGGAATGACTGTTCCTCTAGAGCGTCAATCAGCTAATCCCAATATTGCGGAGAAAGCGGAAGCCTGTGGGCTGCCAATTCAAATTGCAGATGGAAACGATATATTTACAGTTCGGGAAACTATGCGGAAGGCAATTGATATGGCACGAAATGGACAGCCTAACGTTGTGGAATTCAAAACGTTACGTTGGGAAGCACACTTTATCAGACAAGGTGATGATTATCGAGAGGGATATGACTTAGATAAAGTGGAAGAGTATAAGGAAAAGTATGATTGCCTTAAGAATCTTCAAACTTATCTTAAAGAAGAAAACATTTTAGACGAAACGGAAATAGAGAATATTACAAAAGAAGTCCATGATGGGTTGGATGCGATGTTAAAGCGTGCGGCAGAAGCTCCTCTTGCGGAAAGAGATGAAGTATATGTAAAAGAGCAGATTTACGCTACGCCTGAAACAGGAGGTGATCTGTAATGAAGAATATGTATTTAAACAGAGCAATTGCAGAGGCTACTGCATTGGAAATGGAAAGAGATAAGAATGTAATTCTTCTCGGAGAAGATATATTGAATCGCGGAGGCGGTATGAGTACTTTTTTGGGAATCCCTAAAAAGTATCCTGATCGTTCGTTTGATATGCCAATATGTGAATCGGGTTATTCGCACTTTGCTGTAGGTGCGGCCCTGGCAGGCTTAAAGCCAATAGTAGGCTTAATGTTTTCGGATTTTACAGCGCTGGCTGCTGATGCCATGATAAACAATGCAACTAAATGGAGATTCAATTCATTAGGTAAATTAAGTGTGCCGACAGTGTATTTTGCAGGTAATGGCAGACGTGCTACCTTTGGTGGAGTGGGATCCAGCTGCAATCACTCACAGTGTGTTGAATCATGGTTCGCTAATGTACCGGGGCTCAAGATAGTTGCTCCGTATTATGCAGATGACGCATATGGATTAATGCGTGCTTCAATTAGAGATAATGATCCCGTACTTTTCCTCTACCATGAAGGTTCATTGGGAAGAAGAGCAGATGTTCCGGATGATTGTTATATTCCTCTTAATAATGCCGCAAGAGTTAGGCGTGAAGGCAGTGATGTAACGCTTATTGCTATACAGAGCATGATATTTGGCAGAGCAGGCTTGTGATGAATTAGAAAAAGAGGGAATATCTGTAGAATTAATAGATCCGCGTGTTCTTATTCCTCTTGATACGGAAAAAATATTTGAATCAGTTAAAAAACCGGGCGTGTTGCCATTGTTCATGAGGCACCAACTAGAGGTAGATATGGTGGCGAAATAGCTGCAGAGATAGCAGAAAATTGTTTTGATGATTTGAAAGCGCCGGTTAAAAGATTAGGTGCACTTAATTCTCCAATTGGCTCTGGCTTTACTGAATCATTGATGATGCCTCATAAGGATGATATAGTTAAAATGATTAAAGGATTGGTTAAGTAAGGAGGATTGTTATGGCTATTGCATTAGTTGTATTTTACTTTGTATTGATAATAGCTGTTGCTTTGGTTCTTGAAGTAAGAAGAAGAAAAAGTGCTTTAGGGAATACTTCGGACGGATATAGTACAGGAAAAAATTCACTGGGATTCTTTGCTTGCTTAGGACTGATGATAGGCAATGTAGTTGGAGGGGTGTATGTAATAGGGACACCAGCGGGTATTATATCCACAAACCTCGGATACAACTGGGTATTTTTAGGCTATGCTATAGGCTGGGGACTTGTAGCCTTTTTCTTAAAATACTACAGAGCGGCAGGCGCAGCTTGTGGAGCATCTACGGTAGGAGAGGTTTTTGAATACTATTTTAGCAAACGTGTAAACAAAGTCGTTTCATTAATGATATTACTGGCATTTGCCGGATCACTAAGTTCTACACTTATTGGTGTAAGCTCGATTTTAAGATCTTTGCTGGGGATCGGATATGGACTTAGCTATGCAGTTACGATCATAGTTGTACTTCTGATTGCTATATTAGGAGGAATGGCAGGCTTAGCCAGATTAAATATAGTACATATTATTTTCCTTGCGCTTGCAGTTATTGTACTTGCGGCATGGGCTGTAAATACAACTGATGGCGGTTTTTTAGCGGCATGGGGCGCTTTCTCAGAAGCAGGGCATGCGACTATGACCGGAGGGATATATAGTGCGCCTACGATATTGATGATTATTATAGGGCAACCGTTTGTGTGTGTAGTAAGTGCGATGACGATTGCTGGTACCGTGGCAGCCAAAGACCTTAAGACTGCACGTCGTGTGCAGATCGCACTTCCGATAGTAGCGATTATATTCATTGCATGTATTAATGTCGTAGGGATTTGTGGGTTCTTCTGGGGAATTGAAGGTGAATCCACTTGGTTCGATGTTGCGGCAACATTGGGACCTGTGGCTACGGCTATCGCTTGTATAGCACATTTGGCAGCTGCATTATCCAGCGACCCCGCACTCATTCTGATGAGTGGAACCATAATTGTAAGAGAATTTTGTTTGCCGCTTTCAAAGAGAGAGTGGACCGAAAAGGAAAAAATACGTCTTACAAGAATTGTAACAATAGCATTCGGTTTCATTTTCCAGATTATCGGTATGTTTGCAGGCGATATCATCACGGTTATAAGCAATGCATATTCTGTGTGGGCTGTTTGCGGCCTGGTTATGGTAATTTCATTATTCTGGAAGAGAGTAAATGAAGTGGCCGTATTCTGGACAATGCTTGTGGGAGCGATTGTTGTTGCAATCTGGGCATTCGGAGGAACGTTCTTCTCAGCAAGCGGTTATTTATTGGGAATTCCTACTCAAGGTATTGCGTTAGTCGTAACCATAGTAATGTTGGTAATTCTTACATTTGCCACTTCAAAGAACGCTATATCTGAAAATTATCAGAAGCGTATAGAGGCATATGCTATGCTTGATGCATCAAAACAAAAAGACAAATAGGTTAAAGCTAGCGCATTATAACAGAAAAGGGTTGCTGTCTTTTGTAGGCAGCAACCCGAACTTATAAAGTAAAATATATAGGAGAAATTATGGGCGAAAGAAGAGAAAAATTGGGAGTGCTTAAATTAATTGGCGAAAATTTAAGAAATAGCTCGAACGCATATGCACAGCCAAGTGGAGTGGTGACAATGGATCTTGAAAAGTTTGTGCAAATGCGTGAAGAATTTAAAAAAGAAGGAAAAAGGATTTCATCCACAGCTTGCTATGTAAAAGCAGTGGCTTTAGGGTTGGAAAAGTATCCTGAGCTTAACGCTGGACTGGATGGTGATGAAATTGTATATTACGATGACATTAATGTTGGAGTTGGTGTAGATACTGCGAAAGGTTTGATGGTAATTGTAGTAAGAGAAGTACAAAACAAATCATTGGAGCAGATTGCAGAAGAATTAAACGACTTAGTTGATAGAGCAAGAATTGGAAAGCTGACCATGGATGATATAACAGGCAATACTATTACGATTAGTAATTTGGATAAATCACGAATTGAATTTTTTGAATCGGTAATAAACAATGATGAAGCGGTAATTATGGGATTCAGAAGGATACAGAAAATGCCCGTTGTAGATGAAAATGATCAAATTGTTGTTCATCATGTAGGCAGACTGATTGATACGACAAATCATACACTTACCAGTGGAGTCAAAATATCTCAGTTTGATGAGTACGTTGCCACAATTTTGGAAAACCCGAAAGAATATCTGCTTAAATAAGTTCGTTTAATTAAATATTAACTTAAAATATATGGAATATGGGAAGATGTGCTTTCAATTATAAAAGTCAGTAACATACGAGGAGGCTGTTGATATGGGTAAAATGATAAATACCGTTGCCGGAAAGATATCTGTTGACGATATGGGGAAAACGTTAATGCATGAGCATCTTGTGTTCGGCTATGATGGCTATAAAGCTGATTGCGCAGGGGCATTATCAAGAGACGAGGTCGTTGACAGAACAATAAAAATTGCAAAAAAGATAATGTCATATGGAGTGAAAACCGTTTTGGATGCTACCGCAATGGATTGCGGCAGGGATGTGGAGCTCCTGAGAGAAGTATCGGAAAAGACGGGCTTGAACATTATCTGCTCCACGGGGTATTATAATCAAAGCATGGGAAGCTCGCGGTATTGGTGGAATTTAAGCTTGACAGGAGATGAAGTAAAACACCGGGAAGAATTGTTGATGACTGAGTTAACTAAAGGTGCTGCGGGAACAAATATACTTCCGAGTGTAATAAAAGTAGCCACAAGCGAAGGTGTGATTACTGACTATGAACAGAAGTGGCTGGAAGTAGCAGGGCGTGTGCAGAAAGCTACGGGTGCTGTTATCTATACACATACGAAGACCGGAACAATGGGAGAAGAGCAGGTTAATATTTTGATTGAAAACGGGGCAAATCCCGAAAAGATTGTTGTAGGTCATATGTGCGGCAATCAGAATACCGGATACCATGATAGGATCTTAGCAAAGGGTGTAAGTGTTAGATTCGATAGATTAGGACAGGATTATCTGGGTTATCCCACTGATGAAGAACGTCTCAAGATAATGAAGCACGATGTAGAAGCAGGGTACTTAAACAGAATAGTAATCTCCCATGATGTGTTGGGTACTATGTGGGGTGCACCTTGGAACCTGAGCGAGGCAACTGAGGATGTATAGAAAGCATTCAGGAATTTCTATCAATGGTACATAATGGATAAATTTATTCCAAGAATGATAGAAAAAGAAGGTTATACTGAGGAACAGGTAAACCAGATGTTTATAGAAAATCCAAAAAGAATATTTGGAGCATAGTAAGGAGTGTGTTTTATGCTTAGAAACGTATGTAGGCAAGTTGTAAAAAAGAATGCCGGGATAGATATGAAAAATTGACAAGAGAACTGGTTGAAAAATCAAGAAAAGAAAATGGATGCATAGACTACTCAATTAATAGAAGCACTGTAGATGATTGCGTATATGCCTTTATAGAAATATGGGAAAACGAAGATGTGTTGGCACCTCATAGAAATTCGGAACATTTTAAGAGATTGGTGCCCCAGATAAATGAATTATGTGAAGATGTTGGTACAACACATAGGTATATACAATTATAGTGTTGTATTGTACCCATATAAAAGGAGAAGTTTAAATGAATGTTGATAATAATAAAGAAGCGGTAAGCGGTTATGATTTTGACGTGCTTGTTATTGGAGCCGGTCCGGGAGGATATGAGACAGCTATAAAGTCTGCACAATTAGGTAAAAAGACAGCATGCATAGAAGCAAAGCATTTTGGCGGCATATGTTTAAATGAAGGCTGTATACCTACCAAAAGGTGGATAAAGACAGCCAATATGATTAAAGAAATGAAAGAATCCGATAGGTTTGCTGTTAAAGGTGTGCGCCCCTCTGTGATTAGCGCCGATCTCGAAGCTCTGCAGGCGAGAAGAACAGATATTGTTAATCAGCTTACCGGCGGCGTTCAAATGCTCTTAAAAAAGAATAAATGCACAATAATTCAAGGGCATGCATCCTTTGCAGATAATCACACAGTAAATGTAAATGATGGCCTGGTGACTGCACAGAATATCATAATTGCTACGGGATCAAATACCTTTATGCCTCCGTTTATAGCAGTGGAAGGTGAAAATAATTTAATAACGAGTAAAGGAGCACTGGAATTAAATAAGCTGCCTAAATCTATGGTTATTATAGGTGGAGGAGTGATAGGGATTGAGTTTGCTTACGCTTTTTCATCGTTAGGATGCAAGATAACGGTATTAGAGCTGATGGATAATATTCTTCCAATGGTGGATGAGGAAGTATCATCCATGGTAAAAAAACGATTGGTGAAAGATGGCATTGAGATTATAAACGGAGCTAAATGCTCAAGGATAAAAAATAATACGGTGTTTTATGATTTGCATGGTGAGGAAAAATCAGTTGACGCAAAAGCGGTTTTAATGGCAGTAGGTCGTGTGCCTAATACCAATGGACTAAACGCTGAAGGAATAGGAATCGAATTTGATAAAAAAGCGATAAAAACAGATAAATATTTGAGAACAAATATTGAAAATATTTATTGTATCGGAGATGCGAACGGAAAGTATATGTTAGCGCATACGGCATCACATGAAGGCTTTGTTGCTCTCTCTAATATTGATGGTAAAAATATAGAAATGAATTACAATCAAATTCCTTCCTGCATATTTGTTAACCCTGAAATCGCATGCATAGGAATGACTGAAAAACAGGCAATAGCGAGTGGATATGAGATTTCAGTTGGCAAATTCCCGATGAGGGGAAATGGAAAATCACTTGTCGAAGGAGATGTTAGCGGTATTACAAAGGTAATAATTGATAAGAATTCCGGTAAAATATTGGGCGTACATTTGTATGGATTGCATGTATCGGATATGATTGGAGAAGCTGCGGTTGCTATGAAAACCGGAGCTAAAGCAGATGAAATCTTCGAAGCAGTTCATCCTCATCCAACAATATCAGAAGTAATTCCGGAAGCATTTATGGCAGCTGTAAATGGTAAATCGATAAATATGTAACTGAGGGAAAATCAGAACAATGATTATTATAAAAAGCAATTCGAATGATCCAAGCTATAACCTGGCTCTTGAAGAATATATTTTTGAATATATGCCGCAGGATGAAGACTACTTCTGGCTCTGGCAAAATCAAGATGCTGTGATAATAGGAAAACATCAAAACACCGCTCAGGAAATAAATAAAGCATATACCGAAAATAATAACATAAAGGTAGTAAGGCGGCTATCCGGAGGTGGTGCAGTGTTTCACGATAGGGGGAATGTTAATTTTACATTCATTACTAATGTAGGAGACCTGCAGAAAATAAATATAAAAATGTTTTGTATGCCTGTTATAGAAACATTAAAAGGCATCGGGGTAGAAGCCGAATTAAATGGTTGTAACGATATGACTATTGATGGCAAAAAATTTTCAGGAAATGCACAGTATATAAAAAAAGGGTCGCATTATGCATCACGGCTGTATAATGTTTGATTCCAATGTTTCAATATTAGAGAAGGCTTTAAATGTGCCAAAGGATAAATATGAGTCGAAAGGATTTAAGTCTGTTAAAAGCCGAGTAACCAATATCAAACCGCACTTGCCGGCTGATTTATTTGATTTATCTTCTGAAGAGTTTAAGATCCTATTGGAAAATCAGATCAAATTTTTGCATGGAGATACGCAAATTTATAATTTAAATAAGGATGATGAGAAAATAATAGAGCGTATAAAAAAGAACGGTATGACACATGGGAATGGAATTACGGCAGATCTCCGATGTTCTCAGTAAGCAAAAGACGTAAAGTCGAAGATGTTGGAACTATTGAAATGCATTTAAATGTAGAAGGGGGGATTATATCTGATTACATGAGCTATGGAGATTATTTTGGAGAGGGCTCCAATGAATCACTTAAGGAACTGCTTATAGGCTGTAAGCTCAAAAAAGATTCATTGATGGAGGCTCTACAAGGGTTCAGTATTGAGCTTTGTTATAATAATTTAAAGAAAGAAGCTTTCGTAGATTTATTGTTGAGTTAGCTGAGATATAAAGAAAAATAATAATACACTAAAGCTGGGGAAAGTTGCTGTTCCTCAGCTTTTAGTTTGCAGAAGATTTCAAGTAATCACATAATCATCAAAAGAGACTAATTATTTCGTACCTTTATAGCATTATCTCAAGAGTATTTTTAAAATATAATATTATCAGATTCAAATTATAGATGAATATTAAGATTCAAAAGGTACAGGGAAAATGCATACAGAAATATTTTTCATTGCAAATTGCGGTCTATTAATAAAGACGGATAGAATCTCAATATTGATTGACGGCTTTAACAGAGAAACAAATAATTTTACAGGTATACCGGAGCATGCTTACAAAGATACAATAGAGCATATGGGGGTTTTTAAAAATATCGACTTAATGCTGTTTACTCACAAGCATGATGATCATTATGATAAGGAAAAAAGTGAAGCGATACATGCAAGCAAATAAAAACACTAAATTATTTATTTCGGGAGTGACTGGCGATGAAAAGTATATAAGCTTTCAAGTAGAAGATACAACAATAAATGCAAGGAAAATAAGTCATTCGGGGCGAGATGTTACAGGTGATCCTCATTATGTATTTTATATGAATACACCTGGAAAAAAATATATGTATCGGGTGATGCAGACTTTTTTGAAGACACGCAAATTGATTTTATGGAAGGGAAAAAGGCTGACGTGGCTTTTTACAATCCATTGCATTTAAACAATTTAAATGGGCGGAAGATAATAAGAGCGATAAATGCAGAAAAAAATTTTATTTATCATATTCCAGCTGAAACAAAAGACCCGTATCAGTTAAGAAAAATGGCTATTAGGGATATTAAAAAATATAAAGGTGAAATTCCATATACAGAATTATTGTTAAAAAATATGAAAGACGTGTATCTATAGGTGACGTGAAAGAAAGAGAAAAGAAGAAAGGCAGAAAGGTAGGTTACAAAATGATAGACAAGAACATGAAAATTACAGTTGCGGGTTCTGGTACTATGGGCACTCAGATAGCAATGCAAGTGGCTTTGAATGGATATAGTGTAAAACTATACGATATGTCAGAGAAAGCATTGGCTAAAGCTAATGCATTTGCAAATGAGTGGTGTGACAAAAAGATAGCTAAAGGTAAAATGAATGAAAATGAGAAAGAAGAATTCCTGTCAAGGTTGATGTTTACTGATGATATTAAATTGGCGGCAGAAGCTGCGGATATTGTTATTGAAGCAATAATCGATGTGGTTTCGGCAAAGAAGACATTTCTCAAGGAGATTGATCAATATACGCCGGAAAATGCAATTTACGCTAGTAACAGTTCATATATAGTAAGCTCTAGGTTTGCTGATGCTGTGGAACATCCCGAAAATGTTTTAAATACACATTTCTTTAATCCGGCCTTAGTAATGAAGCTTGTAGAAATTGTCAAAGGTGATCATGTATCTGATAAAGTGATTGATACGATGTTTGAATTCATTTCATCGATTGGAAAAGAACCGGTACTTATTAAGAAAGAAATTTACGGATTTGTTGTAAATCGCATTTTTAGTGCCATGACTAAAGAAGCTTGCTATCTTGTTGATATGGGCATAGCTTCTGTGGAAGATATAGATAAAGCAGTAAAGCTTGGTTTGGGACACTCAATGGGACCGCTTGAGATTCTCGATATGACGGGAATAGATTTGGAATATGATGTTCTGATGGATAAATTCAGAATGACTGGAGACCCTGCAGATAGACCTAGCACCGCTTTAGTAGAGCGATATGCAAAGGGAGAATATGGCCGTAAATCCAAAAAAGGTTTTTATGATTATGAATGATTTGTGCCAACAAAGTAATTAAAAAAAGAGAAGAAAGGAAAAGCATTAATGAAAAACGTTGTAATTGTAGCTGGATGTAGAACACCGATCGGTACTATTATAGGTGGGCAATTCAAATCCTTAAATCCGATAGATTTAACCGTACCAGTTATGCAGGAACTAATTAAACGTGCAAATATAGATCCTGCCTTGATTGAAGATGTTATTTGGGGATGTAATTATCAGAGAACCTATAAGGAAAATAATATTGCCCGAGTAGCAGCGGTAACTGCAGGGCTGCCTGTAACCGTTCCCGGAATAACCGTGCATAGGAATTGTACATCATCGATGTCATCAATCCAAATGGGATATTATCAAATAAAAGCAGGTGAAGCTGAATGTATAATGGCCGGAGGTGTCGATAGCATGAGTACTGCACCGCATATGGTATTTAATGCCAGGTACGGTAAAAAATTTGGCCACATGGACTTAAGAGACTCGATGTGGGATTCACTTGCGAATTTAGGTGTAGGTCTTGCAATGGGAATGACAGCCGAAAATGTTGCTGATATGTATGGGGTGACAAGAGAAGAACAGGATGAATTAGCGGCATTAAGTCAAAAAAGAGCTATAGAAGCGATTAAGAGTGGAAAATTTACAGATGAGATAATACCGATAGCTGTAAAGTCAAAAAAACAACTGTTATTTATGACACAGATGAATATCCAAAGGAAAATGTTACTGTAGAAGGGTTGGCATCATTAAAGGCGACTTTCAAGGAAAATGGTACTGTTACCGCCGGAAATTCTTCAGGTATGAATGATGGCGCATCGGGTGTGATTCTAATGGAGGAAGAAACGGCTAAAAAACTTGGCTTAAAGCCAATGGCAAGAATTGTATCTGTTGCAACCACAGGAGTGAAGCCGGAGATAATGGGCATAGGACCAGTAACAGCAACACAGAAAGCTTTGGAAAAGGCGGATTTAACGCTTCAGGACATTGAATTGATTGAATTAAATGAAGCGTTTGCCGCTCAGTATCTGGGTTGTGAGAAAGCACTCGGATTAAATAGAGATATTACAAATGTAAATGGAAGCGGTATATCTCTTGGACACCCGGTAGGAGCAACAGGATCGAGATTGGTGATTGCACTTATGTACGAAATGTCGAGAAGAAAAGCAAATATGGATTGGCGACATTATGTGCAGGAGGCGGTATGGGAACGGCTGTTATAATTGAATGTTTATAAAAGGAGGCAAGGAAAATGAATTTTGTTTTTAGTAAAGATGAATTGGAATTTCAGAAGCAAATGCAGGAATTCGTAAAAAAAGAAATTGCGCCAGGTATAAGAGAGCGAGATGAAAAGGAGGATTTTGAAACAGGCGTAAAAATATTGAAGGAAAAAATGGGCCCTATGGGATTGTTAGGCTTAACTTTCCCTAAAGAGTATGGCGGACAGGGAAAAAGCAACGTTTACTATTTTATAGCAATGATGGAAATTGCAAAAGTTGATCTCTCGTTGGCAGCAGCCTTGTCAGTATGTTTATCATTAGGATCGCTGCCCATATTATTTGCGGGTAATGAGGAACAAAAACAAAAGTATTTAGGGGCATTGTGCAGGGGTGAAAAAATCTGTGCATTTGGATTGACGGAAGAAAACGCAGGCAGTGATTCGGCAATGCAGGAAACGGTTGCAGTCCGTGAAGGTGATCATTATGTGTTAAACGGCAAGAAAATATTTATCACAAACGCCGGAGCAGCAGATTTTTATATTGTTATTGCGATGACGGACAAAAGCAAAGGAACGAAAGGAATCAGCGCTTTTGTTGTAGACAAAGATACAGACGGATTTACATTTAGTGAACCATATGAAAAAATGGGAATCAGGAGCTCCGTTCAGCGACAGCTAATATTTAATAATTGTAAAGTACCGGTTGAAAACAGGCTGGGAGAAGAAGGCGAAGGATTTAAAATAGCAATGGAAACTCTGAATGTAGGAAGAATCGGAGTTGCGGGACAGGGAATTGGCCTTGCTATGGGAGCATATGAAATGGCATTAAACAGAGCAAAAGAGAGGGTTCAGTTTGGTAAACCAATAATTAAGAATCAGGCGATATCCTTTATGCTTACGGATATGTATATGAAGATAGAACAGGCTTTTCTTCTTGCGTGCAAATCCGCATGGCTTCAGTCGGAAGGGCTCCCGTTCGTAAAAGAAGCTTCATTAGCTAAGATAGCATATACTGACGCTGCAATGTCAGTTGCAGAGGATGCAGTTCAAATTTGTGCCGGACAGGGATACTTGCGAGAAAACAATATTGAAAGATATATGCGTGATGCTAAGATATTACAGATATACGAAGGAACCAATCAGATTCAGCGCGTAATTGTAGGAGGTAAATTATAATCGGGAGGTTATATATGGAAAATAAAGTTACAATTAATATTGTTGATGATATAGCGAGAATAGAAATAAATAGACCTGAAGCTTTGAACGCATTAAACAGAAGTATTGTTGATGAATTAGATGAGTTGTTTGATCAAATTGAGGATAATAACGATGTTAGGCTTTTGATGATAGGTGGGACTAAAAATTTCGCTGCAGGAGCTGATATTAAACAAATGGTAGACTGTACAGCGACCGAAGCTGGTAAGTTTCTGTTTTCAGGGACATTCAACAAGTTGGAAAGTTTAGAAATACCGACAATTGCTGTCATTGACGGATATGCGCTAGGTGGAGGCTTTGAGCTTGCATTGGCATGTGATTTAAGGTTGGCTTCAATTGAGGCGAAGATCGGATTCCCTGAGATGGGCATTGGTATAATGCCTGGAGCAGGGGGGGGTAAGACTTCCTAAATTAATTGGAGAAGGCAAAGCCAAAGAACTTATTTTCCTCGGAACGATATTAACAGGGGAGGAAGCTGAGAAAATTGGCATGGTAAATAAAGCTGTTCCAGCAGAGGGATTAAAAGAAGAAGCAGAGCGCTGGGCTGCGAAATTAATTAAAAAAGCTCCGTGTGGGTTAGCAGCAGCAAAAAGAATGGTTGCAGATGCCGATAAACTTGATAAAAAATCAGCAATTGAATTAGAAGCAGAGCGCTGGGCTGCATTACTCAATACTGATGACCAAAAAGAAGGCATGAAAGTACATTTAGAAAAAAGGAAGCATGTTTATTTAGGCAGATAAAATAATAGTATGATAAGGAGGCTTTGTTATATTGCTGTAATTAATAAGCCTTCTTTGATTTTTATTATAGCTTCATAATTTAAATAAAAGTTTAAACATAAAGGAGGATCATTATGAAAATCATTAATTTAGCAGGCAAAGAACGTTTTGAAACTAAAGATGTTGACTTTAAGGTAAATGGGACACCGCTTATAAAAGTTACACATGTAGGCGTATGTGGTTCTGATATGGCAATTTGGAAAGATGGAGATAATTGGAAGGGCATCGTTCTCGGACACGAATTCACAGGAGTAGTTGAACAACCGGATAAGGATGGCAAATTCAATGTGGGCGATAGAGTGGTAGTTTATACGTAAAATATACATAATGAATTTTGTGGACGTTGTGAAAAATGTCTTGAAGGTAAATTTGATGAATGTACAAATAGGAAAGTTGCTATATGTAAAGGCGCGGAAAAAGAACATCCGGGAGCTTTTGCCGAATATACCACATGGTTTAACAATTCAATTTTTAAACTACCGGATTCTGTAAGCAATGAGGAAGCAGCGCTCATAGAACCTGCAGCTGTGGGACTACATGCAGTAACGTTAACGGATATAAGACCTAATGATAAGGTTCTTGTTATCGGAGGAGGGATAATCGGATTAATGGTATCGGAATGGGCAAAATCATTCGGAGCTGCTATGGTAGCTATTTCGGAAATTAGTGCTGAAAAGAGAAAAGCCATAGAAGGATTCGGTATCGCAGATGTTGTTTTAAGAGCAGATGATGAAAATCTCAATGAATTGTATAGAGATGTTTCAAATGGAGGATTTGATGTAGTTTTTGACTGTGCCGGTGTTGCCTCTGCAATAAATAGCGCTATCAAGTATGCGTTTAAGCCTGAAACAAGAGATCGTAAGTGCTTTACGGGAGTGGCATTACCACATAATGATTTAACCTTAGATTATTATAATATTGTGCTTAAAGAAATAGAATTTAAGGGAAGTAAGGGGCATTTGCCATCGGAATTCGAATTTATTATTAGTGCATTGGCGGCTAAAAAGGTCAGCTTTAAGAAATATATAACAGAGACGATGAAATTCTCAGAAGTTCAAGAGGGATTTGAAAAGTTGAAAGCAAAAGGGGGCAGCAATGGAAAAGCTATTATTATAATTTTATAAGTAGTGTATATATATATATATATATATATATTGAATATTATTTGAAATATCTTCATTAAGTTTATATTATCGTTGAAGATGATGTTTAGATTGGGCTCTGGAGTACGGTATTAACGCAAGCAACCGTGCTCTAAAGCTCAAATCAATTTATATATCGTAAAGCTATTAAATCCATATTTAAGGCTTATTTTGCTTAGTTTGTACATTACCTTTTTAGTAAAAAACAATTGACAAAGCATTGTGGGGGGTATGATAATAAGACATAATATAAAATTTTAAAAGTGCAATTGGATAATTAAGAAGGAGTAATAGATATGAGTATATATACAATAAATAATTCAGTTACAAATTTAATTCGTGATTTGAACTATCAGTTATCCGAAGAAAATGACATTTTTAATCTAAACATGTTGTATTTGCTAGAAAAACATTTAGGATTTGATAATACCGGAATTACGTTTTATGATGAAAATTATAATCTAGTGGATGTAATAAGTAACAATGAAGCAATATATCTTAGAAATGATTATATTAATGATTTTCATAATAAAGACATCATAGCGCATTATATAAGTGAAAATGTCAGTATACTACGCAAGGACATTAATGTACTGACAAATTCAGCATTATCCTTGGAATTTACAGAACAAAAGGGTTCTCTCGATTTATATAATGATTTTTTGAAAAATGCTGATTTTTCATATGTTGCGGTAGTGCCATTAGACAGAATTAGAATGTGCTTTTATAAGAAAGAGAAAGATGGCGATTTCACACAGAATGAATTATCGGAGTTGTATTTTGTAGGAAAAATCCTTCAAACTTATATACCATTGAATGAACATTTCAAAGAGAGACAGTTATTGAACAATATGTATGATCAGTATTTTTCTAATAAAAAAAACAGGAATAGTGGCCTTAAATGCTAATTTTAGAATTGTGGATATTAATGAACAAGCTCATGTTTTTTTAAGTGAGGTAATGAAATTAAATAATGTTCCAGGATTTTTTAGGCAGATTATTTTGTCTACTGAGAATAATCAATTTAATTTAAATGGCAGTGATAAAATTGAATATATTCAGGCAGGATTAAAATTTAATATATGTAAAAAGATAAAGATTGAAAACTGTATGCCGCAAAAACTCTATTTTGTTACTATTAAAGAAGTGGATAATAATAAAGTTGAAAAAACATATGATTTTAACAAATTAGGGAGAGATTTTTATTTGTCATCAAGAGAAATAGAAGTAGTACAAATGATTTGTAACGGCATGAAATACAGTGATATTGCAGATTCATTATGCATTAGCCTAAACACAGTAAGAAGCCATGTTCAAAATATATATAAGAAAATGGATATTGACAGTCAAAAGAAACTTTTTGTATATTTAAATGAATGTCGTATCGATTAAAGATATTTTCATATACTTTTACGCAAAATAAGGATCTCTTCCTTTCGAAAGGGTCCTTTCTACGTATTTTATGATAATTCATATGCAGTGAATATTCCGGCGCGATGAAATCTGAAGGAGGTGCGCAGCGTAGCATTGTATTTCATTTCCCTTGTACCTCATATGATTTTGGGGTATCCTATAAAGGTAAGGATTTTACAGCAGGAGGGACACCATGAAAATTGGAATTGTAACAGGAGCGTCCAGCGGTCTGGGCCGCGAGTTTGTATACCAACTTAGTCAGAAGAAAGCGCTGGACGAAATTTGGGTGATTGCCCGTCGGGAAGAACGGCTGAAATTACTGCAAGAACAGGTGGAAACGCCATTGCGCCTGATACCGCTGGACTTGACAAAGCGTGCGTCCTTTCAAAAGTTAGAGAGCTTTCTGAATACGGAGCAGCCGGATGTACGGATTCTGATCAATGCGGCGGGCTTCGGGAAAATCGGGGCGTGGAAGGATATTTCCCTGGCGGATTGCGATGATATGATCGATTTGAACTGTCGGGCTGCAGTGAATATGACACAGCTCGTTCTTCCCCATATGAACAAGGGTGCGCAGGTGCTGGAGATCTGCTCCACTGCCGGATTCCAACCGTTCCCGTATCTAGGGATATACTCTGCTTCAAAAGCATTTCTATATCGGTATAGCCGTGCTCTCAGGGTGGAGCTGTTTGGAACGGGTATCAGTGTAACAGCGGTGTGTCCATACTGGATCAAGGATACGGAATTTATCGCCAAAGCGCAAAAGACGCGGGACAGTTCATATATCCGTCACTTTCCGCTGGCATCCAAAGAGAATGCTGTGGTTAAGCGTGCGTTGAGGGACGCGCAGCTGCGGCTGGCAGTCTCAACTCCGGGAGTGACTTGCACCGTTCACCGCATTATAGCAAAGTTTGTACCAAGTGAGATAATGATAGGCGCTTGGGCGCTGATACGAAGGGTATAAATGATAATATATTGACAAGACAAGTAATGTACACTATAATGTACGTAAAAGGAAGCGGTAAGCATGCTCAACATAAATATTACTAACTTCAGAAAGAATATTTTCGGGCTGTTTGAGCAGACCATTAAGTTCAATGAACCTGTGAACATAAGCACGAAAGATGGAAATGCGATTCTCATCAGTGAGGAGGATTATAATGGCTTGATGGAAACTTTGTATCTTTCTTCGAGTCCTACAATGAAAGAAAAAATTGTCGAGGGGCTTAACACCCCACTTGATGAATGCATTCCTGAATCTGAGGTTGAATGGTAATGTACTCAATTGTATTCACAAAAAAAGCTTTAAATGATATTCCTAAGTTAAAAGCGGCGAAGCTCGATAACAAAGCGAAGGCTTTGATAGATGTTATTCGAAACAACCCATATCAAACACCTCCGCCTTATGAAAAAATTGTAGGGAGCTTTACAGGGGGCATATTCAAGACGCATCAACATTAAGCACAGGCTTGTCTATGAGGTTTTGGAAGACGAGCAAAAAGTAAAAATAATTAGCCTGTGGACTCATTATGAGTTTTAACAATCTCTCGTCAATCCTTGGACGGTTGAGAAGAGGGCAAAATAGTTACTTTCCATTTATTAAAATTTTTAATCTACGCTTTAAATGCCTCATAGCTGATTATCGGGAAGCTCTCGTTTTCCACCTGCCATGGGAATTGCTTATCCTTGCCGGAAAGCTCTCCAATGAGCTTCTTTTCCGTAAGCTTCATGTCCCCGTTTGTAAGGTCGGCTTTTATACGATTGGAATTCATTGCTGACGGGTCGAAATCCGGCTGACTGGTTTTGACGTTCTGAAGGCTTTTCTGTCCTTTTTCTGTAGTCGGTGAAAATGCCGAGAGCTTTGCCGTGTTTCTTTATTAACGGCGTGATGTACTCGTAAGGAGTTCGGTTATACGTAAAAATATAGTTGGTTGCAGAGTAATCATCTATATAGATGTCTACATAATTTCTGCGCAGCGGAATCACGTCAGATGAGCCTGCTAAATACACCGTATTGAATTTAAATCCGCCCATGTATTCCTGCATATTTCTGATACGCTTTATTGAAGGGTCTATGATGACAAACGTAGTATTTTCATTGAATTTCTGGCAATATCGCAGGATAAAGTTGAAGGTAAAGGGGCCGGCCATGACGATTTGAGGAGCATCTGTTTCATGTGCGCCGCTCTTTGGCATCTGGTGATATAGCCACATATAAGCTTTATCGAGCAGTAATCTGTGCTCATTGCCGTATTCCTCGCTTATGGAGGCTATGGATTCTATATTTTCAAAAGCCTTAAACGGGGTGCTTTCCATAGCGCCATCATATATTATAATGCCTTGTTCTATATGGCAGCTATATCCGCAGCTGCAATGGAATGTCCCCCTCAGAAATTTTTCCGTTCGATATGGATGCAGCTTCCAGTCTCATCGAAGCTCTGCAGCGAGGGCAGCACAGGTTTTCGATAAAAGAAAGCGGAATGCCGTCTGTATTCTCTCTGTTTGTATCCATTTTACGTTGGAGCAAATCAAAGCTTTCTATTTCATCTTTTAAATTTTCTATGGTTTGCCGCAGCCTTTGATCTTCTGTTTCAAGCTGATTTAATTTTTGATGCAGTAAATCCATGCACGTTTTCATAGTTTTTTCATCGCGGAATTTAGAGGCCTTTTCCAGAAAGAAAAACAGCTCTATCTCCTCCAACGTAAAATGATAGGATTTATATTTCAGAATTTTTTCCATGTCCTCCATGCATGATCTATTGAAGATGTATTGATTGTTTTTACGTTCGGGAGTCAGCAAAGCATGTTCAACGTAGTATCTTACAGTTGAGATTTTCAAATCGTATTTTTCTGCAAATTCACCGATTTTCATATAAGACCTGCTTTCTTCCGGCGATGGAACTCGCTTTCTGCCAGCGATGAAATTCACTTTCTGTCTGTCAGTGATGAAATTTACTGTCTACCGATACTGAAATTTTGTTTTCCGCTGGTTCTGAAATTTTACTGTATATATACTTTTTAACACATCCGATATAAAAAAGCAAACTATTTTGACAATAAGTCAAGTTGGCTGTAGATTTTGGGAAAATAGCCTGTTGCGGTCGAGAGGACTGGATGAGGTATTGTCTATTCAAGAAAGGAAACAGGTAAAAGCTACATAAAAAACATTAAAAAAGAGATTAAGGTCATTGGAAAGGGAGGTACATTATGATTACTAAAAAGGTAGTGGTAACGAATAATCCGAAGGCGTTGAAAAAGTACGATGGTTCTGTCGATGTCCTATTCATGGAAAACGGTTCTGCCGATAATGTTTTAAGAAAGGTGAAGGAGCTGCTGATGGAGGGAGCACGTTTGTCGAATCCTGAAATAAAAGCGCCGACTTGTGGATTTCGAACTGTTGGGCTATTTTACGGAGATGCGAATGCTCCCCTCGAACGGAATATCAAGGTTATCGAGGCGGCAATCGATCTTTATGCCAATAGCAAAAAATCTATCGTAAAGCAGTATCTTGATTTATGGAGATGTAAAATGAGTACGAAAGCGGTAGAAGGCGGTATTTGTAATGAGATGATGAGCAACGCGACGATTAATAAGAAAGCAGATGGTAATGCCGAGAAATACGATCCTCAAAGCAAACCGGCAGCCTGACAAGACGAAAAATATAATGCCGAACAACTGGCAGCCTGACAACCGGTTGTGTAAATTATGACACATAACGATTTGTATAAATTATAACACATAACGATTTGTATAAATTATAACACATAACGATTTGTATAAATTATAACACATAACGATTTGTATAAATTATAACACCCACAACAGGGGGGCATGTCCGCATAAGACATGCCCCCCTGTTTATACGGGGAAGATTCTCCCTTCTGTTATCAACCGTACTATTTGATGAGAAAGCCTATCCTTTCTTTTGTGCGTTCCTCGCCGAGTATTTGCTGTATTTCCCAGATATCGGGCGACTGGCTTCTGCCTGTAACGGCGATTCTGATAACGGTGCTTACGTGTCCCACATGACCCTTGTACATATCGGGATTCTTCTTGAAATCCTTTGGCTTGACTGCGTATCCCATTTCATTCGCAATGGCTCTTATCTTATCAAACCATTGGCTCTGGTCGTCGCTGTGATCGTAGCTCGCCAGATACTTTGTTAGTATTTCAACTGCGTCATCATCGCTGACATTTTCGGGAATGCTGTCCTCTATCATGAAGTAATCGTCAAAGAAGTAGCTGATGAATTCAAACATCTGCTTTCCGTATATGAGATCCTTTCTGGGCTTTTTTCCGCTCCTGCCGATGTCGAGAATGCGCGTGATATAATCCTCGTTTCCTTCCAGCAGAGGCAGCAGCTCCGGTCTGGCATCATGAGCCCAGTCGATAAGGAAGGTACAGAGCTCCTCAGTAGGCAGCTTTACGAGAACATCCTTTGAAATATCGTTGAGCTTGTTGAGATCAAAGAGAGCGCCGCCACTGTTCATCTTTTCCGTGCTGAATTTGAAATCCTCAGCCGGGGCCTCAGGATTTGCTATGCGCCATTCCTCAAAATTGGAATTCAATATCGTGAGAAGATATTCCTTTACCGCCTGTGGGTGATAGCCCTCCTGCTTATAGTAGTCGAGCGAAAGCTCCGGGTCTTTTCGCTTGCTAAGCTTGCGTTTGTTGCCGTTTTCCAGCTTCAGAAGCTGTGCCGTATGGCAGTATACAGGCATTTTAAATCCGAGCTTTTCAAACAGCTCTACGTGTATCGGCAGCGACATCAGCCACTCCTCGCCACGTATTACATGCGTCGTGCGCATGAGGTGGTCGTCTATAACGTGTGCGAAGTGATACGTGGGGATGCCGTTAGCCTTGAGGATGACGATATCCTGATCGTTTTCCGGCATGGAAAGAGTGCCTCTGATGGCATCCTCGACCTTGATGTGACGTATTTCTTCCGGGGGCAAATCGTGATTTCCCGATGATTTGAGCCTGATAACATAGGATTTTTCTGCCTTGATGTTCGCTTCTATTTCTTCATAGGAGAGATTTCTGCTCGCTTCGGCGTACTTTTCGTATATACCTGTAGTCTCCTTGGCAGCCTCCTGTGTGTTTCTTATTTCCGTGAGCTCATCCTCCGTCAAAAAGCACGGGTAGGCGAGTCCTTGCTCCACCAGAGCCTTTGCAAATGTTCTGTAGATTTCACCCCTGTCGCTCTGGTAATATGGTCCATAGCTGCCTTTTTCACCATTGAGAAGGGCGCCCTCGTTGAAACGGATGCCGAAAAAATCAAGAAAGTTTATTATCGTCTCCACTGCGCCCTCGACGTATCTCTTATCGTCGGTATCCTCGATACGCAGATAAAATATGCCGCCGGATTGGTGTGCAAGGCGTTCATCCGTGAAAGCTCCGTAGAGATTTCCAAGATGAATGAAGCCTGTAGGACTCGGGCCGAGCCTCGTTACCATAGCCCCTTCGGGCAAGGCCCTTTCCGGAAAAATGCTCTCATAATATTCAGGTGTTTTATCCGTGTTTGGAAACAGCAGCTCCGCCAGCTTGTGGTAATCCATATGTCGTATTGTAGGCGGCAGCGTTTGCCGCCTACATCTCCTTTCGTGTATTCGTCGATGTTTATTTTATCAACATTTGCTTTCGGTTTCAATATTTTGTATTTAAATAATCTGCGGAGTATTTATATTTCATTACTTGTAAAATTAAATTCCACCCCATCTTGTTTCCACAGTGGAAGTTACCCTTTCAAAAACATGGGTGGAATTAAACTTTTCAAACGATATACATCTATACCTTGAAGCTGTCATTAGTGAAAATGTTTATGCCGCGAAAGGCACCTGACAATGAGAGGCGGCGTGATAAGCTTCCTGCTATGACGAAG
>Ga0192273_1036_pt1 | contig 22703 bp, 16 predicted proteins | sample Koala_Koa24_F3_FD_131270 | JGI IMG/M metagenome (GOLD analysis project Ga0192273, IMG submission 131270) | Enriched cells from koala feces incubated with labeled cellulose particles, San Francisco Zoo, California, United States - Koala_Koa2-4_F3 ... | reverse complement strand
TCCTCCTCCGTGAGTACCGGCGATATACGGAAATCTCCACATATTGCCAAGCCCTACCGCAGAGCCTATAGCGGCTATCAGAAAGCCCAGCTTATTGTTCCATTGGTCTCTCAATTCTTTTTCCTCTCAAAATTCATTTCCTAAAGCATTAACATCTGCATCTGCTATGTAGATTGCGGCCCATAAAAAAAGATGATGCTTAATCATCTGAATTTTGTTAATTATATATTGTGCATGCCTGCTATGTCAACAGCTTCAAGTCTTGTATACAAGAGTAAAATTTGCAGCATTACTTTACAGTACTATAATAATATACAAAATCCGCAAAATTGAGAGAACATCGGGTTTTGTTGGTTTTTTCCAGCAAAAAAATCAATAAATCTGCTTATCATGCAATTAACAAAAAGCTCAAGAAACAACTTTTTTACGATTCAATCGGCCTAAAATCACAAATGTATTTTTCCCTTAAAACATTCTTAGCTATTCTCTCTACTTCTAAAGCATAAATCGTTTCTCCGCCTGTTTTTATAATATCTTTTATTCTATCCTGAAAATAGAAACACCCCGTATTGGGATCAACCCTGACAATATCGCCGGTTTTAAACCATCCATCCTCCGTAAAACAACTATAGCATCCACAGTCTGATGTTGTATCATAAATTTTATAACCGGTGAAGACAAACTATCTGATATGCACTATCACAAATCCTGAACGCAATACAACTGTCAATTTAGCCTGGGATTTTACAAAATAAGAAACAAACGGGATTAACTGTTCTAATACCCTGAAGTCAGAAAAAACGGTACAACCATCAGCAGTACATAGGAAGCCAGTCGAAACCACCTGACCACATGTGGTATTTCCTTTCGCATTTTTGCGGAAAGCATGCCTGCTACCATGACCAACAGCAAAGCCGGGCTTATCATAGTGGAGAGACCGAACGCAAGTCCGGTCACGCCTGCCAAAGGAACCGGAATTGTAAAGCAGTAACCTATCATCAGCAGAAGCGGGGCGCAGGGGGTTATGCCGTACGTGAAGCCTGCCGCCAACATCGGCACTGCACCTGACTTTTTTACCGGTTTTTCACACGCCTTACAATCGCTGCATTTTTTCTGCTTTTTCTGTTCTGAAAACCACTGAACAATCAGAACCACGCCGATACCGCTCATAGCTATCTGTGAAAACAGGCGTAAATTAAAAGAACCGATATACCCACTGTCACTGATGAAGCTGCTGCTGACGATTGCGGAGATCATACATAACAACGAGACGCTGACCACCTTTCCCACAAAGAAACTCACAAACGATAAAAGACCTTTCTTCACACTGCCCGAATGAGATATTACATAGGTGGAAAGAAATGTGCTGACGATCGGGCTGCAGCAGGTCCCGCACCCAAGCCCAACCGTAACGGCAGTCGTAAGCGCAGAAATGATCAAAGAAAGATTCATATTCCACCTCGCCCACTCGCAATTAAAGCTGCGCCAACAGCACCGTTAAACTGAGAATAATCCGCGACATAGACTTCCTTCATCAGTTCTTCTTCAAAAGCCCGATGTATACCCGTATTTAATGCGCCGCCGCCCGTCATCAGAATATCGCCGCCCTTTTCCGATTTTTTCATCATCTTGATGATTCTCTTTGCCATCGACAGATGCATACCTGCCAGAATGTCGCGCCGATCAATCTTTCTGGCTACCAGCGAGATCACTTCGGATTGTGCAAATACCACACAGGTACTGTTGATGTCGCACGGGGCAGTGCTTTCCAGAGAAAGCGGCCCGATCTGATCGATCGTCGTCTCCAGGATCTGCGCAATCACCTCCATAAATTTCCCCGTCCCTACGGCGCACTTGTCATTCATGGTAAAATTCTTTACATTGTAATTCGCGTCAAGATATATGATCTTGCTGTCCTGTCCGCCGATATCGATCACCATACCGGGACGGTATCCCTTCGGCGCTGTCACACGCACCCCATAGGCGTGAGCAGTAATTTCCGAAATATCATCATCGGCAACTTCAAGGATTTTACGGCTGTATCCGGTAGCCATGATATAACCGATATCATTTCGGCTGATTCCGTATTTTTCACACAGATCTGCCACTATTTTCTTTGCAGTTCCGTTATTGTCAATCCCCGTGGGGTACACCACAGTATCTACGACCCTTTCATTTTTCATGAGGGCAGCTTTCAGGTAGGTGGAACCGCCGTCCAGTCCAAGGTAATAATTTTCCATAGCTGTCACGCCTCCTTTTTATATTCTTTTAGCTTAATCAACTCGATAAACGCCTCGATGCGGACACAGAGCTGCTCCACCTCCTCTTCATTATAGTCGCTCTCCACACGGATAACGGGAACGTCCATTTCTCCAATCGCTTCTTCCACAAGCTGATATTCGTAATCATATATCAGACAGCCGCGCAGCACATGGTAAATAATGCCCTGAATGTTGTTGTCTTTTATCATTCGTTTTATCCGGTAAATGCGCTGACTGTTGTCCACGAACACCGGACAGGTGCATGGTTTCGTGTATCTGGAGGCCAAAGCGCGCATCATCCCGTCAAAACCGGCGTCAATCACCGATACCGGATCTGATAATCCACGCTCCCCCATACAGGTTTCATCCGCCGCAAGCACTCCGCCCATTTCCTCGATCAAAAGAGGAATCTTAAGATTCGGAAACGCAATTGGCGAACCTGTCACAAGAATGCGGGGCTGATTCCTCCTGCTTACAAAATGCTTCTGCTCCAGCCGCAGCTTCATTTCCGCATTGAGCCTGTGCATCTGCTTTGCCCACAGATCGGCATTCATATAAGCATACGCATTCATCACTGCCATGACCTGCGTCCCGCTCATCAAAGCCGGATCATGCCTGCGATATTTAATAAATTCCGACATCTCATACTGTGCGTATCCGACCATATTGATTCCTTCCGCCAGAGACTTTGCCGTAATCTGTTTTCCGGTTTCCTTTTCCAGAATTGGAATCAGACGATACAGTTCTTTCAAGAAAACCGCTGTGTCGGCATCCTCTTTTTTCAAAGGCGGAATGTGAAGCGGAACGGTATTCTTCACTGTGCTGATTGCCCCTGTGAGCTTCTTCTTGCAATCACAGGTCACCGGCGCAATAAGAAGAGAACAGTTATCAAATGCGGGAAGTGCTCTGATCTTCCCAAAGCCCATGACCGCTTTTACCAGAGGGCAGGCGTCACGGGGAATATAATCGTCCCCGATCGAATATGCCGTATAACTGCCGGAGCACAGGCGCACGGGTATAGCGCCCGCAGCATAAATCAGCTCTGCCGGAACCATGACACATAAGGTTCCGATGCTTTTTCTGTCCTCCAGATCCTGAATATCCAACAGCTTCACATAGGTGTTTTCCAGCACCTCAAAAAAGGCTTTGCCGCATCCGGCATGTCTGAAAGCTCCTTTACACGTCTTAAGTAGGACGCAGCCACCCTTGTTGATTTTCTCACAAATAATTCATGCTGCCGTTCATTGATTCCGTTTGGCTCTGTCAACGCTCACCCCTCCTTTTTCTCTGAAAATTTGGACATAAATGTTCCCCTTGATGATTTATAAATCGTTTTTCCGCAGAAATTCATGGACAGCGCATGATCCTCCGGGCATTTATTGATACATTTCCCGCACATTATACAGTCAACTGTCTGTACGTTTTCTTTATCCCTTTTGGTATAAATACTTTTAATCCACATCGGACAGGAGTCATAGCAGGCCCCGCATTCTGTACAGGCGGTACAGTCCTTCTTAAGCTTAAACAGATTAAACCGTTTGAAAAGCCCCATCAGATACCCCATCGGGCAGATAATGCACCAGAAACGTTTGATAAAAAAACTGCTGATCAAAATCACGACTGCGAAAAAGCCGCCGAGATATAAATTGGTCCAGAAACCGCCCTGCGCGGTTGTAAATACCTTCAACGGACAAATGTCGCAAAAATCACCGCCTGTAAAAATAAAGCCCAAAAACAGTACGATCCACACCCATTTGATCGGCTGCAGGAATCGATTGATCCGATCCGTCACTACAATCGGGCGAATATGCAGCGCCCTGCGGAGTTTGTCCATCAGATCCTGCAACAGACCGGCCGGGCAAAGGAATCCGCATAGAATTCGTCCCAAAAGTATAAAGCATAGTAACAACGTCCCTAAAAATGTAAGCGCATAGATAAGATTCAGCACAGGAAAATCCTCACCATACCTGCTAAAAAGATATGGAAGATGGGACAAATAATAGCACGGCACCTCCACCACCTGATCCAGATTAAACGGACAACTGAACACCGGTATGGCGATCTCATTCCACAATTGTCCCTGATGAATCAGCTTTCCGGCATAGGTCCACAGAAACATACCGGCAAACAGGCACAGCCACCGTATCATCAGAAATTTCGATGTCGTCTTCTGATGCAGTGTATTCGGATAAATGCCGACACGCTCCCTGGAATAAATTTTGTATTCCGGTTTATTTCTTTTCAGGCAATTTCTTATAAACTGAACCGCTACGATACCAATGCACGCCAACGCGAAGACGAGCAATAACGGCAGCTGCGCTTTCCAGAAATGTACGGAGAAGTACGAATAATCCTCCAGCGCATACTGCATACGATACACTCTTTCCCCGTCCGGCGAATAGGAGGCCGTAAATCCCTCCCGTATATCACGGATGGAGAGACCGTCAATCCAGCCATTTTCATTCGTTCGATATGTATTCGTCTCCCCATTATAAGATGTTACCGTTATTTCCGCGTCCGTCAGAATTTCGTTTTCATAATAAACCATAACGTACTTGCGTTCGGTAAACACAAGCTCAAACGGTATTTCTTCCGACAAAAATCTTTGCGGCGCAGGATTAAAAGAATTCATTCCAAAGTCCGCACGCACATAGTCATAGACCTGTTCTGTATCTCCGTCCCCATCTATATCCAGTTCTGTCATAGGGAGCGCTGCGATAAAATGCCCGAGGGAATCCTCCTGAATTGGGCTTTTACTGCCATTCGTCACAGAAATCTCTCCTATCTGCGTAAGCGCATAGACAGTCAGGCTTTCTTCTGAAATTCCCTCGTCTGTTCCGTAAAAAACTTCCTTCCCGTCATCTCCATAAGAAAACCATACGGAGGTATCCGCGGACAGAGGCTTTTCTTCCTCTGATTTTGCGTATTGATAGTCTGACACCTCCATATGATAATCATACAGAACGAAATAAGTTGTAAAAAAGGGTGATACAAGCAGGAAGGCGCAGACAGCGCAAACAACCGCTATCCCGATTCTCTTTTTCTTCATAATACCGTCTACCTTTCCTTTCTGTATCCGCGCTGGTTCAAAATTTCTGAAAACGCCTCCATACGAACACGAAGCTGCTCGATATCCTGATAATTGTAATCTGTTTCCAGCCGGAATACCGGTGTGCCCAGCTTTTCAAACAATTCCTCAAAACGCTCTAATTCAAAATCATATTCTATCTGCCCTTTCAGCACGTGATACACAACGCCGTCTATCTTTTTTCTGTAACCAGCTTTGCAACGCGCTCATAAAGCGCATCATTTTTTACATATGCCGGAGACGCATCATTCTCATAAAAAATATCCGCCGCATTTTCTTCTGACAGATCTTCCGCCCCGGAACACCCCTGCATGGAAAGCGTCGTATAATCTATCTGATCACATAATGTAAGCCCTGCTTCCTCAATCAAAAACGGAACCTTATAGTTTGGAAAATAAATCGGTGAACCAAGCAGCAATACGTTACCTTTCTCAGCGTTTTGAATCTTTTCTTCTCTCTGCAGCCTTTCCGTCAGGCTGTGCAGCCGAAAGCACCATTCCGAAAGATTCTCCGCGCAGTAATAACTGCCCAGGACAAACATTCTGACAACTTCGCTCAGTTTGTCTTTCGATGCGTTTCGGAACGCCTGTATCTGCTTTTTTGCCGTCAGAATCTGTGCCTGCGATTTTCGCAGTGTCCGATTTGTCATCGGTTTTTTCAGATGCAGAGATATCGCATCCCGACACGCTTCGTATTGCCGTCTCCATTCGAGATACGACTGCGCATCTTTTACGGGCGGGAAATGACAGGTCTGTACTTTGTATCCTCTTGATTTCAGGATATAAGCCAGTTTCCTTGTGCTGTCGCTGACCAGAGGAATCAGGATCAGTGCATTTTGAGCGAAACCGGAGAGGAGATATCCAAGCCCTGATCTGCTGACCGGGTCAGTGTCTCTCGGCACCACATCATCCGACCACATGGAGCTTGCCCGGCTCCCGCCCAAAATCCAATAAGGCATCCCCCCCCCTGATACAAGTACCAATTCCTCCGGTATGCCGGAGCCGATCACAATAATATCCGAGCAATTCCTTTCAAAATCGATAATATAATGATTTCTGACACATTTTTTGAAATATTGCAGCTCCTCATATGCGGGCATAGTTTTTACAAGCCTTTGCAATACATCGTCCACTTCTCTTTTATATGTATGGAAATCCATTCTGTTTTCCGTGTCCGGCACGACAATCCTCCTCCTATTATAAACCCAGACCGTTTATCCACTCGACCACTTCATTTTCCGACGAATCCCCGGAGAACCGCTGCCCGTCCATCCATGTAACTGTATCCGAGCAGAGACTATACAGGTCCTCAGCGCTGGAACCAATGCCGCTGCTGTGGGAGGTACAGAATGGAATGATCGTCACACCGGAGAAATCATAGCTTTCCAAAAATGTGCTTATAATTCTCGGGGCCTGTCCGTGCCATATGGGATAGCCAAGAAAGATCACATTATACTGATCTATGTTCTCAACACTGCCGGAGATTACAGGCCGTGCGGAAGAATCCGCCTGCTCCCGGTCAGCACGTCCGCCTGTATAATATGCCAGATCCTCCTCCGTATAAGGATCCTCCGGTACAATTTCGTAACTGTCCGCGCCGGTTCCCTCTGCAATCCACTCGGCAATCTGTTCTGTAGTACCCGTACAGGAAAAATACGCAACCAATATCTTATTTCCGGTAGAAGCGTTGGTTTCGGAATCAGACGATGATTCTGCACTTTCAGAACCGCAGGCCACCAGCATGGGGATCATACAGGCGGAAAAAAGCAACGCAACAAATCGCTTCATTATAATAATCCTCCTCATTAATTTTTTTCATTGTTTTGCAGACACACCGGGATTCATTGTTTGCTTCCGGCATATCTGCTCACTTCCTTCTTCCCTTCATTTTATATTGATGTTACTGTAGCACCAAATACTTTGTTTCTATTTCTAGTTATTCTTTAAAAGAATGTCTGCTTGTGCTATAATACTATTTACGAAAAGACTTTTCGTCACCTCGTGCAGGGCTGTGCATAAAATGTAGACAATGGAGGGTACAACAATGGAACTGAGAGTTTTGCGCTATTTTATAGAAGTCGCCAGAGAAGGCAGCATTACGGGCGCTGCCAGAACGCTGCACATTTCCCAGCCTACTTTGTCAAAACAGCTCAAGGAGCTGGAGGCAGAGCTCGGATGCAAACTGTTTGTCCGAGGAAATTATAACGTTCATCTGACCGAGGAAGGGATTCTTCTGCGCAAACGAGCTGAAGATATTCTGGAAATGGCAGATAAAACTATAGGCGAGTTTCAGTCTCTAAATGACGTGACAGGAGGTGATGTTCGGATCGGCTGCGCTGAATCATGGCTGATTCACCACCTGGCTGGTGCTATCAAAGATTTTCGTCGGCAATATCCGGGGCTGCGCTTTCACACCACCAGCGGAGACACCCATGTAGTACTGAATGATCTTGAACAGGGGCTTTCCGATTTTGCACTCATTGCAGAACCTCCTGATCTTTCAAAATATAATTACCTTTCCCTGCCGGACGGTAATACTTGGGGACTTTTGATGCGAGCAGACAACTTCCTGGCACAGAAAGCAGCAATCTGTCCGGAAGATCTACAGGAACTTCCGCTTATCACCTCGCCGCAGTCTATTCATGCAGATCTTCCAAGATGGTGCGGCGAGACTGTCGATCAGCTGAACATCATCGGAACCATCAACCTGTTTTATAACGGCTCTGTTTTTGTCAGAGAAGGGTTGGGATGCATGCTGGCCTTTGACCGTCTGGCGGATGTCAGCCCTGAAAGCGGGCTGTGCTTTCGGCCTCTATCTCCGAAACTGGAAACAAAAATGTATATCATCTGGAAAAAATATCAGGTCTTTACGCCGATTGCGGAAAGATTGGTAGATTTGTTGAAAGAAAGGTTTAACGAAAATCAGGTATTGCAGGGCAAATAAATCGTTAAATTGATTCTTATTTATGAGCAATCGGCATTATAAAAAAGATTATTCTTTACTTTTATCTTTTTTATTATAGTAATCATATATATACGGAATGAAAGCTTTTACCATTGGATGTTTTTTCTTTTTCTGTTTCATATATTCACTGCTTCCAGCAGTATGGATAATTTTTTTGTGTCCATAACACATACTCTCCTATAAACACATCTGATCAACGTTTTTGCTTATCAAGTTTATACAAATATTAAGGTTCCACATCTATTTTACACCAACAAACTTCATATACAAGTGCAATAATATACAAAAACCGCAAAAAAAGTTTGTTAATACCCGTAAAAAGCTCTATAATAAATTGTATAAGCGAATCAGGATGGAACGAACAATATGCATGAATACCCAATAACACAGCAAATAATAAAAATAGCCTCTCAGCACTGCGAAAAGGCCGGTGGAAGCAGGGTAACGAAGATAACTCTCGTCATAGGAGATTATTCGGGATACGTAGGTGAATCCGTGCAGATGTATTTTGACATCATATCGCAGGATACGATCTGCGATGGAGCACAGGTAGAAATACGCCGTGTAGAGCCCAAACTCAAATGCCCCGACTGCGGAGAGCTTTTCAAAAAGCAGCCCATGAGCTTTGACTGTCCCAAATGCGGAGGTCAGGGTGGTCCTACGGATATAGGCAAGGAATTTTACATTGACAGCATAGAAATAGAATAATCGGAGGTAACAAGATGCACGATATAAGAAAAATAGACGTCATGGAAGGCGTTCTCGACGAAAACGATCACATAGCGGAGCACATAAACCATCATATGACGCACCATGGAGTGTTGGTGGTAAACCAGATGGGTGCTCCCGGAGTCGGCAAAACCACAAGTCTCAAAAACATCATAAAACACCTAGATACTAAGCCCTACGTCATAGAGGGCGATATCGAATCAGATATCGATACACAGGACCTGAAATCCATGGGAATAAACACACATCAGATAAACACTTTCGGAGCATGCCATCTTGACGCTCCAATGATAGAGTATATGACGGAGCACATAACCTTTGATGAGCCCGGCATACTCTTCATAGAAAACATAGGAAATCTCGTATGACCCGCGGAATTCAGCATCGGCGAGCACGTGATGATGCTCATCTCCACCGTTACCGAGGGAAGCGACAAGCCCTATAAATATCCTTTAGCATTTGAAAAAGCCGATATGATACTCCTCAACAAGGTCGATCTCATCCCATATCTCGACTTCGATGAAGAATACTTCATGAAGGGCGTTCGTGCGCTCAATAAGGATGTACCTGTTTTCAAGGTATCCGGCAGGACAGGCGAGGGATATGAGGAGGTAGCTAAGTGGCTGCAGAACAAAGCGAAAGAATTAAACTCTGGGGAATAGTTCAGGGAGTCGGCTTCAGACCGTATGTTGCTAAAACAGCCGACCGCTTCAATATGAAGGGGCACGTTCTCAACACAGGCGGCCTCGTGGAAATCATTCTCACCGATACTCCCGAGCGCATATCTTCATTCATGGATTTTCTCATAGAGAATAAGCCTGCCCCTGCGGAAATCGTACACGTCAAACGTGAAATAATTTCCCACCGTCATTTTGATTCATTTACCATAGTACAAAGCGGTGAGGGTGACGATGAAATCGCCATGCTCCCCGCTGATCTGGCTATATGCCCCGACTGTCTCAGGGAGCTATATACAGAGGGCAATCCCCGCTTCCAACACCCGTTCATAAGCTGCATGCTATGCGGACCGAGATACACCATAATAGACAGGATACCCTACGACAGGAACAACACATCCATGACGGATTTTCCCATGTGCAGCTCATGCAGCAACGAATATGCAAATCTGACCGACAGGCGATACCATGCGCAGACGATATCGTGTCACGACTGCGGCCCGCAGCTCATATGGCAAGCACGGGAGATAACATCCCCTGCGCAGGATCAACCCACAGACTTTACGGATATCCGCAAAAGAAATGCAGCTATACTTGACAATGCAGCCGATGTTTTGAGAAACGGCGGCATCATCGCCTTTAAGAGCGTCGGAGGATATAACCTCATAGCCGACCCTCTTAATCAAAATGCAGTGAATAAGCTCCGAGAGGTGAAGATGCGCGAGTCAAAGCCCTTTGCCGTAATGTTCCGCAGCGCCGAGCAAATCGAGGAATTCTGTCATGCGGCACCAACGGAAATACGGCTGCTTGAATCCTCAGCAAGACCTATACTGCTGCTCGAACGCCGCAAGCTATCCGGCAACAAATACGATGAGCTGAGAAAAAACCGCTTCATCGGCTCCTATCTTCCGAGCTTCGCCGCACAGTACATGCTTCTCGACCGCATAAGCCCACTCATATTCACCAGTGCGAACCTTTCCGATATGCCCATGATAAAGGACGAGAGGGAAATGATGTCGCTGATGGAAGCTAACCGTCATATCGATGGCATGCTCTATAACGATAGGAAGATTCGTATCAGGGCGGATGATTCCGTAGCCCGAGTCATCGACAACCAACCTCAGATGATAAGGCGCTCCAAGGGATATGCACCCGTTCCTCTCCATATTGACTCTGCCCCGGATGGCACGATGATATTCGCAGCGGGAAGCCAGCTCAAAAACTCATTTGCCCTTACAAAAGGCTCGTTCGCCTATATGAGCCAGTTCTTCGGAGATATGGACACTGTGGAAAACCAGAGCCTGTATGAAGAAAATGTGGACAGACTCGCAAAGCTTTTCAGGATAAAGCCCGATATCGCAGTCTGCGATAAGCATCCGCTTTACTTCACTACGAAGTTTGCGCAAGCATATGCCAAAAAAAACGACATCCCTCTGATATATGTGCAGCACCATCATGCGCATGTCGCCTCAGTGATGGCTGAGAACAACGTGCATGGTAAGATCATCGGCGTCAGCTTTGACGGCACGGGATACGGCACCGACGGATGCATATGGGGCGGAGAATTCTTCATATGTGGAGGTGCTTCCGCCTACAGGATAGCTCACCTCAAATACGTGGATATGCCTGGGGGCGATTCATCAGTAAAGGACGCTTTCAGATCGGCGCTCAGCTACGTTCACGCATTCGATAACGGCTATCTTTATACAGCAAGCGCTTCAACCGGCGACAGCTTGCCGGACGAGAGCGTACCCTGCGGGACTAATACACTCACAGACGACAGTATTTCCGGCTGCTGCCGCGAGATAGCTGTTGATATTTCCGATATAATATCTTTCGGTAAAGAAAGACTCCTTTCTTCGACTAAGGCTGCTCTCGTAATGTCAGCACTCGATAACGGCATCAATACGGTAAAGAGCTCCAGCATGGGCAGATTATTTGACGGAGTCTCCGCACTGCTCGGCATAAAGGAATACAACGATTATGAAGGTCAGTGCGCCATCATGCTTGAGGATGCTGCAGCCTTCGCACAAAAAGAACCCGGGCAAAGCAGAAGCTGCGACCTCGCCCTCTCATTTCATTACAGGATATCCGATATGATCGTCGAGCAATGCCTCAAAGCATGCCGACACTTCGGAACTTCACAGGTAGCTCTCTCCGGCGGTACATTCCAGAACAAAATACTCATGGAGGATGTTCTCTCTAAGCTCCGAAATCACGGTTTTCAACCATATTACAATATTTCCGTCAGCCCAAACGACGGCGGAATAGCTCTGGGGCAGGCGTATATCGCCGCTCACAGCTCATGTCAGTAGCAAGGATGAAAGAAAAAAACGTGCGCCGTAGAGCATGCCCAAAAAGCAGTAAAAAGTCGAGTATGCAAACACACTTAACATAGACACACGTCTATAGTAAAAAACCGGGCGCTCCTACATACAAAATGTAGTAAGCGTCCGGTTTTATCGTTCTGTAATTTTTATTCGGGATCCTTCCGGTCTTCTATCGGAAGCCCATATTTGTCGGTTTTGTATAAAGCACGATTATTTTCGAAACGTTATACCCGTACATCAAATGTTAAGTAACTATCCATATCGGCGCGATATAGCCAGTTATTAATTATTCGATGTACTAGAACAGCGCAGTATCCCTTTCGGACAGCTCCTTATAAGTATGATACTTCGCTTTAGCATCTTCCTCAGTCATGGCGAAGAGCTTGTCTGCAACGTCAGGGAATTCCTTGGCGAGAGACGAGTATCTTATCTGTCCCATGATAAAGTCTCTAAAGCTTCCCGTAGGCTCCTTGGAATCCAGGGTAAACGGATTCTTTCCTTTTTTCTTGAGCTCCGGATTGTATCTGTAAAGGTGCCAGTATCCTGATTCTACAGCGTCCTTTATATTCTCCTGCGATTTACCCATGCCCTTCTTGAGCCCATGGTTGGTGCATGGAGCATATGCGATAACGAGCGACGGTCCGTCGTACTTCTCCGCTTCAATGATGGCCTTCATAAGCTGGTTCTTATCCGCTCCCATACCTACCTGGGCAACGTACACGTATCCGTAAGACATGGCCATGAGACCGAGGTCCTTCTTCTTTATCCTCTTTCCTGACGCCGCGAATTTCGCTATAGCCGCAGCCGGCGTAGCCTTCGAAGCCTGACCGCCCGTATTGGAATAAACCTCCGTATCGAATACGAGAATATTGATATTCTCACCGGATGCCAGTACGTGGTCAAGACCGCCGTAACCGATGTCATATGCCCAGCCGTCGCCTCCAAGAGCCCAGATCGACTTCTTCACGAGATAATCCTTGAGTTCCATTATCCTGTTGCAAAGCATGTTTACAACGACATCCTCGGTGCTGAGATTTTCTATCGCAGCAACTACCTTATCGCTTTTAGCCCGCGATTCTTCGCCGTCATTCTTGTATTCAAGCCATTCTTCCATGGCCTCCTTGAGCTTCTCATCGACATCAAGCTCGAGCAGCGCTTTCATGGTATGCTCTATCTTTTCTCTCATCTGCTTGTCTGCCATGACCATTCCGTAACCGTACTCGGCATTATCTTCAAACAGAGAGTTCGACCATGCAGGTCCTCTGCCGTTTTCATCCTTGCAGTAAGACATCGACGGAGCCGAAGCACCCCATATGGATGAGCAGCCCGTAGCGTTGGCTATCAGCATCCTATCTCCGAAGAGTTGGGTAACAAGCTTGATGTACGGTGTTTCTCCGCAGCCTACACATGCTCCCGAAAACTCTGTATACGGCTTTGCAAACTGACTTCCTTTGACAGTCTTCTTGTCCGCCTTATCTTCCTTTCTCGGGAGATTGATGCCATAATCCCAGTTTTCCTGTTCCTTGACAACGTCCGCATAAGGCTTCATTACCAGAGCCTTTTCCTTTGCCGGACATATATCGGCACAATTTCCGCAGCCCAGGCAATCAAGCGCCGAAAGCTGCATCCTGTAATGGAGTCCTTCCATTCCCTTGCCCTTTGCCTTTTCCGTAACAAATCCTGCCGGAGCCTTCACTTTCTCATCATCATCGAGAAGCATAGGCCTTATAGCCGCATGAGGACATACGAATGAGCACTGGTTGCACTGTATGCACTTATCAGGCTGCCATTCAGGCAAATGTACGCTTACTCCGCGCTTCTCATATGCAGTCGTTCCCGACGGGAATGTCCCATCCTCCATGCCGTCAAATGCGCTTACCGGAAGATCATCTCCCTCCTGCTTGTTCATCGGAATCAGTATCTCTTCAACAAACTCAGGAAGCTCCTCGTACTTGCCCTTGACATCCTCTATATCTGCCCATTCCTCCGGGACCTCTATCTTCCTGATAGCCGTGATTCCCATATCCACTGCGGCGCAGTTCATGTCTACGATGTCCTGACCTTTTTTCTTGTAAGCCTTCTCTATACCCTCCTTGAGGTATTCGACAGCCTGCTCGAGAGGTATTACATCCGTAAGTTTGAAGAAAGCAGCCTGCATTATCATGTTGATTCTGCTTCCGAGTCCGATCTTTTCAGCTATATCCCATGCGTTTATAACGTAGAAATTGATTTTTTTCTTTGCAAGATCTCTCTTTACCTTCGGAGGCAGGACAAAGTTGAACTCATCATCCTTCCACAGGCAGTTGAGAAGGAATGTACCTCCCTTTTTCAGGTCCTTGAGCATGTCGTACTGCCTTATGTACGCCTGATTATGGCATGCCACAAAGTCAGCCTGGTTTATGAGATACGTCGACTGAATCGGGGATTCACCGAATCTCAGGTGAGATACCGTAACTCCTCCCGACTTCTTGGAATCGTATGAAAAATATCCCTGGGCATAAAGATCCGTCTTATCTCCGATAATTTTTATAGCGGTCTTGTTGGCTCCTACCGTACCGTCTGAGCCGAGTCCCCAGAATTTACACTTTATCGTACCTTCAGGTTCTCTGGCTATTCCCTCCATATACGGAAGCGAATTGCCCGTCACATCGTCCTCTATACCGATAGTGAAATGATTCTTCGGCTTCTTATGGTACAGATTATCGTATATAGCGTGAACCATTCCCGGAGTTGTATCCTTTGAACCGATTCCGTATCGTCCTCCGTAAACCTCCGGAGCGCGTCTTTCTCCGTAGAGCATCGTCTTCACATCCTGGTAAAGCGGCTCGCCCAAAGCACCAGGCTCCTTTGTTCTGTCAAGAACAGCGATTCTCTCGACTGTTCCCGGCATAACATCCATGAAATATTCCTTTACAAACGGTCTGTAAAGTCTTACCTTGATGAGACCTACCCTGTGGCCTTCCTGTATCATTCTGTTCATCGTTTCTTCTGTAGTCTCGCATACGGAGCCCATTGCCACGATTATATTCTCGGCATCGGGAGCTCCCACGTAGTCAAACGGCTTATAGCTCCTGCCCGTAAGCTCGCTTACCTTGTCCATATACTCAACTACGATTTCAGGTATTGCTTCGTAAAATTTGTTTGAAGCCTCTCTTCCTTGGAAGAAGATATCGGGGTTCTGAGCCGTTCCTCTGATAACAGGATGTTCAGGATTGAGTGCCCTCGCTCTGAACTCCTGTACCGCATCCCAGTCGACGAGCTTCTTGAAATCCTCATAGCTGAACACCTCTATCTTCTGGATCTCGTGCGATGTTCTGAACCCGTCAAAGAAGTGTAAAAACGGAACCCTTCCCTTGATTGCCGCCAGATGAGCGATACCGCCCAGATCCATTACCTCCTGTACAGAGCCGGATGCCAGCATTGCAAATCCTGTCTGCCTGCACGCCATAACATCGGAGTGATCTCCGAATATGCACAGCGCATGCGTGGAAACGCTTCTGGCTGCAACGTGAAAAACTCCCGGCAAAAGCTCGCCTGCTATCTTATACATGTTAGGTATCATCAGGAGCAATCCCTGAGATGCCGTGTATGTAGTGGAAAGCGCACCTGCCGAAAGAGAGCCGTGTACAGCACCTGCCGCTCCGGCCTCTGACTGAAGCTCTGCGACCTTGACTGTCTGACCGAAAATATTCTTGCGGCCATATGCAGCCCATTCGTCCACTACCTCTGCCATAGGTGAAGACGGTGTGATAGGATAGATAGACGCAACGTCGGTAAATGCGTATGATACATGTGCCGCCGCTGTATTACCATCCATCGTTTTCATTCTTCTGTTTGTCATAAATTCCCTCCATTTAATATCCAGATTGCTTTCTATATTAGCAATATATAGAAAGCAATTTTTATGCCACGTATTATAATTCTAACCACGCAGCATAATAATAAAAGTTTACAGTAACAACATTCCTTTGTCAACTATGTACTAAAAATTATACAAAATGCATGAAAAAACTTAAAGAAAAAAGACCGTATATGATGGATTCGTCTGGATCTATCTTATAAATACAGTCTCTTTTCCGGATTATTAAATGTTGGAATTTCGTTATGCTAATTGTATATGTTAAATTTTTTCTTCTGTTTCTGCCAGGCTACTGCTTCTCTGAGAGGTATTTATCCATACCGGCGGCAGCAGTCTTGCCTGCACCCATCGCCAGTATTACTGTGGCCGCTCCCGTTACCGCATCGCCTCCGGCAAATACTCCTTCACGATTGGTGGCAGCGCCCTCATCCGTCTCTATTCCGCCTCTTCTGTTCTCAGCAAGGTTTTCGGTGGTTTCCAGTATCAGCTTATTAAGCTTTGTTCCTATGGCCATGATCACACAGTCGACATCGAGAATAAAGTTGGAGCCTTCAATTACTTCAGGCCTTCTCCTGCCCGAAGCATCGGGTTCGCCGAGCTTCATCTCCACGCATTCCAATCCCTTTACATGACCTTCATCGTCACCTATTACAGCTACCGGATTTCTCAAGAGCTGAAAATCTATGCCTTCTTCTATAGCGTGATGTATTTCCTCGGCTCTGGCCGGAATCTCCTCCATGGAACGCCTGTACACTATGTATACCTTCTCGGCACCCATTCTCATTGCACATCTTGCCGCGTCCATGGCAACGTTTCCTCCGCCTACGACCGCTATCCTCTTTGCCCGCTGTACGGGAGTATCGTACTCAGGCAGATACCCTTTCATAAGGTTTATACGCGTAAGATATTCGTTTGCCGAATATACGCCGAGAAGATTTTCTCCCGGTATATTCATAAATGAAGGGAGTCCTGCTCCCGTTCCTACGAACACCGCTTCATATCCATCTTCAAAGAGCTCGTCAACCGTCTCTGACCTGCCTATAACCGCATTATTTACGAATTTCACACCTCTCGACTCAAGCTTTGAAACCTCGGCATCGACTATAGCCTTCGGCAGTCTGAATTCAGGTATACCGTAAGCCAGAACTCCGCCCGGTTTATGGAGGCTCTCAAGCACAGTTACATCGTATCCCTTGGCAGCCATATCTCCCGCACACGTAAGCCCTGCGGGGCCTGCTCCCACTACAGCAACCTTCTGCAGCGATGCGCTCAGCACTTCTTTAGGCCTCGATACAACTTTTATCTCTTCCTCTTCCGCATCGAGTTCGTCTTCGGCTGCATTCTCATTTGCATTGAGTTCGGCTTCATGCTCCGCATACCAGTCGGCTACGAATCTCTCCAGCCGGCCTATCGCTACAGGCTCGCCCTGCACGCCTTTGACGCACAACCCTTCACACTGATTTTCCTGAGGACATACTCTCCCGCAAACTCTCGGCAGAGCACTCGTCTCGGATATTATTTCATAAGCCCCGGCAAAATCGCTTTGTGCCACCTTCTCGACAAACGCCGGTATATTTACCATTACAGGACAACCTTTGGTGCAAGGTTTTTTCCTGCACTTAAGGCATCTCATGGCTTCGTTCACAGCCATCTGCGGAGTATACCCTTCCGCCACCTCCATAAAGTTGGCAGCTCTTACCTGGGGCTCCTGCTCCGGCATCGGGTTCTTTACATTTTTCAGATTAATCATGGTAACGCACACCTCCTGTCAACCGGCAAACATGAGCTGCATCTTCCGATTCCTGTTCCTTATAAAATGAATTTCTCCTTATCAACTCATCCCAATCCACGAGACTTCCGTCAAATTCAGGGCCGTCTACGCAAACGAACTTGTTTTCTCCGCCTACTATACATCTGCATCCGCCGCACATGCCTGTGCCGTCTACCATATACGCCGTAAGTGACGCTACGGATTTGATTCCGTAATCCTCCGCTATCTTACATGTAAATTTCATCATCATCGGAGGTCCTACAACTACTACTTCGTCGTAAGCGTTTCCGGCTTCAATGAGATCCTTGAGCTTATCCGTAGTAAAGCCCTTTTCGCCGTATGAGCCGTCATCGGTGGTTATGTAAAGGTTATCAGTTCCTTCCGTAAATTCCTTCTCAAGGATTATCATATCCTTTGTCTTGAATCCGGCTATCATATCTACCTTTATTCCTGCTTTATGCATACCCACCGCAATAGGATAGGCCAGCGCATTTCCGGTGCCGCCTCCGACTACCGCTACGCGCTCCAGGCCTTCCATCTCCGTCGGCTTACCCAGAGGTCCCACTACATCGAGGAAGTAATCCCCTTCTTCAAGCTGGTCCATTAGCATGGTCGTCCTGCCGACAGCAGCGTATATGATATCGATGCTGCCTGCCTCCGCATCGTGTCCTGCCATGGTAAGAGGTATCCTCTCACCGTATTCATCTGTACGGAGTATTACAAACTGACCTGGTTTAGCCTTCCTCGCAACCAGAGGAGCTTCTATGACGAGCCACGTCATATTGGAGCTTAAACGCCTTTTCTTTAAAATCTTATACATTTACATCCACTCCTTTCTCCTACTGCCTGCCGAAGCTTTTCTGCTGCTCTATAAGCCTGTTGTATCTGCTTATCGCCGCTTCCTCCGATTCCTTGAAGAGCTTTTCCGCTCTTTCCGGAGCCTTGAGCATCAGCGAATTATATCTCACCTCACCCATGATGAAGTCCTCATAGTCCGCTGTAGGCGGCGCACTGTCCACTGAAAGCGGATTTCTCTTCTGCGCAACCATATCGGGATTATATCTGAGAAGATTCCAATATCCTGCGCGCACAGCGTTTTTCATTCCAAGCATGGCTTTGTTCATTCCTGCCTTTACGCCGTGGTTGATACACGGTGCATACGCTATTATCAGCGAAGGCCCGTCGTAGTTTTCCGCTTCTTTTATAGCCTTGAGCGTCTGTGCAGGATTGGCTCCCATGGCTATCTGGGCTACATACACGTATTCGTAAGCCATAGCTATCTGAGCCAGGTCCTTCTTTTTCACCGATTTTCCGCTCGCAGCGAACTGGGCGACAGCACCTACAGGTGTAGCCTTTGACGCCTGCCCGCCTGTATTGGAATATACTTCCGTATCAAAGACAAGCACATTGACATTTTCGCCTGACGCCAATACGTGGTCGAGACCGCCGTAGCCTATATCGTAAGCCCATCCGTCTCCGCCGAATATCCATATCGACGGCTTTCTCAGCATGTCCTGATTTTCTACTACATACCTCGCATCATCTACGACAGTGCAATCTCGGCATACTTCAACGAGCGCCTTGCCTGCCGTATCTGAGAGCTCAGGGTCATCCATATTCTTGAGCCATTCCTTCGCAGCTGCTGCAAACCTGCCGTCAGATGACAGCCTCTCTACGCATGACTTCATTTCATTTCTTCTCGCCTTTACAGCGATGGCCATACCGTAACCGAACTCCGCGTTGTCCTCAAAGAGTGAATTAGACCATGCCGGACCTCTGCCTTCCTTGTTTACGGTGTATGGAGTGCTCGGTGCACTGCATCCCCATATCGATGAGCAGCCCGTAGCATTGGCGATGTACATCCTGTCTCCGAACAGCTGCGTCACCAGCTTAGCATACGGTGTTTCTCCGCATCCCGGGCAGGCACCTGAGAACTCGAGCAGCGGCTGTCTGAACTGAGACGTCCTGACAGTATCTGCCTTACCTCCATAATCCTTGTCCGAAACGTTCGCAAACAGATAATCGTACTTCTTCTGTTCTTCTTCTGCGCTGTTCTCCGCCATGACCATGCTCAGAGCCTTATTTCTCGACGGGCATACATCCACGCAGGAGCCGCAGCCGGTGCAGTCCATTGCAGATATTCCTATCGTAAAGAATTTTTCCTTATCGTCTTTGAATTTTTTAACATCAACATCGGCTTCGCAGGCTTCTTCCTTATTAAGGACGAACGGTCTTATCGCAGCGTGCGGACATACGTACGAGCACCAGTTGCACTCCATGCAGTTTGCCATATCCCATTCAGGTATCTCCACAGCTATGCCGCGCTTTTCGTAGGCTGCTGTTCCCGCGGGTATTGATCCGTCAGCCGTATCCATGAATACCGATACCGGTATACTGTCTCCGTCCATGCCGTTTGTCGGCTTGAGCACCTTATTTATATAATCGGTATGCTTCTTATCTCTGCCCGCAGCCTCCTGTCTTTCAAGAGTTCCGTCTTCCTCTGCCCAGTGTGCAGGAATCTCCACCTTGTGGACATTGTCTATTCCGGCAGCAACGGCCTGGTAATTCATATAAACTATCTTCTTACCCTTGTTGCTGTATGTCTTTTTGATCGCGTCCTTCATATACTCCGCCGCGTCATACACCGGGAGAACATTTGCCAGCTTAAAGAAAGCTGCCTGCAAAACCGTATTTGTCCTGCCGCCAAGGCCAAGCTCTCTAGCTATGCTGACTGCGTCACACACGTAAAAATTGATATCGTTTCTGGCTATGTAACCCTTTACGCTAGCGGGGAGTTTTTCTTCAAGCTGCTCGTCGCTCCATGAACAGTTGAGAAGGAATGTTCCACCCGGCTTTACATCTTCTACCATATGATATTTATTCACGTATGCAGCATTGTGGCACGCTACAAAGTCAGCCTGCTTTACATAGTAGGATGACTTTATCGGCGTATCTCCGAATCTGAGGTGACTGATGGTGATTCCGCCCGATTTCTTGGAATCGTACTGAAAATACGCCTGGACATACTTATCCGTATTGTCGCCTATTATCTTTACGCTGTTCTTGTTGGCTCCCACTGTACCGTCAGCGCCAAGGCCCCAGAACTTACATGCCACTGTTCCTTTATCCGCCACGTCCGGTCTTTCGCTCGCTTTCAGAGAAAGGTTGGTAACATCATCGTCTATCGATATTGTGAATTCCTTTTTCGGCTTCTTCGATTGCAGATTTTCATATACTGCCAGTATATCCTCCGGCTGAGTATCCTTGGAGCCAAGACCGTATCTGCCGCCTGCAACGAACACGTTCTTGTATTGGCTGTCTCTCAGCGCTGCTACAACATCGAGATAGAGCGGCTCGCCTATCGAGCCCGGCTCCTTTGTTCTGTCAAGAACGGCTATCTTCTTCACGGTCTTCGGCAGCTCATCGATCAAATGCTTTGCCGAGAAAGGTCTGTAAAGCCTTACGGATACTACTCCGACCTTACCGCCCTTTTTATTCAAATAATCCACTACCTCTTCCGCCGCGTCGCAGACGGAACCCATGGCTATGATGACCTCCTCGCCGTCCTCTGCGCCGTAGTAATTGAATGGCCTGTACTGAGTTCCCAGCTTTGCATTGACCTTGTTCATACAGTCTATAACCGTATCGATCGTTTCTTCATATGTGCTGTTGCACGCCTCTCTGTGCTGGAAAAATGTCTCAGGCTGTTCTGCCGAGCCCATACTGTGAGGATGATTCGGGTTTATCACCCTTTCTCTGAATCTCCTGACCGCATCCCAGTCCACCATGCTCTTAAGCTCGCCGTAGTCCCACGTTTCTATTTTCTGCTGTTCGTGACTCGTCCTGAATCCGTCGAAGAAGTGTAGCATAGGTACTCTGCCTTGAATCGCCGACAGATGAGCTACCGCGGCCAGATCCATCACTTCCTGCGGACTTCTCGAAGCCAGCATTGCAAATCCCGTCTGACGACATGCCATAACGTCGGAATGATCTCCGAATATGGAAAGTGAGTGCGTCGAAACAGCTCTAGCCGCTACATGCAGTACCGTTGGTGTTTCCTCAGCCGCCAGCTTGTACATGTTGGGGATCATCAGAAGAAGTCCCTGCGACGCTGTGAACGTACTCGTATAGGCACCTGCAGTGACTGCTCCGTGCACAGCACCGGCAGCGCCGCCCTCTGACTGCATTTCAACTACCTTTACCTGCTCGCCGAATATATTTCTTCTATCTTCACTAGCCCATTCATCCACATTTTCTGCCATTACAGATGACGGAGTAATGGGATATATGGCTGCAACTTCCGAAAATGCATAGGCAACATAAGCCGCGGCCGTATTGCCGTCCATCGTTTTTTTCTGTCTCACAATAACCACTCCCTTCTCTATTTATCTATCTTCATGGCGCTTACCTGCATATAATTGTATTCAGGCACCATTCTTTCCGCAATAACTCCTCTTGAGCAAACATATGAGCACACGTTGCAGTTCTCGCACTTGCTTCCGTCTATCACAGGATTTCCCGCAACCATCTCTATGGCATCGTTAGGACAGTTGCTCGCACAGTCTTCGCAGCCGATACACCCGACCTCGCATACCCTGAGTCTTTCCTCCGTATACGCCCTGGAATTACATGGCACTCGCTTTACTCCTACATAGGGGGCAATTACTATCATGTCGCGCGGACATTCTCTCATGCAGTCTCCGCAGCCCACACACTTATCTATATCTACGTATGCCACTCCGCTATCAACCGAAATCGCATCATATCGACAGACCTCCGTACAGCTTCCCAGTCCCACACAGCCGTATTCACACAGACCCATGGCACTCATATTCATATCAGCAGCCTGTGCGCAGCTTTCTATTCCCAGTGATGTCAGCTTGCGGTTTGCCTTTGCGCCGCCTACGCACTTAACAAATGCGACCTCCTCCTTGAGCTTTGACAGATCGTGAAGCTTATCCACGATTATCTTTTTTTCGCATTTTACCGTGCATGCAACGCAGCCTACGCATTTGTCGTAATCT
>Ga0192273_1030_pt1 | contig 27329 bp, 33 predicted proteins | sample Koala_Koa24_F3_FD_131270 | JGI IMG/M metagenome (GOLD analysis project Ga0192273, IMG submission 131270) | Enriched cells from koala feces incubated with labeled cellulose particles, San Francisco Zoo, California, United States - Koala_Koa2-4_F3 ... | reverse complement strand
AAGATGTATTGACAGCATGTATGGAAAACCAAACCGTACAGGAAACGCAGTGGTCGAATAGTTACAACACCGTGATATTACAGAAATGTGGAAAAGTCAAACGAATACTAATTCAAAATGCGCTAACATCGCTGACGGCGGGCACAACATACACGCTAGGGACGTTGCCGGAAGAATATCGACCGGAAAACACGGATGTGCGGGTATACACCCCCATGTTAGCAGCTACGACAGGGGTGTTAATGGCACAGCTGACAATATCAACAAGTGGCACGGTTAAATTCACGCCATATTCAGACAGAAGCAGTTCTAACGTTATACGGGTAACGGAAACATATATAGAAAGGAGATTTACAATGAAAATCAAAACAACAGTTAACACTAAAGTAGCAACGACCAAGACGTTTAAAAGGATATTGTCAACAGATGATGGAGTTGCAATAGCTACAATGAGCGCAACACTGAATAACGCAAGTCCGCTGGGCAATAACAGCATATTCGTCCAGAACCGTGAAAAGTACGAGAAATTCGAGGCCGCGGTAAAAGACCAGAAGGCAGCCTTCACGACAGAGGTCTTGGGGCAGACGGTAACAACGGAAGATTCATCTGAAACAACGACGGACACCATTGAAGTTGAAGGCGAGGACGAAACGGAAGAAACGACAGAAACGGAGGCAGAATAATGGCTACAAAGAAATTCACCAACGCTGCAATAATCGGTATCATGCGGGTTATGAACGATGAGGAAATAAAGACTATCAAGGACAAGAAGCTGCCCGTAAAGCTGCTCTATGCACTGCGTAGGAGCCTGCCGAACATTACGGAGGCATATAAGCCGTATGAGGAAACCCTTAACGGGATCTGCGATAAATACGGCTGCACGACAGAGGACTGCACGCCTGAAAAGATAGCAGCAAATCCTGAGCTGAGCAGGGAAATCACAGAGCTGTTAAACGAGGAAACGGAGGTAACGGTACATACCGTGCCAGAGTCCGTAATCGAGCAGTGCGGCGAGGGAGCATATGACGCGCTAAGTCTTGCGGAGCTTGACAGGCTCTGGTGGCTTATTGAGGAGGAAAAGGAAGACGAGGAATAAAAAGCCGTATCTTAATGCACTTCAAAATGGAGTGCTTTTTTATTGCAGAAAGGAAAGGGAAATGACAAAAGCAACTATAGCAAGAACGATAACGTCGGTGATTGTAGCTATCAACTCATGCCTTGTTATGTTCGGTGCGGATATCGGAGGCGTGACGGAAGATGTCGTGTATCAGGTAGTATCCGTAGTCGTGATGATAGTAGCATGGGCAGTATCATTTTATAAGAACAACGATTTCAGCGAGGAAGCCTGCGAAGGTACAGGTCTTACCCGATTGCTAAAAGCAGCTAAGAAAGCGACGGAGGAAGTCACAGGCGAAAACTTCTTCGACGAGATAGAAGAAGATACAGACACGGAAGAAGGTGAAGAATAATGGCAAAGTATGCGATGTTATCACAGCCTATGGCTGGAAAAACAGACAAAGAAATCGTTGGAACCAGAGAAAAGGCTATTGCTGCTCTTACGGCCGCCGGTTATGAAGTCGTGAACACATTGTTTACCGATGAATGGTACAGCAATGAGGTAATGACAGAGCGAGGAGTTGTGCAAATTCCTTTATGTTTTCTCGCCAAGTCTCTTGAAAACATGAGTCTGTGTCACGCGGCTTATTTCTGTAAGGGCTGGGAAAAGGCGAGAGGTTGCCGTATTGAACATGAGGCAGCTAAGGCATATGGCTTAGAGATACTCTATGAAGCGGAAGAAGGTGAGGAGAATGCGTAGCACCATTTTCAGGCAGTATGATTCCCGTTGGGGCAGTTTAGGCTATCCTGCAAGCCCGTATACTCTATCTGGCAGCGGGTGTGGTTGCTGTGCGTGCGCCCACCTCGTTATAGAGATGGACAAGTATAAAAGTTACACCCCGAAAGACTTCCGCAAGTACATGGTCGAACAGGGCTTTGCCACAAAGGGAAACGGTACAACGTGGGACGGTATGACAAAGACCTTGCAGCACTATGGATACTCACCCAAAAAGCCCGATGTTTCAAGTAGCATGAATGCGGCGTGGACTGAGCTGAATAAAGGAAACCGCGCGGGGATAATCCTGTTCAGATCAGGAAGCAAAGGCGGCGTTACGTGGACGACGGGCGGTCATTATGTTGCGTTCCTGAAGTATAAGGTAAAGAGTGGTAAGCACTATTTCTACATGAAAGACTCAGGCGCAAGAAAGCATGATGGGTGGTACTGTTATGAAACTACCATGAAAGGGCTCATAAGGCAGATGTGGATAGTAACGCTCCCGACAAGTACCACGACAACCACGAAAAAGACAACTACCACCAAGACCACTACCACGAAAAAGACCACAACAAGTGGCTCAACCACCAAGAGCAGCAAACCGTCATATACCGTAGGCAAAACGTACACGACGCAAGTTGAGGTAAATGTCAGAAAAGGCGCGGGGGACAAGCTATGCGAAAGTAGGCTTTTCAGGACTTACCGCTGACGGCAAGAAGCACGATAAGGATAAGGACGGCGCGCTCGACAAGGGAACCAAAGTAACTTGTAAGGCCGTGAAAACGGCGGGAAATAACATCTGGATGAAAACACCATCCGGCTGGATTACAGCGTACCATAACGGCAAAACGTATGTAAAATAAGGAGGTGTCGGCAATGATAGGAATGGTGACTCCAATAATTACTGCAATAGTGGCTATATTTGCTCTTGTGATAAGCTTTGCGTCCTTTTGGAACAAGACTAAAAAAGGACGAGGGTGAGGACAGAGCTTCGAACGCTACAGTATTGACCAAGCTTGAGTTTATCAGCGACGATTTAAAAGATATCAAGGCTGAATACAGAGCAACAACCGACGAGCTTAAAAAAGTTCGTGAAATTGCAGAACATGCTGTTGAGCGGGCAAATGCGGCACACAATCGTCTCGATCGGGCGAAGATTGACATTAGAGACAAGTAACCCGAAAACTTCGCCGCCAAATCAAATTTACAACCAACAATTTAAAAAAGAAAGGAAAACTGCAAATATGCAGGCTGCTAAACCTTGTTTATTTTTTTGCGTACAATCGGCAGCGTAGTATTATCCCCCTGATTGCCCTTACGGGCATGACGGGGGATTTTTTGTTAGGAGACGAAAAGTTGTTTTTAATCTTAATATCTTCACAAAAACGCACTTGAATGTGATAATATAAAAGAAGAAATATTGATGGAGGACTAAAATGAATGAAAGAAATAGCTTCATAAGAGGCGCCGGTAGGGTGTTGGATTTAGGTGCTAGGAATAAAGATGCATTAAGCATAACTTCTCATATAATTAACGATGATAGAACTGCTATAGCAAAGGACTGGGAAAACGTTGGAAAATCAATTCAAAAATCAATCAGAATCTACAACGGGCGAGAGTTTAGAAGGTGAAAATGTTGGAGATGTTGAGGGAGATGGATTTGCGGAAGCAGTGCAGCTTCCACCTGACTTGGCAAGAGCTCTGGAGGAAGCTGAGCTCAACGAGAATCAAAAAGAGCAAGTGATAAATGCTATATCAACATCAGAGTTTTTTTGTGGACCGATTCCTCCTCCACAGATATTAGAAGGATATGAAAATATTATACCAGGAGCTGCGGATAGGATATTAGCGATGGCCGAAAACGAAGCTCAGCATAGACATTCTGTTGATAATAAATGCATTAAAGTGGACGCCAGAGACAGCCTTCTTGGCATCATTACAGTGTTTATATTGGGCATAAGTTGTGTGTTTGGAGGAATAGCCGTTATATTAAAAATCCCTGAAATCGCAGGCATGATTACTGGATTGGCGATAACAAGCGGCGGATTAGGGAGCATATTGGGCGTGTTTATAAAAGGAACTAAGGCAACATGGAAAATCAATGATAATCAAAGTAACAAAAAATAAAGAGCATAATTTGTTTACCAGATGACGAATAGAAATATTCGGTGACAGGCACTAAACGATTGTTATTACAATTATTTAGTACCTGTTTTTTTATTGTAAACCTCAGCCCAGGCAATGATGTTACAATTGTCCGTAATCGCAAAATTATATAAATCTTTGTCAAAAAAAGCAAAGTGTATTGATATAGGTAATACCCTATGGTATAATATAATCAGGGTTAAGGAAGGAGGTGAGAAAATGGATGAACAAGAAATAAAAGACCTGCTAGAACTACTAGGCAAGGCTCTTGAAAGTGAGATAGTTGACAAGCTAGTAATCACAATCAAGCCCCAAAAGTAGCCAGCAGGCAGGGCGGTGAAGAACTCACCGCCCATATTATAAAATATAATAGTTAAAATGTCAAAGGAGAGATAAAATGGAAATAGATGTAAAAATTAAAAACAAGGATGGTTCCGAGGAAAAATATAAATATGGTCCGCAAGACAGATATGATAAAGAGAATACTGTCAGAACCAATATAAAATTAAATAAAAAAACAGATGCGGACATAATTGAGTTTTTGGAGAAATCAGGTAATAAACAAGGTGCAATTAAAGCAGCCCTAAGAGAATATATAAAAGCCACTAAATAATTATACTGCAACAAATGCGCTCAAACCTCTCTGAAGCGGACAAACTACAGGGAGGTCTTTTACATATGAAAGGATAGCGATATGGCTAATTATAAAGGATACAAGCACCTAACACTTGATAAAAGATATAAAATTGAAGCGCTGCATACAGCGGGGCATACACCTGGGGAAATTGCGAAGGCAATAGGATGTTGCCGTGCGACAATATATAATGAGCTAAAAAGAGCAACATACATTCATCACAGTGGTGATTTTTGGAAAGAAGAGGTAAGGTATGCGCCTGAAAGAGCGGAAGAGGAATATCGAAAACATTTAAAGGAGAAAGGCAGGGGGCTAAAAATAAAGAAAGATATGAAGCTTGCCGAAAGAATAGAGGAAATCATTATAGACAAAAAATATTCCCCTGCAGCCGCTCTTATGCTCATAAAACAGAGCGGTGAAAGTTTTGATGTAGAGATAAAATCTGTAACTACTATATATAATTACATAAAGCGTGGGGACGTGTTTGACAATCTTCAAATGCAGGATTGCCCATATAGGAAAAAAGCAAAAACAAGAAAAAGTATTAAAAGAGCGAAAAGAGCCACAAAAGGGCGAAGCATTGAAGACAGACCAAAGGAGATTGATACGCGTGAAGAGTTTGGGCATTGGGAGATGGATACCGTAAAAGGCCGGAAGAAAAACAAGAAAACATTGCTCGTGCTTACCGAAAGAAAAACACGCCACGAAATAATGGAACCACTCAAAAGTAATACAACAGAAGAAACACGAAAAGCGCTCAACAGGATCGAAAAACAATTCAAAAGCGATTTTTTTAAAATATTCAAAACGATTACAGTGGACAATGGGGTTGAATTCTCTGATTGTGATTCTATGAAAAAAGCGCTGTACCGAGTAGGCAAAAGAACAGATATATATTATTGCCATCCCTATTGTAGCAGCGAGCGAGGTAGTAACGAAAATCAAAACCGTCTCATAAGAAGACACTTGCCCAAGGGCGCTGATTTTGACAAAGTTGTAAATAAAAATCTAGTGAAAGAAGTGGAAGATTGGATAAACAATTATCCGAGAGCTATGTTTGATGGCAAAAGTTCTGAAATGATGTTCATAGAAGAATATCAGAAATTGAAAGCCGGATAAAAAAGGATGCTAAAGCAGCCAATTACAGCCGTTGACAATAAACGGCTTTTTGCTGTGCAAAAATACAGAGTTTAAATACAATTATAGCCATAAACAGATATTAATGGAAAAAAAGTGCGTTGCGTTAAATATGCGACTAAATACGCAAGAACAAAAAAGTGTTAATTTACTATTGACAAAAACAAAGAACATGATAATCAAAAAATATGTTTCATTTGTTACAAAAATCGTTTAAAATATAAAATGTATACTTATTAAGTACATTAACGATATCAAGGAGGATTTTATTATGAAAACCATTGGAGTTTTAGGAACCGGCACAATGGGCGCCGGAATCATTCAGGTATTGGCGCAGAGCGGATACGATGTAGTTTTGAGAGCAAGAAGACAGACATCCGTTGATAACGGTATCGCTACTGTTGAAAAGAATCTTGACAGACTTATAAAGAAGGAAAAGATAACTGAGGCCGACAAAGCTGATATAATGAGCAGAGTAAAAGGCTCTACGGATATCACTATTGTTAAGGATGCTGACCTCATCATCGAGGCCGCTACAGAGAATATGGAAGCAAAGAAGGCTCTTTTCCAGGAGCTGGACGAGCTCTGTAAGCCGGAAGCTATCATAGCAACGAATACATCAGCACTTTCCATAACGGAAATAGCAGCAGCTACCAACAGACCTGACAAGATCATAGGAATGCACTTCTTCAATCCCGTACCGGCAATGAAGCTGGTAGAGATCGTTAAGGGGCTTACTACATCCGACGAGACGAGAGAGACGATACTTGAGCTTACGAAGAAGCTGGGCAAGACGCCTGTAGATGTTGAGGAAGCTCCCGGATTCGTAGTAAACAGGATACTTATCCCGATGATAAACGAAGCTATAGGAATCCTTGCTGACGGAGTTGCAGATGTAGAGGGTATCGATACTGCAATGAAGCTCGGCGCAAATCACCCGATGGGACCTCTCGCACTCGGCGACCTTGTTGGTCTTGACGTATGCCTGGCAATCATGGAAACTCTCTACAGAGAATACGGCGACACCAAGTACAGACCTCATCCGCTTCTCAGAAAGATGGTAAGAGGCAACAAGCTGGGAAGAAAGACGGGAGAAGGCTTCTACGACTACAGCAAATAAGCCTCTCCGGAGCAGCAATACTATAGCCGCAAGATGATAGAGTGCAGCTATATATCTGCTTTATGACGAATAAATGTGTAAATTTAATGAGCTGCTGCATTGGAATTTAGCCGGTGCAGCAGTTTCCTGTATTGACGAGGTTTTTGCCCGGATAGCGGAAAGAAGGAATAAGCTCGATTGATTCAAAACGAGTAAGTAAAGTTTTAAAATAAGTAAGTTCATATTCAAAAAGAGCAATCTGATATTTAAACCGAAGGGAGAGTCTGATAATATCTATTATCGGATTTCTCTTCGGTTTTTCATGTGTTTTATTACGTATTTGATAATGCGTCCCAAAGGAAATTACCTGCAAAATTTACAAAAAAGGGGAAGCAAACGATTTATATACGATACTTCGTGCCCCTGCCTCTTCCTTCAATGGTTACGATACCTTTTTTATTCATTTCTTTAAGGAGCGATGAAACCTTTGATTTTCCGAATTCTGCGGATTTCATAATCTCACTGATTGATTTGGCAATATTATGTGACAGAAGCCCGTAAATTGCTTTTTCATCCGCAGTTAGCTCTAAGTCGCTTTCTGTTACCGGAAGCGTTACCTTTATTGTATTTTCGCTTACATCAAACAGCGGCTTCTTTATACTTTCGCTGTATGACTGGATAATTCTCAGAACTCCGGTGCCGAATATTTCTACTATGCCCAGTCTGTAAAAGACGTTTGCAATTATAGGATTTCTTAATATTGATATATTACCTGATAGATATTCCTCTTTGCTTATTCCTTCCGGCAAACCTCCGGGCGATGTGATTTCGATTTTATCGTCAAACATTAAAACCCGTATTTGAGCATCTATGTCCCATGTCCTGTGAATTAAAGCGTTGGCAACCGCTTCTCTGAAGGCAGCCTCGGGAATTCGTTCTATTGCCCTGCGCACGGATCCTGCAACTTCTTCATATAGATAGTAGTCCTTAAAAATATTAACGGCGTTTTCAAAAGTGCTAATTATTGACTGATTATCAAATCTTGCACGCTTATTAATGATATTGATGCTCGCTCCAAACCTGGCCATATCAATGCCCGGGAAATCATTGGTATCTGCCAATATTGCTGCAGCATTGTTAAAACCGTTCTTATCGGAATATAAATTCAGCGTTTTCAGTATATCCGAAGAAAGCTTTTCTATGCCCATTTGAGCCTGCATTTTTCTCTAAAACGAAAAATGTCAGATTTTTTCGCCTCCGTAGGCAATTCTTCGTATTTGATATTTTTCCCTTGCAGAACCAGTCTTGAAAATTCCAGTGTATCGACTTCTATTGTGGCGGTATCGTTTCTCTTGTATGCTTTTGATCTGTATAAATACGGTTTATTAACGCCCGGTTTGACTATAAGCGAAATAGTTCCGTCGCTTTCTATTATGCGGAGAGTATATTCGGGCTGTGGCGATATGTTGCCATTTATCCTGTTTTTAATATCAAGGCAGGTGGAAGTCGGATTTGAGAATCCTTTAACGACTCCATCATCGCTGACGCCGAATATGATTTCACCGCCTTCATAATTTGCAAAAGCGCTAACTGTTTTCAGGAAAGTATTTGTAATTTTTTCCTTATATTCAAATTGCTTTGTTTCTTTCATATTGCCCTCGTTTTCACTTTTTTCATTACATGTTCATTTTCGGGAAAGCGTATTATATAGTTAGTGTTTTCCTCTTTTATGATGAATTATACTTGCTTTCAACCGTAAAATCTATCGTAAATTTTTACGCTCGAGTTTACGGTTGCTCAGGCAGTGGTATAGAATCGCTGATAGCCGGTAACCATTAATATTTCCGATAATAGGCGCATTTACACTTGTAACTGTTGAAAAATCAGTGTATATTAATAAGAGATAAAAGTACCGAGAATAGATTCTGTTAAGAGCTGATATAGTTTTAGTAAGTATCTTAAATCCGATCAGGATATTTTTATTTATTTTCCAATTTGAGAATCAAAAACTGTCAGAAAGGATCTGTAATTCATTATGTGGAGAACGTTAGACGAGAAGACCCTTGAAAGTAAAAAGGTAGTGGAGCTTAAGGAAATTGCCAAGACCTTCGGGCTCAAAAATTATCAGAGAATGAAAAAAGCGGAATTGATAAAAGCTTTGATGAAGGAAGAACCGCAGGAAAGCGATTTAGATGCCAAGACCTCTGCGAGCGAAAAAAGCGAAAAAACCGATTCTGCCGCCAGGAATGAGTCGGCAAGAACGGAGGATGACGGAGGAATCAAGGCGACAAATAGGAGACACCTCAAGTCCGTAGCCAAGCCGAGACCGAGAGCAGCTGCAAATACAGCTGAAGAAAACGAGAGCAGACATGAAGCACATGCCGGTGATATGCAGGAAAGCGAAAGACGTGATGGAAATACCGCATGGAAGGCAGCTCAGAGCTCTAATACGCAAAGCGCTCAGGACGACAAGACAGAGCATGATCATCAAAATGCTGAAAACGCTGAAAGCCTTGATAACCAGGAAGTGCAGGGCGAGCATACGGGGACGGAAAGACAGGATGGAGAAAGAAACGGCAGACAGAACAGGCAGAAACGTCAGCCTCATCCCGACAGAAGCGACAGGTTTGAGGTGGAGGGCATTCTCGAGCTGGCAGACGGCGGTTTCGGATTTCTGAGATTCAATAATTTCCTGACGAGCGAAAAGGATATATACGTAGCGCCTGCGCAGATACGCAGATTCAATCTCAAGACAGGTGATAAGATAAAGGGAATTTGCCGCCACCCTAACGAAGGCGACAAGTTCGGCGCGCTTCTCTATGTTGTTACGGTCAACGGGGATGAGCCGGGAGTGGCTATCAGAAGACTTGATTTTCCATCGCTGACTCCGATTTTCCCTAAAGACAGATTTATACTTGAATCAGGCTGGGATCTTTCGCTCAGACTCATAGACCTGGTGGCACCGATAGGAAAGGGGCAGAGGGGACTCATCGTAGCGCCTCCGAAAGCGGGCAAGACGGTTCTTCTCAAGAAATTGGCGAACAGCATAGAAAAGAATTACCCCGATGTGGAAATGATAGTTCTGCTGGTGGATGAGCGCCCCGAGGAAGTGACGGATATGAAGCGCACACTGAACGGAGGAGAGGTAATATACTCGACTTTTGACGAGCTGCCGCAGCACCATGTAAAGGTGGCAGAGATGGTGCTCGCCAGAGCACAGCGCCTTGCGGAGCACGGAAGAGACGTAGTTGTCCTGCTGGACAGCATAACGAGGCTTGCCAGAGCATATAATCTGGTAGTGCCTGCTTCGGGAAAGACGCTGTCGGGAGGCTTCGACCCCGGCGCTTTGCACAAGCCGAAGAAGTTCTTCGGAACTGCGAGAAAGCTCGAGGAAGGCGGAAGCGTCACGATACTTGCGACAGCCCTCATTGAAACGGGCAGCAGGATGGACGATCTGATATTCGAGGAATTTAAAGGTACGGGAAATATGGAGCTTCATCTCGACAGGAAGCTGTCGGAAAAGAGGATATTCCCGGCGATAAATCTCAACAAATCGGGAACCAGGAGAGAGGATCTGCTCATGGACCAGGATGAGATGGAAGCTATATGGTACATGAGAAGGGCGCTTGGGAATAGAGACAATCAGGAGGTTACAGAAATTATATTGGACAATCTGGCGCATACGAAGGATAATAAGGATTTTATAGAGGTTATAAAAAAGGTAAAGCTAGAGGGATAACATGGATTTAAGCAAGATTTTTCGCAAGGATGCCTGTCCGACGAAAATAGGCGGGCAGGCTGTGATGGAAGGCATTATGATGAAGGGCGAGTTGGAAACCGCGCTCGCCGTAAGGCTTCCTGACGGAAAAATTAAAATTACCAAAGAAAAGATAACGCCTCCCGGAAAATGGAGCAAAATACCGCTTGTGCGCGGCGTTGTCTCCTTTATATCATCTCTTGTCACCGGAACTAAGCAGCTGATGAAATCCGCAGAGCTGCTCGAGGAGATGGATGATGAGGAGTATGAGGAAAGCAAATTTGACATCTGGCTGGAGGAAAAGCTCGGAAGCCGCGGCGCATGGAATTTTATGATATATCTGTCGGTAGCGATCGCCCTGGCGTTTACCATAGGGGTCTTTATCATACTTCCTACGGGGGCTGTAAATCTGATGAAGTATTTTACAGACAGCGTGCTTGTGCTCAATCTGACGGAGGGAATAATAAGGATTGCTCTATTCGTGCTCTATGTATGGGCGATATCCTTTATGGGTGAGATAAAGAGGGTATTTCAGTATCATGGGGCGGAGCACAAGACGATACACTGCTTTGAAAGCGGACTGGAGCTGACGCCGGAAAACTGCAGACAGTTTCCAACGCTTCACCCCAGGTGCGGTACGAGCTTTCTGATGTTCGTGTTCATTATAGCTTTTGCCGTTCATTTTCTGTTGGGCTGGCCCAACCTGATATTGAGAATAGCATTGAGACTGCTGCTGCTCCCGGTGATAGCGGGGCTTTCATATGAGCTGCTGAGATGGGCAGGCAGGAGCGACAACGCATTTGTCAAAGCGCTGAGCATACCGGGACTTTATCTTCAGAAGCTTACGACAAACGAGCCTGACGACAGTCAGCTTGAGGTCGCCATAGCGGCGCTAAAGGCGGTGCTTCATCAGGATGAGGATGAAGAAGAGAGTGAAATAGATATAGAAGAAGAAAGAGGAGCTGACGGGCAGGCAGAGCCGCAAGCTTACGTAGCCGGTTCACGCTCATACGGAGCTGCGACACGTTCCTACAGAGCCGGGCAGCGCTCATACAGAACTGGAGCATCTTTACATAGAGCAGGAGCACGTTCATACGGAATCGAGCCGCATTTCTACGAAACGGGAGCACGTTCGTGCGGAGCCGTTGCCGCATCGGAGAAAGCTCCTCAAAAAGTGTCACTGCACACACGTCGATTTTTATAAAAAGAAGTAATAAAGGGGGATAGCGATGAAGACGAGAATACTTGTGAAAGAGGGAGAATATCGGCTTTCCAAGGCTTTTTGCATGGATCCTAAAATAGACGCTCAGGAGCTGTACTGCTTTCTCACCGGTATGGACAAGGTGACTATGTTCCTTAAGGCAGAGGAGGAAGTCGATCCTGAGACGGAAGAAAAATACATGGAGCTGATAGCAAAACGCGCAGAACGCGTACCGCTGCAGCATATCACGGGTGTCCAGGAGTTCATGGGGTATACCTTTAAGGTCGATCCTCATGTGCTTATCCCAAGACAGGACACGGAAACGCTCGTGACCGAAGCTGCCAGAACTATACAACAAACGCCGAGGGAGAAGCTGTCGTTTATAGAAAAGCTGAAAGGCTCAAAGGAGTGGCATGTTCTCGACCTCTGCTGCGGCAGCGGTGCAGTAGGGATTTCTCTGGAGAAGATATGCGGCAATATAAAGGTGACAGCGTCCGATATAAGCGGAGAGGCAATCAAAATCGCCGAGGAGAATGCGGCGAGCTTGCATAGTAAGATAAAATTCGTGCAGGGCGATATGTTCGAGCCCCATCACGGAAAGAAATTTGACATGATAGTTTCTAATCCGCCTTACATCAAGACCAATATGATATCGATATTACAAGATGAGGTGAAGAAGCACGAACCTCTGGAAGCCCTCGACGGCGGCAGAGACGGACTGAACTTTTACAGAACCATTGTGAATGAGGCCGCTGATCACCTCAAACCTGACGGTTTTCTCATCATGGAGATCGGACATGATCAGGGCGAAGACCTCAGGAAAACGCTGAAAGATTCGCAAAGATATACGCCTGCGGAGGTAATCAAGGATTTACCGGGGCGCGATCGTGTGGTAAAATGTAAAGTGAAATGAAAAAGTTAATATTTGATCCGACCGAATCGTAAGTCAATATTAAGTGACATGACGATTCGTGTCGTACTGACGCCGAGGGTTTGACCGAGGAACAAGGCGATGTAAGGATATGATAATGCAGGAAGGCTTTTATGAACTAGCATAGTGTTTATAAGCTTTGCCCGTGCCTGAAACAGGCAGTCTCCTGAGATTATCCGATTGCTATTGATTCCCTCCGCCTGAGCACTTACGGCGGAGGATTTTTTATGACCTGCCCGTATCAAACCAATATTAAAGGAGAAAAACCATATGACAACCTACAACAGCACATCAAAAAAAGCCGAAGAATTTATCAACCATGAAAAAATACTGCAAACATTGGAATATGCCGACGCTCATAAGAATGACATTGACATGATGGAACAGATACTGGAAAAAGGCAGGAAGTATCAAGGTCTTTCATATAAGGAAGTGGCTACGCTGCTTGAGTGCGAGGATTCGGATATAATACAGAAGACATTCGACCTGGGAAAGGAAATAAAGGAGCATTTTTACGGAAACAGGATCGTGATGTTCGCACCTCTCTATCTTTCCAACTACTGTGTAAACGGCTGCGTATACTGTCCGTACCACGGTCAGAACAAGCACATTCCGAGGAAAAAGCTTACTCAGGAGGAAATACGCAGCGAGGTGATAGCTCTGCAGGATATGGGGCACAAGAGACTTGCTATAGAGACGGGCGAGGATCCTTTTAACAATCCTATAGAATACGTCCTTGAAAGTATTAAGACGATATACAGCATCAAACACAAAAACGGAGCTATCAGGAGGGTTAACGTAAACATCGCCGCTACTACTGTTGAGGAGTATAAAATGCTCAAGGAAGCGGGTATCGGAACATACATACTTTTCCAGGAAACGTACCACAAAAAAGCGTACGAAGAGCTTCACCCCACAGGGCCAAAGAGCGACTATGCTTATCATACGGAGGCGATGGACAGAGCAATGCAGGCAGGCATAGATGATGTCGGATGCGGAGTTCTTTTCGGCCTGGAAAATTACAGGTATGATTTCGTGGGTCTGCTCATGCACGCTCATCATCTGGAAAAGACGTACGGCTGCGGTCCGCACACGATAAGCGTGCCGCGTATAAGGTCTGCCGACGATATAGACCCCTCGACATTCGATAACGGAGTGCCGGATGATATTTTCAAACGCATAGTGGCGGTGCTGAGAATAGCTGTTCCCTACACAGGCATGATAATGTCCACAAGGGAAAGCGCAAAAACGAGAAGAGAATGTCTGGAAATCGGCATAACTCAAATAAGCGGCGGCAGCAGGACGAGCGTCGGAGGCTACGTTCAGGAGGAGCGCGACGAGGATACCGTACAGTTTGACGTGGATGACAGGAGGTCGCTCGGCGAGGTGGTCGACTGGCTCATCGATTTAGGCTATGTGCCGAGCTTCTGCACCGCATGCTACAGGGAAGGCAGGACAGGCGACAGATTTATGAGCCTGCTCAAGTCAGGCCAGATAGCGAACTGCTGTCAGCCAAACGCACTGATGACGCTCAAGGAATTCCTGATGGATTACGCATCTGAGGAAACGCATAGGAAAGGCGACGAGATAATAGCGAAAAGGCTGGCAATGATACCGAATGAAAAGGTGCACGAGGTCTGTCGTCAGCGTTTGGGCGAGATAGAAAAGGGAAATCGAGATTTCAGATTTTAATTTTCAGCTGTGAGCTGCGGCTTGACTGCAGCTTTAGGTCCACTGCAAGCTGATTGCGTTTAAACTCGATTGCAAAATATATGCAGTGACATTAAGGTTCGTAATAATAAAAACGACCGGAAAGAGGACTTATGAGTATAAACGATACGCCGCGAGCAAACAGACTTCACATAGGGATATTCGGCAGAAGAAATGCGGGAAAATCCACGCTTGTAAATGCGCTTACAGGACAGAATACCGCGCTTGTTTCCGATGAACCGGGGACAACAACCGACCCCGTATATAAATCCATGGAGCTTCATCCCATAGGACCTGTGGTGTTCATAGACACTGCCGGATTTGATGATGAGGGTGAGCTTGGAAAGCTGAGAGTGGAGCGGACGCGTGAGGCACTCGACAGGACGGATATAGGTATATTGGTGATAGACGATGAAGCAGCGGCGAAAATGCAGGATCACGGCATGAGTGTTAACGGTGACTCCGAGGAAGTTCAATGGCTCAGGCTTTTTGAGGAAAAAAATACGCCTGTCATCATAGCGGTAAATCAACGCAGAGCCGAGAGCAGTGCCGGAAGCTGTGAATGTAGCGGCTCCTGTGATGCCGATGCTGCTGATGATATTAATACTGCCGGTCATGTCAACAATGCCGGTGCTGCTGATGATGCTGAAATACCGCACATTGTAGTTTACATAAACGCGAAAGCGGGTTGCGGTATGGATGAGCTGAGAAGGGCAATCGAAGAAGTGATTCCGAAGGATTTCCTGCGCCGCCGGATATTGGGAGATATGATAGATGATAAAAGTCTCGTCATGCTCGTCATGCCCCAGGATATTCAGGCTCCCAAGGGTCGGCTTATACTGCCGCAGGTGCAGACTCTGCGAGAGCTTCTGGATAAAAAATGTACGGCTGTTTCCGCGACGGCGGACGGTTTTACACGTGCATTGGATTCATTGAATCGTGCACCCGATCTGATAATAACCGACTCTCAATGCTTCGGACAGGTATGGGAGGAAAAGCCGAAGGAAAGCGCTCTCACATCCTTTTCGGTGTTATTTGCAGCCTATAAGGGCGATATAGATATCTTTACAAAAGGCGTATCGGCAATAGACGATATGACCGAAGATTCAAGGATATTGATAGCGGAGGCATGTACCCATGTGCCGTTGACTGAGGACATAGGACGGGAAAAGATACCAAATCTGTTGAGAAAAAGGATCGGGTCGGGCGTGCAGATAACGAACGTGTGCGGCAGCGATTTTCCGCATGAAAGGGAGCTCAGGGAATTTGATCTGATAATCCACTGCGGAGCGTGCATGTTTAACAGAAAGCACGTTATGAACAGGATATCCGCTGCTGAACATGCAGGCGTGCCGATAACAAATTACGGCGTGGTGCTCGCTAAGCTGACGGGGATACTGGACAAGATAGAGCTTCTGCATAGTTCAAAATAGCATTTTCTTGTTAAAATAGCATTTCCCTGCCGGTGTCTTTTTTATCAAACAGCAACCTTATTTTCATCATGCAACTTGAAAAGCAGGCGCAGCAAAAGCAGCAAAAGATTAGTATGAAACAACAGCTTGCTGCTGTGCCCGGAGTACGAATTTTGAAGTAATAAGCGCATAGATTTATAGCGGCTTCGCTGTAAGGAAGCGCTTATTGCATCATAAATTATCATTGTGTTTTTAATATATGATTTATGATGTAGCAATTCCGCAGCGCCTGTGCTAAGATACATTTAAAGAGCAGTGCAATATAGAGCGGGTACGTGTATAAATGGAAATAATATGGATGCTGATATGCGGATGCTTCGTTTTCTTCATGCAGGCCGGATTCACCTGTTATGAAGCGGGCTTTGTACAGAGCAAAAACGTCATATCCGTGGCAATCGAAAATCTTTTTAATCTGACGATAACCATCGTCGTGTATGCCGGTGTCGGCTTCTTTATCATGTTCGGAAAAGCGCCGGAGAGCGCATATGATGAAGCGTTTTTCTTCCTGCACATCATGTTCGCCGCCGTTTCGGTGACGATATTTGCCGGAGCGATGTCGGAGAGGATGAAGCTTTCTGCGCTGCTAATAGCAGGAACGGTCAGCGCCGGGCTGATTTACCCCCGGGTCGGCAGATGGGCGGGGGGCAGCCAGCTCACGGGACAGGAGTCGTGGCTGGAAAAGCTCGGCTTTATGGATTTTGCAGGAGCAAGCGTAGTGCATATGACAGCGGGCTTCATCGCTTTGGCGGGAGTAATCGCGGTAGGGCGTAGAGTGGAAATAGGCAGAGGCAAGTCGAATATACCTCTCGCTGTGTTGGGTGTTTTCATTCTCTGGTTCGGATGGTTTGGATTCAACGGCGGCTGTATCTCGCCGTATGACACCGGTATCGCAAGGGTTTTTGTTAATACTACGCTTAGTGCGGCATTCGCCACTGTCGGAGTGCTTATCGTTAATTTCCTATCCCGGAAAAAGGGAGGATACCTCATATCGCTGTTCAACGGAGTGCTGAGCGGGCTTGTCGCCATCACCGCCATGTCCGCATACTGCGGAACGATCGCAGCTATGATAGCCGGATTAGCGGCGGGCATACTTGCGGAGCTTTCGTCCATGCTGCTCGAAAGATTGGGCATAGACGATGTAGTTAAGGTTATACCGACGCATCTCGTCGGCGGCATCACGGGCTGTCTGGCGCTGCCGCTGCTGGTGGACAGCGAGTATATAGCGGCAGGAAACCGCATAGAGCAGTTCGGTGTACAGTGTATCGGAGTGTTCGTTGCTTTCATATGGGTCTTCGGGGTTTCATTTCTGCTTTTCACGATCTTGAAGCATACGACAGTACTGCGCGTGACGGATGAGCAGGAAAAGCAGGGACTCAACATCGTTGAGTACAGCGACATATATTCATGGGAAAACTACATCGAGATTTCTTCATATGAGAGAAAGATACAGGAGCAGAATTCGCTGCTCAGGAAGCAGTCGAGGCTGTTGGCGGTAACGGAGGAGCAGGAAAAAAGAAACTGGCTAAGGATTTTCACGATGGAGTCGGTCAGAGCCTTTCGGCGCTCAAGGTCATCTTGGGCATGGGAAAGGCTAGGGCCGCGAAAAGTGATGATAAGGCGCTTGCGGAAAACGCTGACAAGGCTGTTAAACTTGCTGACACGGCGCTGAAGGAAATGCGCAACGTTTTGAATAATCTTAAGCCGGAGGTGTTGGAGCGGGACGGTCTTGAAGCTGCGCTCAGGGAGATGACGGAAAATCTCGACCAGATAGACGGTTTTTCGTGCAGGCTGGTAATCGAAGACGATGTCCCGTCGTTTGATGAAACTGTGGAGCTGAATATTTACAGGCTGGTTCAGGAGTGCCTGACAAACGTGGTGAAGCATGCAGGAGCGCAGAATTCCTCGGTGAGGCTGACAAAGAAAGACGCACGCGACGGGATGTACATGATAGCTGTCAAGGATGACGGCGTCGGTTTTTTCCCGAAAAAGGAAAACCTCGGCGTAGGGATACCATCAATGAACGACCGGGTGAGGATGCTGGGAGGTAAATTCGACGTTTACAGCATGGAAGGCAAGGGGACAGAGGTAATTATGGAGATCCCGTATCAATGAGGAGTACGGAAAAGTCCAGGTACGGTGATGGATAAAGAGGACACGGTTACGAACGAAATGGAGGCGAAAATGAGCGGCAAGGTCTATATGAGCGGAGATGCCCAAACGAGCGGTAATGCTCAAATGCGTGACAAAGTAAAAATTTTTCTTGCAGATGACCACAAAATACTGCGCGAATCGCTAGAGCTGCTTTTGTCGCAGGAGGAGGATTTCGCGGTCATCGGGCAGAGCGGAAACGGCATGGAGCTGGAAAACATATTCATGGAAAACGAGCCGGATGTTCTGCTCATGGATATTTCCATGCCGAAACGGGATGGCTTCGATACGGCAAAGATCATATCAAAGGCTTTTCCTGATGTAAAGATAATCTTCCTGACGATGCACAAGAGCGAAGAGATGCTGGCAAAGGCTTTCAAGAGCGGCGGACGCGGATACGTACTGAAGGAAAATGCGTTTGAAGAGCTGGCTGCAGCAATCAGGACGGTTATGAGAGGCGAGATATACGTGTCGGCTGAGCTTACTCCGATGATGCTTTCGGGCTTTCTGTCGGCGGAAAAGGAAGCGCACGAGTTTTCCGGCAGAGAGCACGAGATACTCAAGCTGCTGGCTGAGGGCTACAGCAATAGGGAAATAGGAGACATGCTGGCGATTTCCGTGAAGACGGTAGAAACACACAGAGCCAACATCATGCGCAAGCACGATTTCAAGAACATAACCGAGCTGGTGCTTTATGCGGTGTGGAACCATATCATCGAGCCATAAGAGTATGGCACTGTGACCGGATACGGTGAGGGGTTGTGCTGCCGGATGCATTCGTACATATTAAATATGAGCTTAAATATGAGCAAACACATAATATTAAGGCTTTTCCCCGACTAAAATCGGGGTTTTATTGTATTTAAAATAAAAATTTCACCTCCTATAATATAGGCAAGTCAGAACACTCAACAAGAGGAAAGGAGAGTGAGATAATGATAAATACCGGCGATACTGCGTTTATGATAGTATGCGCAGCACTAGTATTCGTTATGACTCCGGGTCTTGCTTTTTTCTACGGCGGTCTGGTGTCAAGAAAAATGTACTTACTATTATGATGCAGAGCTTTATTTCCATGGGCATAGTAACCATCATATGGTTCTGCATCGGATTTTCACTGGCATTCGGCCCCGACATAAACGGGATAATAGGCGGGGTGAAATACGCGTTCCTGAACGGCATCGGCATGGAAGCCAATCCCGATTACGCAACTAATATTCCTTTCGTGACGTTCTTCAGCTATCAGGAAATGTTTGCCATATTGACTCCGGCGCTCGTTACAGGTGCGTTTGCAGACAGGGTAAATTTCAAGAGCTATCTTGTATTCCTGATTTTCTGGAGCCTACTTATATACATACCTCTCGCACACTGGGTATGGGGCGGAGGCTTCCTAGCACAGCTTGGAGTCGTAGACTTCGCAGGAGGTATAGTCGTACATGCCAGCGCAGGTCTTGCGGCGCTCGCTTCCGTATTCGTAGTAGGAAAGCGTAGAAACCTCAGTAAGGTGGAGACCGAGCCTCACAATGTCACGCATGTAGCTCTGGGAACAGCGCTTCTCTGGTTCAGATGGTTCGGATTCAATGCAGGCGGTGTGCTGGGAGCCAATGCACTGGCGTCAACAGCGTTTATCAACACGGATATAGGCGCTTCGGTAGCGATGGTTACATGGCTGGTGATTTCATGGTTACACGAGAAAACGCCGAGCTTCGTAGGAGTTCTTACGGGCGCGGTAGCAGGACTTGCGACGATAACGCCTGCCGCAGGATATGTAAAGCCGTGGGCTGCTGCCATCATAGGCCTGATAGCGGGTATCGTATGCTACTTGGCTGTTCAGTTCCGTAAAAAGCTGGAGTGGGATGATGCGCTCGACGTATGGGGAGTACACGGAGTAGGAGGTATCACCGGTACTATTCTGCTCGGCATATTTGCCCAGAAAGATATAAACGGAATAAGCGGATTGATAGAGGGAGACGTATACCAGTTCGGGATCCAGGTATTCGGTATGCTCTTCGCGGCAGCATATGCTTTCGTTGTGACGATGATAATACTCAAGGTTGTAGATAAATTCATACCGGTGCGCGTAAGCGAGGAGGAGGAACGCCTCGGACTCGACGCATCGCTGCACCACGAGGAAGCATATCATATGTAAGCTGTAAACTTGTGAGCGGACATCAGCTTTAAGTTGTCGGATGATGACAATCAGCTTGCAATACATAAGCCAGAGGCTATCAACTTGAGGATGTAGCTTGAGGATGTAGCCCGGTGATAATGGTTTGCAGAGACAGGTAAAAAGGCAGTATGCAGTATATGGAATAAGATATAAGCTCAGGCGACGCACGCAAAACCTTCGCAAGGTTCGGTGTGCCTGAACGGGCGGGTCGTTAGCCGACTACCCGCCCGCATAACGATCTACGGCGGCAATCGCACAATTATATATTGCCCGTAAAACAGCTGACGATTCCCGTCTGTATATAATACAGACGGGAATCGTCATTTTTTGTTGCACTCAAACAAGACCTTTTTTCAGGATGGATAAAGGCCTGTTCTTATTCTTCATCAAGGATAATGTCCAACATTTGGCGTGGGGTGACGATAAACGGTTCAGCAGGGAAATGTTTTAAGTTCCCCGTTATAAGATAGGCATTTTCGTTTTTACGTTCCTCCATAACAATTTCGAAAAACTCACGATCCTTGGGATCGGGTAATTCAATATCGAGCGGTTCAGCGTCTATAAAGATTCCTCTGGATTTTAAATCCCCTAAAATGGTGCTGATGATTACATAATGCTTTATCATGGCGTCTGCTTTCTTGCCTCGCTGATCTCGGCGTTTATCTCATCAAGAGTCATATCTGAAAGGCCATGTTCTTCAGCTATGCGGCTTGCCTCTTTCATAGCTTTCATGGCTTTGCTTTCTCCGGTATCATTCAGCTTCATGCTGAAAGGGATGCCGTTTTCCTGAATGAGCCTTGAAAGGCACATACGCATATAAGTTGGAAGATCGATTCCTAATTTTTCACAAATATCTGCCGCTTTGATTCGCGTGGCTTCTTCAGTGCGAAATTAGACTAGTGAGCTTGCCATTAATCAACACCTCCTCCAATTGATTTATATTGATCATATCACAAAGTGTAATCATATGCAATCATATGATTACAAAAAAGCGACTTAGGCTGATACCAAAAACGGAATTTAACAGCTTTCGGCGAATCGAGTATTGCGAAACATTCAGTAAATGAGTGGCTTAGCGCTCTACCTGAAAAGCCTGTTTATTTTTTGCACCCATTCTCAATTACCATATATTGACAATATATATAAGTTATGGTAATATTTTACATATCGAATAAAGAATTCTTTTCAGATCCATTTACTAAAACATATTTTAGAGGCATACGAAATGTCCCAAAATGGTATTTCCTATGCTATAATTAAGGAGGAAACGGATGCACACATATAAGAAAACTTTGCAGGAGTTAAACCTGTTAGATCGATTTTTGTTTGCGGAAGCCATTGAGGATAAGGAGATATTCGAGATTATTTTGGATATCATTCTGGGCAAAAAAGTGACTTTAAAGGAGCATCCTCAGGCGGAGCGGGAAACAAGAGCAGAGCCGTGGAGCAGACGGATCATTCTCAATTCATACAGCATGGATCTTGAGCTGACTGTTTACAACGCAGAAGTGCAGAATAAAAATACCCACAATCTGCAAAAGCGCTCGCGTCTCCACAACAGCATGATAGACAGCAGGCTCCTGCCGACAGGCATCGTGGATTATAACGAGCTGAATGACGTGTACATAATTTTGATAATGCCATTTGAGCTGTTTGGTGAAGGTAAGTATAAATACACCTTTTCCATGCAGTGCCGCGAATCTCCCGGACTGGAGCTCGAGGACGGAGCTACGAGGATTTTTCTTAACATAAAGGGAACAGATTCGACAGGAGTATCTCAGGAGCTTATCGACCTGCTGCGTTATTTTGAAAACACGACGCCGGAATTTGCAAAGCAGGCATCAAGCTCTAAAATCAAACGAGTGCAGAAGAAAATTGACGTCATCAAAATGAATGAAGAGATTGGAGTCAAATACATGAACGCATGGGAAGAAAAAATACTGGAAAAACAGGAAAGCTTTAGTGAAGGGAAAACGGAAGGCGCAATGATAAAGCTGATCACGCAAATCCAACGCAAGCAGGAAAAAGGACAAAGCACAGAGCAGATTGCTGATGACCTGCTTGAAAGTCTGGATCTTGTGAATGAAATATGCTCCCTGATTACAGAACATCCCGGATGGGATGCAGAGAGAATTTATGAAGAGCATAAGGAAAAAGGGGAATTTTGAACAAAAACGGAAGTTGAGGGCTTTTGGCGGGCAGAGCATTAAGAGTCGTTCCTTAAAGGTACGCTTCGGCGGTCTGTCGGAAGCCCTTTTATTTTACCCCGGTTTCGTTAAAAATTTATCAAAAGCTCCGCATATCTATTGAAAACATAAATCAAAAGCTTTATAATGAATAAAAGTGTTGATGAACCGGCAGCTTCGAAAACAGCCTTTGGCGTTTGGCGTTTGGCAACTGGCAACCGGTATTCGGCAGATGTTCGTGGCAAGCGTTGCTCGGAGGACAAGGAAAACGAAAGAAACGCAGGAAAGGGAGAATGTGATATGGATATCAGAGTAAAAGAAATCATAGACAGGAGCAGCAAAGTCGTATTTTTCGGAGGCGCGGGAGTCTCGACCGAGAGCAACATACCGGATTTCCGATCGGAATCTGGGCTGTATCACGCGATGAACGAGTACGGATATCCGCCCGAACAGATGCTGTCGAGGACATTTTTCATTAACCATACGGAGATGTTTTACGATTACTATAAGAACAATCTCATATACACAGATGCGCTCCCCAACAAGGCACATATCGCGCTGGCGGAGCTTGAAAAAGAGGGAAACGTGACGGCGGTAGTGACGCAAAACATAGACGGCCTGCACCAGAAGGCCGGAAGCCGCAAAGTGTACGAGCTCCACGGAACGGTCATAAAAAACAGGTGTATGGATTGCGGACGTCCCTACGATCTCGATTATATTATGGATGAGAAAAATTGTACTAACGGAGTGCCGAAGTGCAGCCATTGCGGAGGCATTGTCAAGCCGGAGGTGGTCCTGTATGAGGAGCCGCTGGATGATGAAGTGATGAGAGGTGCTGTAAAGGCGATAAGTGAAGCGGATACTCTGATAGTCGGAGGCACATCGCTGGTGGTATATCCTACCGCCGGACTTATAAATTATTTCAACGGAAACGACATCGTACTTATAAACAAGTCGAAGACCGATTACGACAGATGCGCGTCGCTCGTCATCAACGATTCAATAGGTGAGGTACTAGGGCTTTGACACTGTTGAAACGGACAGGAATTGACCCCGCCGGTAAGTAGTAAAAATATTGCAAAAACGGCCTCAAAAACAGGCGAAAAATAATGATACGATTTGGTTTCTTTTAGAGTATATATGTGTTATAATATGCGTGTTAGCTTTAAAGTCGGTTCGTCATATGCGGAGGGGATCCGGGAACGGGGAAACGGGCAGAATTGACAGACCTGACAGACAATTCGGCATATGCGATGCGAGATAAAGATAAAGATATAAAAGGCATATATAAAGTCATATAGAATCACTGAAAATAACGCGAGGTGCATAATGAATATATTGCTGGCTAATGATGACGGCATAGGATCACAGGGAATCAGGGCGCTTGTCGATGCGCTTTTAGCGGCAGGCGCGGACATATATATGTGTGCTCCCGACGGACAGAGGAGCACCAGCGGACACAGCATTACGGTTTCTGAGGATATAATCGCCGAAGAAACGGAATTTGAAGGTGCAAAATTTGCCATGAAGCTGTCGGGCACACCGGCGGATTGTGTCAAGCTGGGAATGATGGTATTGAGAGAAAAGGGCGTGAAGATAGATATGCTCTATTCAGGAATAAACCACGGTGGAAATCTCGGAACGGACACGTTTTACTCAGGTACTGTATCGGCTGCTATAGAGGGAAGCATATGCGGAGTTCCGTCTGTTGCGGTTTCCGTGAACAGCCACAAGGCTGCGCATTTTGAATATGCCTGCCATCTGGCGGTTGAGGTCATGGAAAAAACACAGGGAAAGATATCTCTGGACACGGTGATAAACATCAACACTCCCGACATGCCGCTGGAAAGCATAAAAGGTCTCAAATACACTACTCTTGGGAAAAGGGAGTACAAGGAATTTTTCGCTCCGGTCGAGCTGCAGGACGGCAGGAAGGGCTATAGGTACAACGGAGACCCGGTAGTGTATGAAGGCCTGCCGAACAGCATAGATGTAATTGCAATGCAGGAGGGCTACGCTACGATCACGCCGCTGCACAGGGATTTGACCGATTACGATGCGATTGATGAGGTGAAAAAGTGGAGGATAGACAAATGAAATTGATAAACAGAGACAACATGGCGCTTGTCGCCATAGATTTTCAGGAAAAGCTGATGCCGGCGATGAGCAACAGAGAAGCCCTTGAAGATAAGGTGAGCAGACTGATAAGCGGTATGAGGGCCATGGATATACCGGCTGTAGTTACGCAGCAATATACAAAAGGTTTGGGCGAGACAGTTGTCCCTATAGCAGAAGCTCTCGGACATTTCTCACATGTAGAAAAAACGACGTTCGGCTGTATGGCGAATGAAGAATTTGCAGCCAGGATAAAGGAGCTGGACAGGAAAAATATCGTAGTATGCGGCATCGAAGCTCACATATGCGTACAGCAGACTGTGCTGCAGCTGATAGAGGCCGGATACAACGTATATCTGATAGTTGACTGCATTTCCTCCAGAAGCGAAGAGGATAAGCTTTGGTCGATCACTAGGATGGGAGAGACCGGAGCGGTAATCACAACCTATGAATCGATTCTTTACGAGCTGCTCAAGGATTCAAAGGATCCTGCATTTAAGGCAGTGTCCGCTGTAGTAAAGTAGCTGCACTAAAGTGACAGTGCCGCAGAGGAGATGAGGTTCAGTCAATCGAATCGTGATAAACCGTGATGGAATAATAGGGTAATATCGGGCAAGAGAGTATTGATATGTATATATTTGATAACGAGATATCCATTGAGAATAGGGAAACGCTGGAAAGGTACCTCAACGGGTACGATTACGAAGCATCGGGACTGACCTTTACAGCGCAGTACATGTTGAGAAACGTTAATAAATTCACATGGGATATAGTCGGAGACTACCTTTGCATAAGCAGGATAGTCCATGAGGAGGATGAAAACGGACCCAAGCCGCCGTTCATGTATCCGCCGCTTACAACGAGCGGAGAGTACGACAACGACGCACTGAGGGAAACTATATACAGATGTAAGGAACGCTTTGAAAAAAAGGGATATCCCTTGAGCTTCAGGATGGTTCCGGGAAAGCTGACGGAGGTAATAAAAGCTGCGTGTCCGGAAATAGATTTTATAGACGACAGGCAAAATTACGACTACATTTACCGCAGGCAGGATCTTGTTGATATGAAAGGACGCGCATACCACAGCAAGAAAAATCATATCAATTATTTTAAAAAGACGTATGAGTATGAGTACGTACCGCTGACCTCAGGAATGGCTGATGAAGCAATGGCATTTGTCGATGACTTCTACGCACGAAGAGACGTTCCGGAGGAGGAGCGTGTGACGCTGATGGTAGAAGCGGAGGCGATGGAGGATGTTTTTCAGAACCTCGAAAGCGCCGGATATGAAGGCGGAGCGATAAGGATAGACGGAAAGATACAGGCGCGCGCCGTGGGCGGCAGGCTGGGAGACGATACCGTCGTAGAGCATATCGAGAAAGCAAATGTGGCGTACCGCGGGCTGTATCAGACGATTCTCAACGAATTCTGCCGAAACAGCGCCGGGGATGTGGAATATATAAACAGGGAAGACGACATGGGGATAGAAAACCTGCGAAAGGCAAAGCTTTCGTACAACCCCGTGAAGCTTCTGGAAAAATACATCGGCGTATTCAGGATATAAACATATATAAATTAATTTGGACAGTTATTGTATATTTAAATAGAGAATGTTGAATTGTTTTATTTATGTAAATGACAACCAATCAACTGATCAATGATTTTTAAGGAGGAACAATTATGAGAGATGTTGTTATTGTAGGCGCAGCCAGAACACCTATAGGTTCATTCGGCGGTTCGCTCAAGACCGTTCCGGCGAGAACTTTGGGAGCTATTTGCGTAAAGGAAGCTTTAAACAGAGCAGGGGTAGACCCGGCTATGGTTGACGAAGTTATCATGGGTAACGTTCTTCAGGGCGGACTCGGACAGAATGTTGCAAGACAGAGTTCACTGGATGCCGGAATTCCTAAGGAAGTACCTGCTTTCACACTGAATAAGGTTTGCGGTTCGGGACTCAGATCTGTTTCGCTGGCAGCACAGATGATCAAGGCAGGAGACGCTGAGATCGTAGTTGCAGGCGGAGCTGAGAACATGTCAGCTTCGGGATATGTACTGCCTACAGCAAGATGGGGAGGCAGAATGGGCGACACCAAGATGGTAGACATGATGCTCAAGGATGGTCTTACAGACGCGTTCAACGATATACACATGGGAATCACAGCTGAAAACGTTGCAGAGCAGTGGGGACTTACGAGAGAAGAGCTTGACGCATTCTCAGCCAACTCACAGCAGAAGGCTATTGCAGCTATAAAGGCCGGAAAGTTCAAGGATGAGATCGTTCCTGTAGAAGTACCGCAGAGAAAGGGCGACCCGAAAATCTTCGATACAGACGAATATCCTAAGGATGGAGTAACTACAGAGAGCATCAGCAAGCTGAGACCTGCTTTCAAGAAGGACGGCATCGTAACTGCTGCCAATGCTTCCGGAATCAACGATTCAGGCGCTGCAGTTATCGTAATGTCAAAGGATAAGGCTGACGAGCTGGGAATCAAGCCGCTTTGCACGATCAAATCATATGCATCGGCAGGAGTAGACCCGAAGATCATGGGTATCGGACCTGTACCATCCTCAACTAAGGCTATGGAAAAAGCAGGACTGACTATCGATCAGATCGACCTTATCGAAGCAAACGAAGCTTTCGCTGCACAGTCGGTAGCAGTAGGCAAGGACCTCGGATTCGATCCTGAGAAGCTCAACATAAACGGCGGAGCTATCGCACTCGGACATCCTATCGGAGCATCCGGATGCAGGATCCTCATCACGCTCATCTACGAGATGATGAAGAGAGATGCC
>Ga0192273_1020_pt1 | contig 41469 bp, 42 predicted proteins | sample Koala_Koa24_F3_FD_131270 | JGI IMG/M metagenome (GOLD analysis project Ga0192273, IMG submission 131270) | Enriched cells from koala feces incubated with labeled cellulose particles, San Francisco Zoo, California, United States - Koala_Koa2-4_F3 ... | reverse complement strand
TGTGGCGTTGGATTTATTGAAAAATCGCTAAAATATCGTATCTAAAATTAAGGACTAAATTCTGTGTAGGATTTAGTCCTTTTTATTGCATTAAGCATTTGCTGCCGATTATTATCCTACCATTCACCAACACTCCAAAATGTGATCAAGATCACATTTCTTATCTTTATTCAAATCAATCACCTAGCGTTCATTTCCAAACTTTTTCTCAAAAATGTGATCCAGATCACACAAAATTTACAAAAAACAAAAGACACTGTAAAAAAAAACAGTAATATAATTTCAAACTCTCCCTAGTAAAGGAAAATAGAAATAATGAGTAGTATCAGTATTGATCATGTTTTTTTAGATTTACATTTTGATAAAGCGGAAGAAGCGATCAGTTTTATTGGCGATACCTTAATTTCCCATCATTTAGCTAAACCAAGCTATAAAGAAGCCATGCTTAATATGTTTGCAAAATTTGGTGGGATTATTGTTTTGGATGACGGAATTGCGATGCCACACGCCCGACCTGAAGAAGGGGCGTTAATGGATAGTATTATTTTCGTGCAATTAAAAGATCCTATTGACTTTCATAATGAAGACTTCAGCCCTGTTAGCCATATTTTGGGGTTATGTTCCACTGGTAGCTCACAACATATTAAGATGATTCAATTAATTGGCTTATTAATTGAAAATGGATTTGCTCAAAGAAAATTTAAAACAGCGGAAGAAGTCAATGATTTTGTAAATTTTGTCAAACAACAAGAGGAGTTGCAATGCTAAAAATTAGAACAGTATGTGGAAATGGGATTGGCTCATCATTATTTTGTGCAGCCAAAGTAAAAAAAATCTGTGCAGAACTGAATATTGAAGCAGATATTGAATCTGTGGATTTTAGTACTGCACCATCACAAAATGCAGATCTTTATATTACGGTGAAAGAACTGGCTAAGCAGTTCGATCCTAAATATAAGGTTGCTATTATTCGATCTTATACCAATGAAAATAAGCTAAAAGAAGATTTAATCGACACACTAAAATCTTTAGTTTAGCAAATTGGCAAACCAAAAGGTCAACAGACCCTAATTATCAATCAAATGAAAGGATAAAAAAATGGGAAATTTATTATCATTTTTAAAAGATATTTTTAGTCAACCTGCTTTTTTAATGGGGTTAATTGCATTTATTGGATTAATTGCGTTAAAAGTCCCTAAAAATAAATTGCTCACTGGTACGCTTAAACCTATTTTAGGTTATTTAATGTTAGCGGCTGGGGCTGGCGTTATTGTGACACAACTTGCTCCCTTAGGGCAAATTATTGAAGCGGGTTTTCATATTAAAGGGGTTGTGCCTAATAATGAAGCCATCACTTCCATTGCTCAGAAAGTATTGGGTGTAGAAACTATGTCAATTCTCTTGTTGGGGTTTGCGATTAATCTTGTGGTAGCAAAATTGACTAAATTTAAATATATCTTCTTAACGGGGCATCATAGCTTCTTCATGGCATGTTTAATGTCCGCGGTATTGCAAGCATCGGGCATTACTGGCTGGGAATTAATTGCCTTAGGCGGATTTTTCTTAGGGGCATGGTCTGCCATTTCACCAGCAATCGGACATCGTTATACCAAAGTCGTCACCGAAGATGATGGTATTGCCATGGGACATTTTGGCTCTATTCAATATTATATTGCAGGATTTTTAGGTAAGCGTTTTGGTAATCCTAAAGACACTTTTGCAGATGTGGAAATCAGTGAAAAATATGGATTTTTACGAGATACTACCGTGACCACTGGGGTGGTTATGGTACTTATCTTCTTGATTACCAGCATGGTGGCAGGGACAGAATTTATGTCCACCATTTCAGAACAAAATTTAGTCATTTTCTCCATTTTAGCAGGGTTACAATTTGCCGTTGGTGTCGCCATTGTTTATGCAGGGGTTAAACTTATCTTAGGCGATCTTGTCCCCGCTTTCCAAGGTATTTCCGAAAAAATTATTCCTAAAGCTATTCCTGCCGTAGATTGTGCCGTGTTTTTCACTTATTCCCCAACAGCGGTCATTGTCGGATTTGTCACGTCATTTATCGCAGGTCTTATCGGTATGGGGTTATTAGGTTGGATGGGATTGCCTCTCATCATTCCAGGCATGGTGCCACATTTCTTTTGTGGGGCAACAGCGGGGATTTATGGTGACAAATTAGGTGGCAAAGTTGGCTGTATTTTAGGGGCATTTGTGGGTGGATTATTGCTCGCCTTTTTACCTGCTTTTGTGTTGCCTGCGATTGGTAGCCTTGGCTTTGAATCAACCACATTTAGTGATGTAGATTTCACTTTATGGGGAATTGGATTGAGTAATGTCATTAAATCCTTTGGATCGACAGGGGTATATTATGTTGCCTTAGCTATTTTAGTCTTGCTCTTTATACCAAGTTTTATTAAATCTATTGACGTGGTGGGTAATACAAAAAGTTATGAACAATTAACTAAATAATATTTGTTTAGGTGCTAATTCTAATAAGAGTTAGCACCAAATGACCAACCAATGGAGAATTAGAATATATGGCAATATTAACAATAGGACTGTCATGTTACGATCAATTTTTCTACATAGACAATTTTATTGAAGAAGATCAAAAAACCTTTGCCACTAAATTATTAGAAAGTGGCGGTGGACCATGTGGCAATGCAGCTTATTTATTAGGTTTATGGGGCGTAGATGAGATTTATCATGTTTGCAGTTTAAAAAATGATATTTATGGTAAAAAACTGATTAAAGAATTGCAAACTGTGAATGTCAATGTGGATTACTCAATCGTCAATGAAAATCAAATCACGGCACTATCTTCTATTTTAATTAATAAAAATAATGCAAGCAGAACCATTATCACTCACAAAAAACAATATGATTCTGTTATATCCATTAACGATAAATTAAGAATAGACAAGTTAATCAATCAATTAAATTCTGTTGATTGTACCCATGTCATTTTGGTTGATGGTCATGAAAAAGAATTATCGGAATATATTATTGATGCATTACAAAATAAAATTGTGGTTCAAGATGCTGGAAATGTTCGTGAAAGCAATTTAGCACTGATGAAGAAAACAGATTATCTGATTTCAAGTGAAAAATTTGCTAAAGATTTATTATTAACCTTATCGCCATCCACTCATCAAGATATTGAAAACTTCCATAAACAGTGGGAAACGGAAAAAGAGCTTGAAATTTTTTCTGAATCATCACTTATTAAACAAGCACTTTGTTTAATGATAGAGAAAAGTCAACCTCACACTATCCCAGTTATTACGTTAGGGAAATATGGAGCGGTGACATTATCAACCAATGATGAAATCAAAAAAACCGTTTTTATTCCAGCCTACCAATGTTTACAAATTGACACCACGGGTGCAGGCGATATTTATCATGGGGCTTTTTGTTATGCCTTATCTCACCAGTGGTCATTGGATCAATCACTCGATTTTGCCGCATTAACTTCCGCAATTTCCATTGAAAAACAAGGCGTGCGTAATGCGATGCCGAGTTTTGTTGAAGTTGAAAGTGCAAGAATCAATCACATGTATCAAAAACGATAATTACAGGAGAACAAAAATGAAATTAGTGAGAATGACTGAATTATTACAAGATGCCTATGCTAAAAAATATGCCATTGCACAATTTAATATTAATAATCTTGAATGGATTAAATCTATTTTATTGGTATCACAAAAAAATAGATCACCCGTTATTTTAGGTGTTTCTGGTGGCACAGTTACCCACATGTGCGGCTTTAAAACCATTCATGATGTAACTGTTGGCGTAGCGGATTATCTGAATATTGATGTGCCTGTTGTACTACATTTAGATCACGGGAAAACCAAGGAAGCCTGTATTCAAGCCATAGATGCAGGATTTTCCTCTGTCATGTTTGATGGTTCACACTTACCTTTTGAAGAAAACCTTAAACTCACCCAAGAAATTGTGCAGTATGCTCATGCAAAAGGCGTTTCTGTTGAAGCTGAATTAGGCACAATCGCAGGTTCTGAAGACGGTATTGTCAATAGCCATGTTATTTACGCCGATCCTGAACAATGCGACATTATGGTCAAAGAAACCCAGATTGATTGTCTTGCCCCCGCTTTAGGTTCGACACATGGCTTATATAAAGGCAAAGCAAAATTAGGTTTTGATGAAATGCAACATATTTCAAAATTGGTTAAGATTCCTTTGGTGTTACATGGCGGAACAGGGATTTCAGATGAAGACATGCTACACGCTATTGAATTAGGTGTAGCCAAAATCAACGTCAATACGGAATTTATGTATGCTTGGTGTAGAAGTCGAACGCCTATTCAAGCAAAAATCAGAACACGACATCAACGACCCACGAAAAGTGATCACCAATGGCTTAAAAGAAGTGGAAAAATTAATTGAACGCAGAATAAAATTATTCGGTTCTAATGGGCGGTTTTAGATTAATGAACACTATAATAAAATTTGCCTAAATACCCATTTCTAAAACATAAAAAACACCCAAACCACGCTGTTTTGGGTGTTTTTTTAGGAAGAAATTACTGCTCTTTACCACCCAGCAAATGCACCGCCTCCGCCGCAATATAACGATTTGGCGTGCGGTAGTTAGTTGGGCCATAATGCGGTGTACCATAGGTATCAAATTCTTTCGGCAACGGTGCACCATACCAAATAATTGCATTATCTAATTGGTCTTGACTCCAAAGTACAGGTTCCCAAGCCGGATCTTCAATGATATAGCCGGGTACACCAACCAATTCAATGCGATTGCCACCCGGTTCAAGTACATACACAAATTGCGCTTGACTCACTGCGTGCGAGGCAGGACCCGCTTCCATTTCTAAACCGCAATCCGTTACCACTTCACAAATATCCATTAAATGTTGCGTGTTACCATATAAGAAAGCCACATGATGTAATCGTCCACCGGGACCCGCAGCGTCTTGTACTAGTGCTATGTCATGAGAACGGTGCATACATCTTAACCAAGCAGCGACTTCAGTATTGTCACTAAATACAATGTGTTCACTGAGTTTTAACCCCAAATGCTCACGTAAAAAGTGGTGATTCTCGCTTACATTATGAGAAAGAATGTTGATGTGATCGAGACGACGTACAGGAATACCACGTAAAGGACGGCGTTGAATACGATTGAGTACCACGCTTTTTTCCTCTTGCTCAGGACGATAATACTCCACGTCCCAATGAATCCGTAGCACGGCACCATCTGGCAAAGTAAACTCATAAGCACGGCCAATACCGCCTTCGGGCTCGACCCAACCGCGTCCCAAACCTGAAGATTCAATAGATTTTACTCGTCTTTCAAGAGCTTGTGGACTAGTGGTTCGCCAAGCGGTGTAACCCATACCCGGTTGGTCACGATAAGTCACTTTCAGCGAATGTTTATAGGGATCTTGCCAACCACGTAGGTAAACGGATTCACCATCGCGACCAGTCTCGATCATACCAAGTAAGTCTTTAAAGAACCAAACTGTTTCATCAACATTGGGCGAAAACAGCTCAAACGCAGAAATGCTGGCAATATCAAAGATCGGTTCAGGGGGTAAGGTGTTTTGAGAAAATGTAGTATTCATGTATCCTCCATTAGGTATTGGAATAAGATGATTAAAAGTACTGCACTACTCACTATAATTTTGATTATAAGATGAATCCAATACTTTTTTTTGTTTGTCTTGATACCTAAAATGTAAGGAAATTTAGCAGGAAAAACAGCGTAAAATCGGTCGTAATAATTGTGATTATTCACTATGCTGATACTGCTGCACAACATCCAGAAAAGCCCGCAACGCGGGAGAATTATCATTGTGTCGATACAAATAGTTGAGTTCTATATATTGTAGATATTTGCTGATTAAAGGACGATAAACCACGCCCGGCAAATTTAAATTGGCGACAGAAGCGGTCGTAATACAAAGTCCGAGACGGCTAGCAACTAGAGCGATAGCCGTAATGAAATCCTCCGTTTCCCAACCGACCGTTAAATTACACCCTTCGTGCTCAAAAGCCTGTCTGACTTCTTGCGCCAAACCATGGGTGGGAAAATTGGGATAGAGAATAATAGACTCGCCGGCTAAATCAGCCAGCTTAATCAGTGTTTGTTGACAGAGCGGGTGGTCCTCATATAGGGCAACCATAAAGGGTTCTTGCAATATAGTGCCTACTGCAATGTCGTCCTCCTGTGGTGTAAAACGAGTAAAACCAATGCTGATACGTCGCTCACGTAGCGCTTCTATTTGCTCGTACTTAGTCATATTGTGCAAACCGATACGTACCCCCGGGCGTTGGGCGTGAAAACGTGCCAATAATTGCGGGATAACATACAGTACGCCAGAACTGAAAATACCAATATCCAAGCGACCAAGCATTCCTTGGCTGGCAAGTTGGGTCTGTTCTTTAGCACGTTGAACCAAGGAGAGTATATTGGGTACCTCAGCCAGTAGTACTTCTCCTGCTTCAGTCAATTCTGCTCCTTTGGTTGTACGAACGAACAGATCTGTACCCAACTCTTCTTCTAAAGCACGAATTTGACGAGTTAAAGGAGGCTGTGCGATATGTAGGCGCTGTGCCGCTCGACCAAAATTGGCTTCCTGTGCGACGGCCAAAAAATAACGCATATGTTTCAAGTTCATAGTGATAATAGCCTTTGGCAATATTCTAATAGACAGGGCGAATCTCAGAACTTGATTGTAACAGAACAGAAAAGATTATCAACATTCTGTCAGTACCACCCTTGGAAAGTTAAAAATATCAACCTATCAATAAACACTCAATAATCATCTATTTCTATAATTATTGGATAAACTTATACAATCACATTGCTAATTTGAAAAAATTTGGGGCAAGCACGACAGAATAACGAAAATTTCCACCGCACTTTTAATTTGATTTATGGTTCTTCAAGGAATTATGCTGAATTGATACATTTTTCCCTTTATCTTTAAAATACTTGCCAATTTGTTCGGCAATATACACTGAACGATGTTTTCCACCAGTACAACCAATGGCAATGGTTAAATAACTGCGGTTGTTGTTCTCTAACATTGGGAGCCAAGTTTCGATAAAGTTACGTGTTTGGTAAATAAAATTATGCACTTCGGTATGTCGTTGCAAAAAGTCAATGACGGGTTGTTCTAAGCCAGTCATTGAGCGTAAAGAGGGATCCCAATGGGGGTTGGGGAGAAAACGTACGTCAAATACATAATCCGCATCAAGAGGAATACCATATTTAAAGCCAAAGGATTCCACCACGATTTTAAGTGCTTTATTATTTTCACCACGCAAGAACTTTCGCAATTTTTCAGCCAGCTCGTGGGTGGATAATTCCGTGGTATCTATGATGATATTGGCTTGCTGATATAAAGGTTCAAGATAATCACGTTCAGCATTAATGGCGACTTCAAGGGAAATATCTTTGATCGATGAAAGTGGGTGAGGGCGACGAGAATCACTGTAGCGTCGAATTAACACATCCTGATCCGCATCTAAGAAAATAATTTTTACTTGATGTTGTTCTGATAGCTGAATAATTCTTTGTTCTAAGGATTCTGCTGAATCAGGGAGATTACGAATATCGACACTCACCGCCGCAAGCTGCTGGTTTTTTGAGAGAATTTTGGCTAGTTGAGGGAGTAATTCAATAGGTAAATTATCGACACAATAATAGCCGATGTCTTCTAAAGCACGTAAAGCAACTGATTTTCCTGCTCCTGAGCGTCCGCTAACAATAATCAATTCCATAAATTCTCTCAATAATGTGGCTATGTTGTTGAATCTATATTTTCTTGTTTATGATCATCAAAATGTTGAAAAATTTGCCAAATTTCCTCCGCACTTTGCGCGGATCTAAGCTGTTTATCCAGAGTTTTGTCTTTTAATTTTTCACTTAATTCTACCAGAATTGGAGTATAAGTTTGACAAAGTTGTTCAGGAATAATCACGGCTAAAATTAAATCTACTTCTCGTTTATCTGCTGCTTCATAATCAATAGGAGTATTTAATTGTAAAAATACCGCAAATACCTTATCTCCTTGTGATAGACGAGCTCGAGGCATAGCGATACCATTACCGAGTGCTGTGCAACCTAATTTTTCTCGATTAAATAGACTTTCAAAGCATTCAACTTCATCAACATTTGCTTGTTTAGCTAAAATACCAGCCACCATTTCTAATGCCGTTTTTTTACTTGAACAAATAACGCCTTGACGAATATTTTCAGGACGTAAAAGTGCGGTAAATTTTGCCATGGTTTTCTTCTTTATAATTTAAATTCTTCACCAAGATAAACACGTTTAACCTGTTCGTTATTCATCACTTCACTTGGTGTGCCCGTAGCAATCATATGCCCGGCGCTCACAATATAAGCACGTTCACACACATCAAGGGTTTCACGCACATTGTGGTCAGTGATTAACACGCCTAAACCACGATTACGTAAATCTGTAATGATTTTCTTAATGTCGATTACCGAAATGGGGTCAACTCCAGCAAAGGGTTCATCCAATAAAATAAATTTTGGATTTGCTGCCAAAGCTCGAGCAATTTCCACACGACGACGTTCACCGCCTGACAAAGATTGCCCTAGGTTATCACGAATATGTCCAATATTAAATTCATCAATTAACTCATCCGCTCTGTCTTTACGTTGGACGGAATTTAAATCTTTACGAATTTCTAATACTGCCATTAAATTATCATACACACTTAACCGGCGAAAGATAGAGGCTTCTTGTGGTAAATAACCGATTCCTTTTTGGGCCCGATTATGCATAGGTAACAGACTGACATCTTCATTATCAATGCTGATTTTGCCTTCATCATGACGCACTAATCCAACCACCATATAGAAAGATGTGGTTTTACCTGCACCATTTGGTCCAAGCAATCCCACAATTTCCCCCGATTTCACGGTGAAACTCACGTCACAGACGACTTTGCGGCTTTTATAACTTTTTGCTAGGTTTTCAGCGTTTAATACGGCCATCTTCGCTTACCTTATTTTTTCGTTTTATTATCGTTTAACTGAGTTGGAATTAATATGGTTTTAACTCGGGTTCCGTTTGAACCATTTGCTTTAAGTTGTTGTTTTTTAACATCATAAGTAATACGTTCACCATTAATCTGACTGTCTAACTGTTTGAGTTCCGCATTGCCTGTTAGGGTTAAAAATTCCGCGCCTAAGTCATAATGGACTTTATTGGCTTTGCCATCCACCGGTTTGCCGTCATCTAACAATTGGTGAAAACTCACAGGGCTACCAAAAGCCTCCACTGTTTCTTTTTTACCAGAATTTTCTGGCGGACGAGTAATAGTGACTTTATTGGCTTTAATTAAAATGGAGCCTTGGGTAATCACCACATTGTCGGTAAACGTAACTACGCTATTTTCCATATCTAAGGATTGATTATCAGATGTAATACTAATCGGTTGATTAGTATCATCTTTTAATGCAAAAGCAGATACCGACGTCATTATTAACGCGGTTAATAGCATAATTCTATTGTTCATTTTGGGATTCATCGGTTTCATCATTTGTTTTACTGATTTCATAGTGAGTTTTCACCTGTTCTTTCAATGTGGCGACTTGTTGTTGTAAATTACCGGTTAATTTCAATCCTATAGAGGTAAAATTTAAACCGTTAATTTTTACTTGTTTATCGGAACTAATGTCTTGCGTAGTCAAATTAACTACCGCACTTTCCGTTTCAAAACGCTGTAATTTAGACTGTGGCAATAAACTTTCGCCCAACACATTACCGTCTAAATACAACATATTATCTTTGGTTAATGTGGCTTTGTTCGCACTCAATTTCCAACTTTCTGTTTGTTGGATTTTTTCGTGTTGAATGTCAAATAAATAGACTATCGGGGTGTAGAAATCCGTATGTCCATCGTATTCGTAATATTCCACCTTTTCAGACAATGCTACATATTGTTTGGCACCAGTGGGAGAATATATCACGGTATTCATTTTGTTCCCAACGTATTCGGGGCTTTCTTCCTGTTTAATTAATTCAGCTAATTCACTATCTGTCTGATTTAACGAATAAAACCAGCCTAATAAGATCAATGTAATGATAGCGAGAATAACTGTCCAACGAATATTCATATTTATTGTGTTAAATTAATATAGGGTTAAATTAGTAAATTATAACATAATTTTGTTAATTAGTTAGTCGAATAATGACGTTTACCAAAAATTGCCGTACCGATTCGTACCATCGTGGAACCACAAGCAATCGCCGTTTCCATATCACTGGTCATACCCATTGAGAGCGTGTCAATTTGTTGTTCAGGAAAAGCTTTTTTTAGTTGTTCAAATAAAACATACATTGCACTCAATGCCATTTTTTGCTGGTGCATATTATCTGTTGGGGCAGGAATTGCCATCAATCCACGTAAACGTAAGTGAGGTAAATTTTCAATGTGTTTTGCTAACCCCAACATTTCTTTCGGTTGAATACCGGCTTTACTGTTTTCATCACTAATATTAATTTGAATAAGGACATTTAACGGTGGTTTTCCCATTGGACGTTGTTTATTTAATCTTTCAGCAATTTTGACACGATCAAGGGTTTGCATCCAGTCAAAATGTTCTGCCACTAAACGTGATTTATTGGATTGTAACGGACCGATAAAATGCCAAGTTAAAGGAATGCCTTTTTGCGCAAAATATTGAATCTTCTCCACGCCTTCTTGTACATAATTTTCGCCAAAAGCCTGTTGTCCAGCATTTATAGCTTGTTGAATATCTTGTACAGTTTTGGTTTTTGATACGGCTAATAACTGTACTGAATCCGCTAACCGATTCGTTTGTTGGCAGGCTTGACTAATTTGTTGGTGAATATGGATTAAATTATCTTGAATTTGCATTGTTGTCTGTGTTCAATAATTTTCAATTTAAAGAATCTATTTTAGCTGATTTCTAAAAAATAAGCATCAAGGATAATTTTTAGTGTTATTTTTTTATTTTCTATTTGACAATCCTAAAAAATTTCGGTATTTCTAGCATCAGTTAGAAATTTCGGAAAAAACGAATGCAATTAAACCGCACTTTTGCAATGATGATTATGACCACCACTATTATGACGATTAATGGGGCGGGTTAGTGCGTAATAAGATTCAACGAAACCCGCAACTGGTTAAAAGTGCGGGTTTTTTTATACAAAATTTTAAATATTCACAACATTAAGGAAACATTATGCGAGTACTCAAATTTGGTGGCACTTCTTTAGCTAACCCTGAACGTTTTTTACAAGCAGCAGAGCTTATTGAAAAAGCCCATTTAGAAGAACAGGCAGCGGGGGTTTTATCGGCACCCGCTAAAATCACCAACCACCTTGTCGCCATTTCAGAAAAAGCCAGTCTAAACCAACCTACCGAAGATCATTTTAGTGAAGCACTTGATATTTTCTATAATATTATCAATGGATTACATGAAAAAAATAATAAATTTGATTTGGCTGGTACAAAATCCTTAATTGATGCAGAATTTGCTCAAATTAAACAATTAGATGCGGAAATTCGCCAAGCAGGTAAAGTAGATGATGCGGTGAAAGCGACCATTGACTGTCGTGGTGAGAAGTTATCTATTGCGATGATGAAAGCTTGGTTTGAAGCCTGTGGTTATCAGGTGACCTTAATTGATCCGGTACAAAAATTATTAGCCAAAGGATCTTATTTAGAAAGTAGCGTCGATATTGCTGAATCCACGAAACGTGTTGATGCCAGTTCAATTCCAACCAAAAATGTGGTACTTATGGCAGGGTTTACCGCGGGTAATGAAAAAGGTGAATTAGTGCTGTTAGGACGTAACGGCTCAGACTATTCAGCGGCTTGTTTGGCAGCTTGTTTACATGCCAGTGTATGTGAAATTTGGACCGATGTGGATGGTGTATTTACTTGCGATCCTCGCTTAGTGCCAGATGCTCGCTTATTGCCAAGTCTGTCTTATCGCGAAGCCATGGAATTGTCTTATTTCGGTGCGAAAGTGATTCATCCACGTACTATCGGACCATTGGTGGAGCCGAAAATTCCTTGCTTAATTAAAAATACCGGTAATCCTGATGCACCCGGTTCCATCATCGATGGCAAAGAACGAGCATCTGATGGTTTACAAGTGAAAGGGATCACCAATTTGGATAATGTCGCCATGTTTAATGTGTCTGGTGCAGGTATGCAAGGTATGGTTGGCATGGCCGCGCGAGTGTTTTCGACCATGTCAAAAGCGGGTGTGTCGGTGATTTTAATTACCCAATCCTCTTCTGAATATAGCATTAGTTTCTGTGTGCCAACCAAAGCCATGGATAAAGCTAAAGCTGCTTTAAATGTGGAATTTGCCAATGAATTAGCGTCCAAAGCCCTTGATCCTGTGGAAGTGAGCCATGATTTATCTATTATTTCAGTGGTTGGCGATGGCATGAAACAAGCCAAGGGGATTGCGGCTAACTTTTTTTCTGCGTTAGCCAGTGCGAATATTAGTATTGTGGCGATTGCACAAGGATCTTCGGAACGTTCTATTTCTGCCGTGGTACCTTTAAATAAAGCCATTGAAGCCGTACGTGCTACCCACCAATCTCTTTTTAATAACAAAAAAGTGGTGGATATGTTTCTGGTCGGCGTTGGCGGCGTCGGTAGCGAGTTAATTGAGCAAATTAAACGTCAGCGGGAATATTTAGCAAAAAAGGACATTGAAATCCGAGTGTGTGCCTTAGCCAATTCGAATAAAATGCTGCTCAATGAAAATGGCTTGAATTTGGACAATTGGAAAGAAGATTTAGCCCATGCGATGCAACCTTCTGATTTTGATGTGTTATTGTCATTTATTAAATTACATCATGTAGTCAATCCGGTCTTTGTGGATTGTACATCTTCCGATTCTGTGCCAGCTTTATATGCGCGTGCGTTAAGTGAAGGGTTTCACGTGGTGACACCGAATAAAAAGGCAAATACTCGAGAACTCGAATACTATAATTTACTGCGTGAAAATTCGCGTGGCACACAGCGTAAGTTTTTGTATGATACCAATGTGGGCGCCGGTTTGCCGGTGATTGAAAACTTACAAAATCTGCTCGCTGCCGGTGATGATGTGGTGAAATTTAACGGTATTTTATCAGGCTCATTATCCTTTATTTTTGGTGAATTAGAAACGGGCAAAACTCTATCAGAAATCACCGCACTTGCACGTGAAAAAGGCTTTACTGAACCTGATCCAAGAGATGATTTATCGGGGACTGATGTGGCACGTAAGCTATTAATTTTAGCCCGTGAAATTGGTTTAAACCTTGAATTAGACGATATTGAAGTAGATAGTGTGCTACCAAAAGGCTTTAGCGAAGGCAAAAATGTCGATGAATTTATGGCAATGTTACCGCAATTAGATGCGGAATTTGCACAGCGGGTTGCAAAAGCCAAAGCCGATGGGAAAGTATTGCGTTATGTGGGTCAGATTGAAAACGGCAAATGTAAGGTGTCTATTGTTGCCGTGGACGGTGATGATCCTTTATATAAAGTGAAAAACGGTGAAAATGCGTTGGCGTTTTACACTCGCTATTACCAGCCGATTCCGTTGTTATTGCGTGGTTATGGGGCGGGTAATGCGGTGACTGCCGCAGGAATCTTTGCCGATATTCTCAGAACATTGAAATCCTAATAACGGCAAAAAGAATAGCAATAAGGACAGCCAGTATGACAACATTACGAATTTATGCCCCTGCATCCAGTGCCAATATTAATGTGGGCTTTGATACACTCGGGGCGGCGATTTCGCCCATTGACGGCTCGTTGCTTGGCGATGTGGTGCAAATTGAAGAGATTGAGCAGGGTTTTGAGCTGGAAAGTGCGGGGTATTTTGTGCGGAAATTGCCTAAAGAACCGCAAAAAAACATTGTGTATCAAGCCTATGTGTTATTTAGCGAGCGTTTTAAACTGCGTGGTGGCAAAACCAAATCTTTACGCTTAACGCTGGAAAAAAACATGCCTATTGGCTCAGGGCTTGGTTCAAGTGCCTGTTCTATTGTGGCAGCCTTAGTGGCGTTAAACAAATTCCACGCCGAGCCTTTTTCCAAAATGGAATTGCTGGAAATGATGGGGGAACTTGAGGGGCGAATTTCAGGCTCAATTCATTATGACAACGTTGCCCCTTGTTATTTGGGCGGCGTGCAATTAATGGTGCAGAGTCTTGGCAATATCAGCCAAAAACTGCCGTTTTTTGACAGCTGGTATTGGGTGCTGGCGTATCCGGGCATTGAAGTGTCTACCGCCGAAGCCCGTGCCATTTTGCCGAAAAGCTACACCCGTCAAGATATGATCGCCCACGGTCGCCATTTAGGCAGTTTTGTGCATGCGTGCCACACGGGGCAAGATGTGTTGGCAGCGTTAATGATGAAAGATGTCATCGCTGAACCTTATCGAGCAGCATTATTGCCAAACTTCGCCGAAGTGAAACAAGCCAGCCGCGATCTCGGGGCATTGGTGAGTGGCATTTCAGGCTCAGGACCGACAATGTTTAGCATTACGCCCGATCTTGCCACGGCAACCAAAGTGGCAAATTACCTTGAAAACCATTATCTGCAAAACAACGAAGGTTTTGTGCATATTTGCAAAGTGGATAATGCAGGGGCAAGGGAATTGGGGTAGAATAAGGAAGTCAATTTTTCACATCATACCGTAGGGGCGGATCGGTGTATCCGCCCGTTAATTTACGGAGTGCGATTTTCGGGCGGATACAGCATCTGCCCCTACAGAAAACACAATAAAAACGGAACAACCATGAATTTATACAACATCAAACACCCAACGGAACAAGTGAGCTTCGCCCAAGCCGTCCGCCAAGGGTTAGGCAAAGATCAGGGCTTATTTTTCCCTGAAACCATTCCGCATTTAAATAACATTGACGAACTGTTGGCGTTGCCTTTAGTGGAACGTAGCCAAAAAATTCTCGGGGCATTAATTGGCGATGAAATCCCAACGGACAAGCTCAACGCCATGATTGAAAACGCTTTTACCTTTCCTGCCCCAGTGGCGAAAGTGGCAGACAATATTTACGCCTTAGAATTATTCCACGGGCCCACCTTGGCGTTCAAGGATTTCGGCGGTCGTTTTATGGCACAAGCCTTGGCAACCGTGCGTGGTGACGGCAAAATTACCATTTTAACGGCAACTTCAGGCGACACAGGCGCAGCCGTGGCTCACGCATTCTACGGGTTAGAAAACATTGAAGTGGTCATTCTTTATCCAAAAGGCAAAATCAGCCCGTTGCAAGAAAAATTATTCTGCACCTTGGGTGGCAATATTCGCACGGTCGCCATCAATGCGGATTTCGATGCCTGTCAAGCCTTGGTAAAACAAGCCTTTGATGATGAGACACTTCGCCAAACTATCGGCTTAAATTCTGCCAACTCCATTAATATCAGCCGTTTATTGGCACAAGTGTGTTACTACTTTGAAGCTGCCGCACAACTCACGGCTGAACAACGCCAAAATCTAGTGGTGTCCGTGCCAAGTGGTAATTTCGGCAACTTAACCGCAGGCTTAATCGCCAAAACCTTAGGGCTACCAATTAAACGCTTTATCGCCTCCACCAACGCCAACGACACCGTGCCACGCTATTTACAAACAGGCGAATGGCAACCCCACGCCACCGTGGCAACGCTTTCTAACGCCATGGACGTAAGCCGTCCAAACAACTGGCCTCGTGTAGAAGAATTATTTAAACGCAACGGCTGGAGCTTAAGTGACTTAGGCAGTGGGGCATTAAATGATGCCCAAACCGAAACCGCCTTAAAAGCCCAATACGCTCAAGGTTATTTATGCGAACCACACGGAGCGATTGCCTACCAAGTGTTAAGCGAACAACTACAAGCAGGCGAAACAGGGCTTTTCCTTTGCACCGCTCACCCTGCCAAATTCAAAGAAAGTGTAGAACGCATTTTAGACATCGAATTGCCACTGCCCGAAGCCTTGGACAAACACAACAAATTGCCGTTGTTGTCCGATGAAATGGAGGCTGATTTTGTGGCGTTAAGAGCATACTTGTTGAAGTAACCAGAAAAAAGTGCGGTGAAATATTAACCGCACTTTTCTTTTGTAAAGGATAAATAATGATAAAAGTGTATGGCATCAAAAACTGTGACACCGTGAAAAAAACCCTCAAATGGCTAAGCGATAACCATGTGGAGCATCAATTACACGATTACCGTGTAGACGGGCTACCTGCTGATTTTTTAATTCAAGCAGAACGCCAATTTGGTTGGCAGAATTTAGTCAATAAACGTAGCACCACTTGGCGAAATTTAGATGAAAAGGTGAAAAAAACGTTGGAAAAAAACACCGCACTTCAAGTGCTAACAGACCAACCCACCTTAATTAAACGCCCGATTATTTTGCAAGAAGAGATTGCGTTGATTGGGTTTGATGAAACCGACTATCAATCTGCTTTTAAATAAAATGAAAAACGATATTCTCTCCCTTGCTCAAAATTTAATCCGCCGTCCATCTATCAGTCCTGATGATCAAGGTTGTCAACAAGTCATTGCTGAACGCCTTGAAAAACTGGGGTTTAGCATTGAATGGTTGCCTTTTAATGATACGCTCAATCTATGGGCTAAACATGGCACGACAGCCCCAATTTTTGCCTTTGCAGGGCATACTGATGTGGTGCCAGCTGGTGATGAGAATCAATGGACATATCCGCCTTTTTCCGCTGAAATTGTCGGTGATATGCTGTATGGACGTGGGGCGGCGGATATGAAAGGATCGCTGGCGGCAATGGTGGTGGCAGCGGAAGAATTTGTGAAAGCCAATCCAAATCATCAAGGTACAGTGGCGTTGTTAATCACTTCCGATGAAGAAGCAGCAGCCAAAGATGGCACGGTGCGAGTGGTGGAAACCCTGATGGCAAGGGGAGAAAATATTGATTATTGTCTTGTCGGCGAGCCATCCAGTTCCCAAACCCTTGGCGATATGGTCAAAAATGGCAGACGGGGATCGCTCACAGGGAATTTGTATATTCAAGGTATTCAAGGGCATGTGGCTTATCCGCATTTGGCGGAAAATCCTGTACATAAAGCTGTGCCATTTTTGCAGGAACTGACCACTTACCAATGGGATAAAGGCAATGAATTTTTTCCGCCAACCAGTTTACAAATTGCTAATATTCAAGCTGGCACTGGCAGTAATAATGTGATTCCAGGGGAGCTTTTTGTACAATTTAATTTACGCTATTGCACCGAAGTGACCGATGACATCATTAAAAATAAAGTTGCTGAAATGTTGGCAAAACATGGATTAAAATATTGCATTGAGTGGAATTTATCAGGCAAACCGTTTTTAACCAAGCTAAATAAATTGGTGCAAGCGGTTGTTGAAGCCCTTGAAAAAATCGTCAACATTTCACCGCAGTTAGACACCGGCGGAGGTACGTCTGATGCCCGTTTTATCGCCTTAATGGGCGGTGAAGTGGTGGAACTTGGACCGCTGAATCGCACGATTCATAAAGTGGATGAGTGTGTGAGTGTAACGGATCTTGCAATATTGGGAAAGGTTTATAAAAGTATATTGGAAAAATTATTGTAACAAATGACTACATATTTGCATGCAAGATTAAACGTGGTATAGCTACAGCGTAGCATTACGTTGTTAACTCTGTACGCAAGTGCAGAGTAAGATTATGTTTACTAAAAACCAAGACAAAAATATGAAATTAACTATCGATCAATTAACCGGTAAATCCCGTACCCATTTAGTGTCATTACCTTGTCCACATTCGCCAAATCATTTCTTGCAACCGCAGGCGATGAAAGCCTTTCAAGGGTTGCAACAAAGTGCGGTGCAAAATGGCTTTAATTTACAGCCAGCCAGTAGCTTTCGGGATTTTCAACGCCAGCAGTTAATTTGGAATGCGAAGTTTAATGGGGCACGAAAAGTGCATGATGATCAGGGCAATCCGATTGATTTAAACCAACTTTCTGATTGGCAAAAAGCTCAGACAATTTTGCGTTGGTCAGCCATGCCGGGAGCAAGCCGTCATCATTGGGGAACAGAAATTGATTTTTTTGATCCCGATTTATTACCCGTCAATCAATCTTTGCAACTCGAACCTTGGGAATATCAACAAGGTGGCTATTTTTATGAATTAAGCCAATTTCTACAGGAAAAATTATCACACTTTGATTTTGCCTTGCCTTTTATGCAATATAATCAATATTTTAATATTGGGCGTGAGCCTTGGCATATCAGCTATTTGCCGTTGGCAGACATTGCTCAACAGCAATTTTGTCCAGAAATATTATTAGCCAGTTGGCAAAATGAAGAGATTGCCGGGAAAATAACCTTAATTCGCAATATAAATGAGATTTTTATGCGTTTTTTGAACTAAAATAGACAGCCGTCTTGTAAATGAATAAGGAATTATAATATGTCAGAAGAAACCAATTTTCCTTCAAGTAAAAAGAAAAATCGTAAAAAAGCCCTAGTTATTTTTATCTTTATTTTATTATTGATCGCGTTAGTCACCGGACTTTATTGGTTCTTTTTTGTGAAAGGCTATGAAAGCACCGACGATGCTTATGTGAGTGGAAATCAAGTGATGATTTCATCACAAGTAAGTGGCAATGTTCAGCAAATTAACGCGGATAATATGGATTTTGTACGAGCGGGGGAACAGTTATTATCTTTAGATAACAGCGACTTACAACTTGCCTTTGAACAAGCTCAAAGTAATTTAGCCAGTGCTGTTCGTCAAGTTTCCCAATTAAATTATACCATCAAAGAACTCTCTGCTGCGGTGCAAAGTAAAACCGTTAGCCTTGAGCAGGCGCGTGGTAATTTACAACGGCGTGAACAGTTAAATAAAACGCAATCTATTGATAAAGAAAGTTATTTACACGCTAAAGAAGCGGTAGAATTGGCAAAAGTAGATTTAATTGCCACGCAAAATCAATTGAGCGCTAATCAAGCATTATTACTGGATGTACCATTAGATCAGCAACCGAGTGTTTTGCATGCGGTGAGCCAGTTAAAACAGGCGTGGTTAAATTTACAACGCAGTAAAATTGTCAGTCCGATTGATGGTTATGTGGCGCGTCGTTCAGTACAAGTGGGACAAAAAGTCGCCGTGGGATCGGCATTGTTGGCGGTTATTCCAGTTGATCAAATGTGGATTGATGCCAATTTCAAAGAAACCCAATTAAGATATATGCGACTTGGTCAACCAGTCAAAGTAAAAGTGGATTTATACGGCGATAAAGTGGAATTTAACGGAAAAGTATCTGGGATTGATATGGGAACAGGTAGTGCCTTTTCTTTATTGCCAGCCCAAAATGCGACGGGTAACTGGATTAAAGTGGTGCAACGTGTGCCTGTGCGTATTGCGTTAGAACCTGAGCAGTTGCAAAAATATCCGCTACGTATCGGGTTATCTTCTCAAGTGGAAGTGAATGTACAGCAAACCGACGGTGATGTATTGCGAACCGCACGTGATCAAACTCAACAACAAACGCTCTATTCCACTTCTAGCTTAGTTTATGATCAAACTGCGGTGGAAAATTTAGTGAATTCTATTATTTCGCAAAATACCTACTAAGGCGGTTCGCTATGCAAAAACCAGTTCATGGGGTGGCACTTGCCATAATGACCATTGCCTTAGCGTTGGCCACTTTTATGCAAGTGTTGGATTCGACCATTGCGAACGTTGCCATTCCAACCATTGCAGGGGATTTAGGAGCGTCAACTAGTCAAGGAACTTGGGTTATTACGTCTTTTGGGGTGGCAAATGCCATTGCCATTCCGATTACTGGTTGGTTGGCAAAACGCTTTGGCGAAGTGCGGTTGTTTTTGTTGGCGGTGTTAGGTTTTGTGGTCGCCTCTTGGCTATGTGGTATTTCACATAGCCTTGAAATGCTGATTTTATGTCGTGTGCTACAGGGCTTAGCCGCGGGTCCCATTGTTCCTCTTTCGCAAAGTTTATTATTAAATAATTATCCGCCCGAAAAACGAGGCATGGCGTTGGCGTTTTGGTCTATGACCGTGGTGGTAGCCCCTATTTTTGGACCGATTCTTGGTGGTTGGATTAGTGATAATTTACACTGGGGATGGATCTTCTTTATCAATGTACCGATTGGGTTAGCCGTGATGTTTATGACGTGGAAAACCTTGGGCGATCGTGAAACGCCGACCCAGCACAGTCCAGTGGATTTAATCGGGTTAAGTCTATTAGTGTTAGGTGTAGGTTGCTTGCAATTAATGCTCGACCAAGGGCGTGAACAGGACTGGTTTAATTCCACTGAAATTGTGGTATTAACCATCGTTTCCGTTGTTGCCTTAATTGCGTTAATTATTTGGTCATTGACCGATGATAATCCGATTATTGATGTGTCTTTATTTCAGCGACGAAATTTTGTAATTGGCTGTTTATGTTCTAGTTCAGCTTTTTTAGTTTATCTCGGTTCTGTGGTGCTGATTCCGTTGTTATTACAACAAGTTTATGGCTACACTGCCACGTGGGCGGGGCTAGCTGCTGCACCAGTGGGTATATTGCCGATCTTTCTATCACCGATTATCGGACGATTTGGGCATAAAATTGATATGCGAATTCTGGTAACATTCAGTTTTATTATGTTTGCAGTGACATTCTATTGGCGTGCTGTTACCTTTGAAACGTCCACCACCTTTTGGGATTTTGCCTTGCCGCAATTTATACAAGGTTTTGCCGTAGCGTGTTTCTTTATGCCGTTAACCACCATTACATTATCAGGTTTACCCCCACAAAAAATGGCATCCGCCTCCAGTTTATTTAACTTCTTACGGACGTTAGCCGGTTCGGTCGGCACCTCATTAACCACCTTTTTATGGTACCGCCGTGAAGCCATGCATCACACCCGTTTAACCGAAATGATTACGCCGTATGACTATAATTCACAAGTGTATTATCAAACGCTCGGTCAATTGGGGTTAAATGATACACAAATTTCCAGTATGTTGGCTCAGACTATTACGGGACAAGGCTTTATTATTGGCGCAAATGAAATCTTTTGGTTGTCTGCAATTTTATTTTTATTGCTGGTTATCGTGGTATGGTTTGCCAGACCACCCTTTGGTGGACGGCATTAAAATATAGCAAAAGTGCGGTGAAAAAATAAAAATTTTTTCACCGCAGTTAGCTTGAATAAGGATGTTAATTTACATAACGGCTAATTGCACCAGCAATTTCAGTGTCTTTATATAATGCAGAAACTACGTCTGTTAAAGTCGCATCCAGAGATTTTTGAATATCGTTATTATTTACCCCTAAAGCCCCTTCATCAATGCGGCTTGCACCAAAGTTTTTGGTGAAATTGCCTTGAATGCCTTGGACATGAATTTCTAACTGGATTTTAGAGGTGATTTTATGCCGAATATTACCTTCTTCTACTTTGGCATAGAATTCTTTTACGGTGACTAACACGTTCGTATTCACGCCACTATCGGCTAAACGGAAGCCTTTTGCATTTAAATCTTGTTGAACCACTTGTTGAAATAATTTTTCTACTGCTGGAGAAGAATATAGTTTGAATAAGGCACTATTTAGCGTGTAACTAGAAACTTCTGATTGATTACGCCCGTCTTTACTTACGACATTCACAATGGCTTTTTGATTTTGGGTATTAAATGCAGTGGTTGCTGTTGGGGATTGTGGGTTAAAGGTTAATGTGTTACTTGGCATGCTTGAACAGCCTGCCAGTAAAATAGCACTGGCTAGGCATGCTCCAAATGATAATTTTTGCATTAATTTCATAATTGCTCCTTAATGTTAAAATTTTATATGACTATATTCTTGCAAACTTCATGAATAATGTATAGCCTTTCCATATCAATTTTATGTTAGGAACTTATTTATGTCAAAACAACAAGCACTAGCGCAGCGATTAATGGCTGAATTTCAACCGCACTTTGTGAAAGTCGAGAACGAAAGTTATATGCATAATTCAGGGAAAGGGGCAAATTCACATTTTAAAATAGTGTTAGTCAGCGACAAATTTAACGGTATTCGTCAAGTCGCTCGTCATCGCCTGATTTATCAACTATTTGCTCAAGATCTTGCGAATGGTATTCATGCCTTAGCCTTACATACGTATACCTTAACGGAATGGCAAAATTTGCAAGGGAATTATCCTAAGTCACCAACTTGTGCTGGAGTTGGTTTGTAACGCTTTCTTAGTATATTAAAATATTTTCACCTTTTTTTAACAAAAACACGTAAAAAAATACGGTTAAACTGGAAGAACGATCGGATTTTAGTTAAAATACTTCGTTATTATTGTTTTTTATGAACAACAACACTGAATTTGAGTTTTTATTTTTATGATTTCTTGGGGGCTGTCTTTTCTTCTCTCCAATGTTATCGCTCAAAGTGCGGTCATTATTTTAGTTAATTTTGTTGCAAAAATAATGGCTTAATTTTCAACCCTAACGAAAAAGTAGTGCAAATAATGATTACGATTAAAAAAGGCTTGGATCTTCCCATTGCGGGAAAACCAGAACAAGTAATCCGTGACGGTAATACCGTGACTGAAGTTGCTATGCTTGGCGAAGAGTATGTGGGTATGCGTCCTTCAATGAAGGTGCGTGAAGGTGATGTGGTGAAAAAAGGTCAGGTGCTTTTTGAAGATAAAAAGAATCCGGGCGTCGTTTTCACAGCTCCTGCAAGTGGTACTGTAACTGCGATTAATCGTGGCGCTAAGCGTGTGTTACAATCTGTGGTTATTCATCTGGAAGGTAACGAACAAGAAACATTTACGAAATATGATGTGCGTGCCTTAACCCAATTAACTGAACAACAAGTACGTCAGAATTTACAATCCTCAGGCTTATGGACAGCATTTCGTACTCGCCCATTTAGCAAAATTCCTACGGTAGATGCCGTACCATCATCTATTTTTGTGAATGCCATGGATACTAGTCCACTGGCAGCAGATCCTGCGGTGGTTATTAGTCAACATGCAGAAGATTTCACTCATGGTTTAACGGTATTAAGTCGTTTACATGATAAAATTCATTTAGTCAAAGCACCTGAATTAAGTGTAGCAAGTGTTAATGGTGTGACTGTGCATGAAGTCAAAGGGGTACATCCAGCAGGCTTAGTAGGGACACATATTCACTTTATTGATCCCGTAAGTATTAGCAAACAAGTATGGCATTTGAATTATCAAGATGTGATTGCTATTGGTAAATTATTTACCACTGGTGAATTATTTACTGATCGCGTGGTTTCTTTAGCGGGTCCACAAGTGAAAAAACCATGTTTGGTACGTACTCGTTTGGGGGCGAATTTATCCCAATTGACCGCAAATGAAGTCAAAGACGGAAACAATCGCGTAGTATCAGGTTCTGTTTTACATGGTGCAATTGCCAACGGACCACATGATTACTTAGGGCGTTATGCCTTGCAAGTCTCCGTATTGGAAGAAGGCGAAGGTTTAGAGTTCTTTGGTTGGATCACCCCACAACCGGATAAATATTCTATTACTCGTACGGTATTAGGACATTTCTCAAAAAAACTATTTAATTTTACCACCGAGATTCACGGTAGTGAGCGGGCAATGGTGCCAATTGGTTCTTTTGAACGAGTGATGCCGTTGGATATTTTACCAACGATGCTATTGCGTGATCTTGCATCAGGTGATACGGACGGGGCGCAAGCCTTAGGCTGTTTGGAGCTAGATGAAGAAGATTTGGCACTTTGTACTTATGTTTGTCCAGGTAAAACCGATTACGGTGCTTTACTCCGTCAAGCATTAGAAAAAATCGAGAAGGAAGGTTAATACTATGGTTTTTCTGAAAAATTTATTTCACAAACTTGAGCCTGCGTTCTTACCCGGTGGCAAATTTGAGAAGTTTTATACCATATTTGAGGCAATGTACACCTTGCATTTCACGCCCGGTCAAGTTGCTAAGGGTACTACTCATGTACGTGATGCCATCAGCTCTAAACGGATGATGATTACCGTGTGGCTGGCGTTATTTCCTGCGGCTTTTTACGGTATGTATAACGTAGGACATCAATCCATTCATGCCATTGCCAGCCTCGGTACCACCGTGGAAGCCTTAGCAGCACAAGATTGGCATTATGGCTTAATTCAATGGTTAAACCTTGATACTGCTGTTACTGCTGGTGTCGGCAGTAAAATGGCTATAGGTGCAGTGTTTTTCTTACCGATTTATTTATTAGTCTTCGGTTTAGGTTCATTGATTGAGATGATTTTCGCTATTGTGCGTGGTCATGAAATTAATGAAGGGGTATTCGTTACCACCATTTTATTTGCCTTAATCGTGCCACCAACCTTGCCATTATGGCAAGCTGCGCTTGGTATTACTTTCGGTTTAGTGGTAGCCAAAGAAGTATTTGGGGGAGTCGGTAAAAACTTTATGAACCCGGCGTTAGCAGGTCGTGCATTCTTGTTCTTTGCGTATCCGGCACAGATTTCAGGTGATGCAGTGTGGACAGCAGCCGATGGTTTCTCTGGTGCCACTGCACTTTCCCAATGGGCTCAAGGTGGCGAAGTCGCATTAAAACATATTTCTACCGGTCAACCGATTGTGTGGATGGATGCGTTTTTAGGTAACTTACCGGGTTCTATGGGGGAAGTTTCTACCTTGGCATTGATTATCGGTGGTTTGATGATCGTATTTGCGCGCATTGCTTCTTGGCGTATTATTGCTGGTACCATGATAGGGATGATTTTGACATCAACCTTATTCAATTTCATTGGTTCCGACACCAACCCTATGTTCTCTATGCCTTGGCATTGGCACTTGGTATTAGGAGGCTTTGCGATCGGTATGATCTTTATGGCAACCGATCCAGTTTCTGCTTCCTTTACCAATAAAGGTAAATGGTGGTATGGTGGTTTAATCGGGGTGATGGCAGTGTTAATTCGTGTGGTCAACCCAGCTTACCCAGAGGGCATGATGTTAGCGATTTTATTCGCCAATCTATTTGCGCCATTATTCGACTATTTAGTAGTTCAAGCAAATATCAAACGTCGGAGAGCACGCAATGGCTAAATTTAATAAAGATAGTGTCGGCGGCACCTTAACCGTCGTGGTATTGCTGAGTTTGGTCTGTTCACTCATTGTGGCAGGGGCAGCTGTGTTGTTAAAACCAACCCAAGAGATTCAAAAACAGTTGGATAAACAACGCAATATTTTACAAGTAGCAGGTCTGTTACAAGAAAACACCAATGTGCAAGCAGTCTATGCTCAACGTATTGAAGCCAAATTGGTGGATCTTGATAGCGGCGATTATGTTGATGGTCCAGCAGATTTTGATGCTGCCAAAGCAGCAAAAGATCCTGCACAAAGCACCGCACTTTCGCCAGAAGAAGACATCGCTGGGATTCGTAACCGTGCTAACTTAGCTGAAGTGTATTTAGTGAAAGATGAAAATGATAAAGTTAGCCAGATCGTTGTACCGTTTTACGGTCGTGGTCTTTGGTCAACCATGTATGGCTTTATGTCAATTCAACCAGACGGTAATACCATTAACGGGATCACCTACTACGACCAAGGGGAAACTCCGGGGTTAGGTGGTGAAATTGAAAATCCACGTTGGCAAGCTCAGTTCCCAGGTAAAAAATTGCTTGATGAGCAAGGCAACCCAGCCTTACATGTCGGTAAAGGGGCAAGTGCTGATAAAGAACATGGTATTGATGCCATTTCTGGTTCAACCTTAACTAGTAATGGTGTGGATCATTCTTTCAAATTCTGGTTCGGTCAAAAAGGTTTTGGCCCATATCTAGCAAAATTAAAAGCGGAGGCTAACTAATGGCTGCTTCTAATCTGAAAAAATTGTTACTCTCGCCAATTGTCGATAGTAACCCAATTGCTTTACAAATTTTGGGGATCTGTTCCGCTTTAGCGGTGACCACTAAATTGGAAACCGCATTTGTGATGACCATTGCGGTAACTTTTGTGGTGTCATTCTCAAATTTGTTTATTTCCATTATTCGTAACTATGTGCCAAACAGCATTCGTATTATTGTGCAAATGGCGATTATTGCCTCATTGGTTATTTTGGTTGACCAAATTTTGCGTGCTTATGCTTATGGTTTATCTAAACAGCTTTCGGTTTTCGTTGGTTTGATTATTACCAATTGTATCGTAATGGGACGTGCGGAGGCCTTTGCCATGAAATCAGGTCCAGTGGAAAGTTTCGTCGATGGGATCGGTAATGGTTTAGGCTATGGAGCGATTTTAATTGCGGTTGCCTTTATTCGTGAGCTGATTGGTTCAGGTAAATTATTTGGTGCCACCATTTTCCAAACCATTAATGAGGGCGGCTGGTATCAAACTAACGGCTTATTCCTGTTAGCACCAAGTGCATTCTTTATTATCGGTTTCCTAATTTGGGGTATTCGTACTTGGAAACCTGAGCAAGTGGAGAAATAACATGGAACATTATATTAGTCTATTTGTAAAATCTGTATTCGTAGAGAATATGGCGCTTTCTTTCTTCCTTGGTATGTGTACATTCCTTGCAGTATCAAAAAAAGTATCTACTTCTTTCGGTCTTGGGATTGCGGTTATCGTGGTATTAGGCATTGCCGTACCCGCTAACCAATTAGTTTATACCCATATTCTGAAAGAAAATGCCTTAGTGGAAGGGGTGGATTTGAGTTTCTTAAACTTCATCACTTTTATCGGCGTGATTGCTGCGTTAGTACAAATTCTTGAGATGGTATTAGATAAATTCTTTCCAGCCCTTTATAGTGCACTGGGGATCTTCTTACCATTGATCACGGTAAATTGTGCCATTTTCGGCGGTGTATCCTTTATGGTACAACGTGAATACAACTTCCCAGAATCTGTGGTGTACGGTATTGGTGCTGGTACTGGCTGGATGTTGGCTATCGTGGCTCTTGCAGGCTTAACCGAAAAAATGAAATATGCTGATGTACCAGCGGGTTTACGTGGTTTGGGGATTACCTTTATCACCGTAGGTTTAATGGCGTTAGGCTTTATGTCATTCTCAGGCATTCAATTATAAGGAGCATATCGTGGATAGTAATTTTATTTTCGGTATCGGCATTTTTACAGCCCTTGTATTAGTGCTTGCAGTGGTTATTTTATTCGCTAAATCTAAATTAGTGGATTCAGGCGATATTACCATTTCCATCAATGATGATCCTGAAAAAGCGATCACATTGCCAGCAGGTGGTAAATTATTAGGGGCACTAGCTAGCAAAGGAATTTTCGTTTCATCGGCTTGCGGTGGCGGTGGCTCTTGCGGTCAATGTGTGGTAAAAGTGAAATCAGGCGGCGGTGAAATTCTGCCAACCGAGCTTTCTCATATTACCAAACGGGAAGCCAAAGAAGGTTATCGCTTATCTTGTCAGGTAAACGTAAAATCTTCCATGGATATTGAATTGCCAGAAGAAATCTTTGGCGTGAAAAAATGGGAATGTACCGTTATCTCTAACGATAACAAAGCCACGTTCATCAAAGAGTTAAAATTGGCAATCCCTGAGGGTGAAGAAGTGCCATTCCGTGCTGGTGGGTATATTCAGATTGAAGCTGAACCACATACTGTGGCATACAAAGACTTCGATATTCCAAAGGAATACCACGAAGACTGGGATAAATTTGATCTCTGGCGTTATGTGTCAAAAGTGGACGAACCTATTGTGCGTGCTTACTCTATGGCATCTTATCCTGAAGAAAAAGGCATTATTATGCTTAACGTGCGTATTGCGACACCGCCACCACGTAACCCAGACGTGCCGCCAGGTCAAATGTCTTCTTACATTTGGTCATTAAAACCAGGTGATAAAGTCACGATTTCAGGTCCATTTGGTGAATTTTTTGCTAAAGATACCGATGCTGAAATGGTGTTTATCGGCGGTGGTGCAGGTATGGCACCAATGCGTTCGCATATCTTCGACCAGTTAAAACGTTTACACAGTAAACGTAAAATAACGTTTTGGTATGGTGCACGTTCAAAACGCGAAATTTTCTATGAGGAAGATTTTGATATGTTGGCGCGTGAAAATGACAACTTTGAATGGCATATTGCCTTATCAGATGCGTTACCAGAAGATAACTGGACAGGTTACACTGGCTTTATTCACAACGTGCTTTATGAAAACTATCTGAAAAATCACGAAGCCCCAGAAGATTGTGAATATTATATGTGTGGACCACCAGTGATGAATGCTGCGGTGATCAAAATGTTAGAGAGCTTAGGCGTTGAACACGAAAATATCTTATTAGATGATTTTGGAGGTTAACCTTTATTCCCATACTTAGGTATGGGGCTAAGCATGGTGACGCTACTCCGTAGCTTTATAGAAAAGATGCGGAGCATCGTTATTCTTTATAACCCTGTACGTAAGTGCAGGGTTGAAAACATAAATAAAGCAATAAAATGAAATATTCTATAAAATATTTATTCACACTAGTTTTAAGCCTGTTACTCGTGGCGTGTAGTAAAGATCCTGAGATTATCACTCTAACAGGCAAAACCATGGGAACCACCTATCACATCAAATATATTGATGATGGTAAAGTCAGCCAAAAAGTAGAACAAGCTCATGAACAAATTGAAGTCATTTTGAAACAGGTAAATGACCAAATGTCTACCTATATTCCTACCTCAGAGTTAAGCCGTTTTAATCAAAATACACAGATTAATCAACCAATTGAGATTTCTCCTGAATTGGGTAAAGTCATTACCGAATCACTTCGCTTAAATAAATTAACTGACGGTGCATTAGATGTCACCGTTGGACCTTTAGTCAATTTATGGGGATTTGGACCCGATAAACGCCTAGATAAAGAACCTAGCCAACAAGAATTAAATGAATGTTTAGCATTAGTTGGCATTAACAAGCTCAAACTTACTCAAAGTGCGGAGAAATTTAGTTTAGAAAAAAGCATTCCTGAGCTTTATATAGATTTATCATCTATTGCCAAAGGTTATGGTGTCGATCAAGTGGCGGGTTATCTTGAAACAATCGGCACTCAAAATTATTTAGTGGAAATTGGTGGCGAAATTCGTGCTAAAGGTAAAAATGCTGAACAAAAAACATGGCAAATTGCCATTGAACAACCGAATCTTGACGGCAGCCGCACCATTCAACAGGTCATCGGTTTAGACAATATTGGCATGGCAACCTCGGGCGATTACCGCAATTATTTTGAACAAGACGGCGTGCGTTATAGCCATGAAATTGATCCAAAAACAGGCTATCCAGTGCAACATCATTTAGCTTCGATTACCGTATTACATCCGTCAGCTATGACCGCAGACGGTTTATCCACAGGCTTATTTGTTCTTGGCGAAGAAAAAGCCTTGGAAATTGCCGAACAACAAGGGATTGCGATTTTCATGATCATCAAAACCGATAACGGCTTTGAAACAAAAACGTCTTCAAAATTCACCTCACTTTTAGCGGAACAAAATTAATTAAGGAGATATTATGCAAGTTTTTTTAGTGACCTTTGGCATTTTTATGCTAGTTATTTTTGGTATGGCGTTGGGTTATATTGTCAAACGTAAATCTATTCAAGGGAGCTGTGGGGGCATTTCATCGTTAGGGATGAAAAAAGTTTGTGACTGTGACGAACCTTGTGACGACTTGAAAAACAAAGTTGCCAAAGGGGATGCAGATCCGAAAGAATTAGAACGGTTTACTAAACCTGCCTTTTATGAAGTAAAATAATTACTGCTCCGTATTAGCCATACGGGGATACGCAAATCATGATGCTTTGCATCTTTAGACCAGCTACGGAGTAGCGTCACCATGTTTAACCCCATACGTGAGTATGGGGGAAGAGAACAAAATTATGCAATCGATCACTTACAACACACATTTTCCGCCACTCACTGCCGATCAGCTCACTTACAACCAAAGCAAAAAAGTCATCGTGGGTATGTCAGGTGGCGTAGATTCTTCCGTATCCGCCTTTATCCTACAACAACAAGGCTACCAAGTGGAAGGCTTGTTTATGAAAAACTGGGAAGAAGATGATGATACCGACTACTGTACTGCTACAGCCGATCTAGCCGATGCACAAGCAGTTTGCGATAAACTAGGTATTCACTTACATAAAATCAATTTTGCAGCGGAATATTGGGATAATGTGTTCGAACATTTCTTAACTGAATATAAAGCTGGTCGCACGCCAAATCCTGATATTTTGTGCAACAAAGAAATTAAATTCAAAGCCTTTTTAGAATATGCGGCAGAAGACCTAGGTGCAGATTATATCGCTACAGGGCATTATGTTCGCCGTTCAGGTGATGATGAGCATGCTCAATTATTACGTGGTTTAGATAGCAATAAAGATCAAAGCTATTTCCTTTATACCTTAAGCTATCAACAAGTTGGACAAAGCCTGTTCCCAGTTGGTGATATTGAAAAACCAATTGTACGAGCTATAGCGGAAGATCTCGGCTTAGTCACCGCGAAGAAAAAAGATTCTACTGGCATTTGTTTTATCGGCGAACGCAAATTCAAAGATTTCTTAGCTCGTTATTTGCCTGCTCAACCTGGTGAAATTCGTACAGTGGACGGTAAGTTAGTCGGTCATCACGATGGGTTAATGTATCACACCTTAGGACAACGCAAAGGCTTAGGAATTGGCGGTGTACAAGGATTAAGCGAAGATCCTTTCTACGTGGTTGAAAAAGACTTAATTAACAATGTATTGATCGTGGCTCAGGGACATGATAATTCCGCCCTGCTTTCCATGGGTTTGACTGCCAGCCAACTACATTGGGTAGATCGCCAACCTATCCGCCAACCGTTACGTTGCACAGTAAAAACTCGCTATCGTCAAAGCGATATTCCTTGCAAAATTATCCCCATCAACGATGATAATATTCGAGTGATATTTGACGAGCCACAAATCGCCGTCACCCCAGGACAAAGTGCGGTATTTTATCAAGGAGAAATTTGTCTGGGGGGGGGGGTGATTGAAACACAAGTTAAATAATCAATAAAACCGCGGTGAAAAAAACAAATATTTTTCACCGCAATCCAAACTATTATTTTACCAACTCTACAACTTCCTTCGTCAACCGCCCAATCTCATCCCACTTTTTCTGCTTGATCAAGGCTTTTTCTACAAACCAAGATCCACCACAAGCAACCACATTTGAAATGGCTAGATAGTCTTTAATATTGGTCGGTGAAATTCCCCCTGTTGGCATAATTTGCAAATTGCCGTAAGGACCAAGTAAGGCTTTAATCATTTTCACCCCACCGCTGGCTTCTGCAGGGAAGAATTTCACGGCGGTAATCCCTACTTCAAGAGCTGCTTCAATAGACATTGGATTGTTTACCCCCGGGGTAATGGGTAAATCTAAATCCCGACAAAGTTGCACAATTTTTGGGTTAAATCCTGGTGTGACAATCGCATCTGCCCCTGCGTTTTTTGCTGCAACCACTTGTTCAGCAGTTAAAACAGTACCTGCTAAAATTAACACATCAGGAAAATGCTGACGCACCAATCGAATAGATTCTTCCGCTGCTGCCGAGCGGAATGTGATTTCTGCCACAGGCAAGCCATTGTCAGACAAGGCCTTGACAAGTGGTAAACTATCTTGTGCATCATCCACGGCGATAACAGGGACGACTTTTAGTGTTTTTAATTTTTCAATAATTTGTTCGGTAGTGTATAACATTGTTTTTCCTTAATGAAATTAGTAAATTATCCGAAGTCCTAAAATAGTTGCATTTTCTCGAGTACGCTTATATTCACTGCTTGAATTTGCGGTTGAAGGCTCGTAAGTTTTTGTTCGAATAGTTTGCCATTCTAATGCAACACGAACATATTTAGGAATAATATAATATTCTGTTCCTATTTTAAATTTTTTTACTTTGCCTTTATAGGTTGGTGCATCATTTAGCAAATGTTTCACTTTGTTATGGGTATCCATATATTGAGAATAAATTGCCCATTGTGGCGTGAGATCTTGCCAAATTAAAAAACGTGCTTCAGTTTCGGTGCGATCTTCTGTTAAAGATTTAATTGATTTGGTAAGACGTTGATCTAAATCGAATGCGATAGTGGTTTTATCATAACTATAAGATGACCCCATACTATAAATTGTAGTACGCCCAGTACGATCAGTATTGGTAACGTGATTACGCATTTGGCTAAAACCAACAGCTAACACATATTTTTGACGATCATCAATTTGTTGTTTATGAATAACACCTAAACCCCAAACATTTTTACGCTTATTCGCCAATTTTGTTTGAAAAACAGAAAGTGATTCTGCTCCACCATAATATGCACCAAATTCTAAACCTTTAATTGCACCTTTATTAACATACTGGAAAACTTTACGTTCAACTGAACGTTGTAAACCGTCCGCAATAGAATGTGTATTGGCTTTATCAGTTTGTTTTATATAATCAGTAAATACATTCTGATTACCATAAGTAAATTCACCATATATTTTATGACCAAATCCACCAAAAAAAGTATGAGAATACAATTTACCAAAATTATGTCGATGATGATGTGCATAACCTGTTGTAGAGCCAAAACGCAATTGATTGTGAAGGCGTAAGTAATAATCACCACCGACTGATTGTTGAAGATTCATATAGATACGCGTGCTATCATTTTGCACAGGTGTATGATAATGGGTTTTGGTACGAATATCCGTTGCTGCATTACTTGTTTTTGTTGAAGTCGTAATATAACTTAAACTCAAGCCACCATAAATATCAAATCTAGTACCTGTCTCTTTATTATCAATAACATTCCACGCTAAAACAGAAGGACTCACTAATACAATGCTAAAAAAAATAGTAAATGTCTTTTTCATATTCATAACCTTTATTTGAAATAATTTTTTGCATTATTAAAGCAAATATTTTTTACCATATTGCCAAGTAATGCTAAATCATTCGGTGCTTCGCCATTTTCAACCCAATTTCCGAGCATTTCGCATAGAATACGACGGAAATATTCGTGGCGAGTATAAGATAAGAAGCTGCGTGAATCGGTCAGCATTCCGACAAATTGGCTGAGTAAACCGAGTTGCGAAAGTTGTTGCAGCTGGCGTTCCATACCGTCTTTCTGATCATTAAACCACCAGCCAGATCCAAATTGAATTTTGCCTGCAATACCACCGCCTTGGAAGTTGCCAATTAGGCTTGCGATCATTTCGTTATCCCGTGGATTTAGGCAATATAAAATGGTTTTCGGTAGCTGATCGGTTTGATCCATCGCATCAAGCAATTTAGCCAAAGGTTCAGCGAAAATGCGATCACCAATGGAATCATAACCACTGTCAGCGCCTAATAAACGGAACATTCGGCTATTCGTATTGCGAATTGCACCAATGTGATATTGCATCACCCAGTTACGCGCGTGATACTGTTTGCCTAACCAAACCAAAATTGCGCTGCTAAATTGGGCAATTTCAAGCTCAGTGTGCGCCGATTTTTTCAAACCATTTTGCAAAATTTGATCTAATACTTTTTCATCAGGAATTGGCGCAAAACGCACCACTTCAATGCCGTGATCGGCAGATTTACAACCGTGTTGATCGAAATGATCCAAGCGTTGTAATAAGGCTTGCTGCAAATCAGCAAAACGTCGAATCTCAATATTAGTCAGTTCGCCTAATTTTTCGATATAGTCGGCAAACTGTGGCAAATCGATTTTAAATACTTTATCTGGTCGCCAGCTTGGTGTTACTTCCACATCGAAAGTCGGATCGAGCGCAATCTGTTTGTGGTATGCCAAACCATCAATCGGATCGTCTGTTGTGCCGACCATTTTTACATTCATTTGGCGCATAATACCGCGCGTTGAAAATTCAGGTTGTTGTAATAACTCATTACAGTGCGCCCAAATTTTTTCGGCATTTTGCGGATTAAATAAGGTATTACTAACGCCAAACGGACGGCGCAGTTCTAAATGCGTCCAGTGATAAATGGGATTGCCAATACAAAGTGGAACGGTTTTCGCCCACGCTTGATATTTTTCATAAGGGCTGGCATTGCCTGTAATAAAACATTCATCAACGCCTGCAGTACGCAATGCACGCCATTTATAATGATCCCCTTCTAGCCAAATTTCCGCTAGATTATTAAATTGGCGATTCTCAGCAATTTCTTTTGGCGATAAATGGCAGTGGTAATCATAAATTGGCTGATTTTTAGCATAATCGTGATATAAGCGTTTGGCTGTATCAGTGGATAATAAAAAATCTTCGTTCATAAAGGTTTTCATTTTATTTTTCCTTATTGATTATTTTGATTGGGTTGTAATGTACGCATTGCCAGTTCACTCATATTTTTTTCAACCATCGATTTAGATAATGGATACCAATATTGCAATATAATAAAAATCAACAAGGCTGAAATAGCAGGAATAAGCGTGGCAACATTATAAATATGCTCTAATGTTTCAGGGGATTGTTTAGGTACATTTGCGGTATAGCCGACAAAACTTAATACAAAACCGCCTAAACCGCCAGCCAGTGCTTGTCCCAGTTTACGTGCAAAGGAATAAACAGAATAGATTGTGCCATCTTCACGCACATTACTTTTTAAATATTGATTATCGATAATATCTGCGATAAACGCCCAAATAATAATCATAAAATAGTTAAAGGTTAAGGCAGCAATTGTAATCAAGACAAGATAAGCCCATAAATTTTCTACACGTAAAATAAACAGGGCAAAATAAATAACACTAGTAATCAGCATTCCCACCGCAGCGGACTCTTTTTTACCAAAACGTTTTACTAACATTGGTGCAAAAGGCACCATGGCAAACGTGCAGGCAACAGGAATAATACCACCAATCGATAAACCAAGTTTATTATTAAAATAATCAATATATAAATAAGGATTTAATGTGCCTGTAGATAAACTAGAGAGCAGTAAAATAATAGCGACAAGAATAAAAATCTGTAATGGACGATTGCTTTTAATCCCTGAAAAAATACTCGTAACATCTTTTACACAACTTTGTTTGCTATGTTGACGCTCTGTATCCGGTAATTTAATTCTTTCAATCGTAAAACGATAACAAATTTGGTAGAGAATAAAAGCTAAAATCGTAAAGACCGCCATAATAACAGTAAACATTTCTGGCTGAATAACCTGTTTACCATCAATTTCTTTATAAATAAGTAATGGCACAATAGAGGTTATCAATAAAATGGCAATATTTGCACCAATTGCTCTAAATCCAGATAATGCTGCGCGATCTTCAGGTTTAGCACTAATAACGGTTGCCATTGATCCATAAGGAATATTTACTGCGGTGTAAGAAAAACTGCCCCATAAAATATAAGTTACAACCACATACGCTAATTTTAGTGGATACGCCCAATCTTTAACGACATAAACAAACATTAAAAAACCAGTAATACAAACAAAAGGTGATGCACGTTTAATCCATGTTCTAAAACGCCCATCTTTACCTGCTTTTGATGTATCTAATAAACGTCCCATACCAATATCGGTAAATGCATCAATAACTCGCGCACTTAAAAATAATAAACCCACTACATAACCAGGAATTTCAAGCACATTAGTATAAAATAGCATTAAGAAAAATGCTGCCATAATAAAAGTTAAATCATTGGCTAAATCACCACACAGATAAGCAATTTTATCTATTAAGCCAAATTCTCTATTGCCATTATTAAAACGCATATAAAGCTCCTATAAATTAGATATGTGTATCGTTAAACCCACAGAAAACATCAACAGGGCTAATTCCTTTAAATTCCGATTTGCCCATTAGTTTTTCCACTAATTTCGCTAATGTGGCTGGTTTGGAATCATAGGCGTTAATATAAGTTTTCATTTGTGGCACATCGGCTAAATGGAATGGGCATTGTACCGAAACAAAAATGGTTGGAATTTCGTGTACATAAAAAGGAATATCAGGTGTACCTTTACTTGCTGGCCAAATAATTCGTTGCCCTGTGCTGGCATTCACATTTGCCACATTGATTATCAAATCATAATTATTTACCAAATCTGAAATTGGGCGTTTGGCAGCATATACACTACGAATTGTTTTAATCTGTTCTTCCCCCGACATTTGGGCAATGTTTTCCATCGGTGATTTAAAGATTTCAACGTTAAAACCTTGTTCTCTTAATTGTTCTTGTAATACTTCAGTTGCTTTTCGATTATTCCCTGCGATCATTTTGCCAAAACCGCCTTCTACACCTTTAATATCCACTAATAAAATACGCGGATATTTATTGGGGGTAATTGGGAAAATATCTTGTTTATGTTTAACTAAAGTAATCGCACGATCGGCAACTTCACTAAAAATAGCTTTATTTTCAGCCAGACCAATTTGTGCAAGTGCTTGTTCTTTTGGCTGTAGAATTTCGGTTTTGGCTTTTTTATGTAAACCTAATTTTGCTTTTAAAGCTAAAATACGACTTAGTGCATCAGTTAAACGTTGTTCGGTAATAATGCCATTTTTATAACCGTCTAACATATATTGGAAATCTTCATCAGGATCGTTGAAGAATAAAAACAGATCACAACCTGCGGCAATACTGGTTGGTAACATTTCGCTACGTTTCATTGATGAAGTCATTGCAACCATATGGCTGGCATCGGTTACCACTAATCCATTAAAACCTAATTTCCCACGTAATAAATCGGTAATCAGCCCTTTGGATAATGTGGCTGGTAAACATTCTTCATCGGTTAAATTTGGATTAAAATGTTTTTCATAGGCGGGCTGATGAATATGCCCTGCCATAATAGAGGGTAAACCAGCATCAATTAAACCTTGATAAACTTTGCCGAAAGTTTTATCCCATTCTTCGCAAGAAAAGCTGTTAATGCTGAATGATAAATGTTGATCGCGTTCATCAACGCCGTCGCCTGGGAAGTGTTTTGCCGCAGGTAAAATGCCGTGCTCTTGCACCCCTTTTATATAGGCAAGTGCCATTTCTAACACTTGATCAGGATTTTGACTAAAGGCGCGGTTAGATATAATCGGGTTACGCCAGTTGTAGTTAATATCCACAATCGGGGCAAAACACCAGTTACAGCCGACAGCAGCTGCTTCTAAGCCGCCCACACGTCCCATTTCATAAGCCCATTTTGTGGATCATTGGTTGAAGCAATTTTCACTTGCACGCCAATTTCTGTGCCGTCTGTGCAAGCGCCATTGCCACCAGCTTCAATATTGGCAGAAATTAACAACGGAATTTTGCTATTTTCTTGTAAAATACGGTTTTGTTCATACACTTCAGCAGCGCTTGCAGGGTTATAACGCACTGCGCCAATATGATATTTATTTACGACATCTTTTAAATATTGTTCATCACGGCTTGAGCCCATATTGACAAATAATTGCCCAATTTTTTCTTCAAGGCTCATATTTGCAATGGTTTTTTCTACCCATTGAATATCTTCATCCGTTAAATAAAAGGGTTTGGCTTTTAAATCGACAGACATTTCTTATCTCCTATTATTTTAATGTTGATTAAGATTCTGATTGAATGCTTGTAATAATTCATTAGCATAGTTTTCATCGAATAAATTAAATTTCAACTTTCCGAAAGCTTCTAGTACCAATTTATCCCAAGATTCATTTTCAAAATTAAATAAAATTGGATAAAAATAAGTATTTGCTTTTTGTGCTGCAGAATAATCCCCTGGGGAATCCCCGACCATTAACACTTTTTTATAACCTAATTGTTTAATCAATTTCAAGCAGTGTGCTTTTGAACCTTCATTTTGTCCAAAAACTAAATCGGTATATTGAAGAACATCATATTCCGACCACTCTTTTTCAATCGCTTCATTATTGGCAGAACTCACCACCGCAATATCAGCAAAGTTTTTTAATATAGCCAATGATCGACCTGCATTTTTAAATAATGCATTTTCCATTGTTAAATTCTTAATAGCACTATTGACTTGTTCCGACCACTGCAAAGCAAGTAATAAATCAGGGCTAGAATTTTTTTCAATTTCACGTTTTAATGAACCGTTAGATAATTCATTGGTTGTTTTTACCCATTGGGTTAATTGGCTAAAATCTTTGTTATAGCCATATTCTTGTAAGGTAAAAATTAAACCGTTAAAACGATTTGTTCCACGCGTGGCAGAAAATAAATTCACTTTATTCCAAATTGTTAAAAAGCGTTCGCGATCGGTAATTTGAAATACATCAACGGCAATAGGCCCGAAACATTCGTAATGCTTAATATTCATCGTATCCATTACGCAACCATCGGAATCCACACACACAATAATGTTATGTTTAGGTTGAAACTCTTGCATTTTAAACTCCGCTATAGGCTGAGAATCCGCCATCAACAGGTACAACCACGCCATTTACAAAGCTGGCATATTGGCTATCAATTAAAAAGAGCAATGCACCAAGCAACTCTTCTGGTTCACCAAAGCGACCCATTGGTGTGTTGGTGAGAATTTTATTGGCGCGTGCGGTTGGTTTGCCGTCTTGATCAAATAACAATGCACGATTTTGATTACTGACTAAAAAGCCAGGAGCGATTGCATTACAACGAATGCCGACTTTAGAGAAGTACACCGCCAGCCATTGCGTGAAGTTACTAATTGCTGCTTTCGCACCTGAATAAGCGGGGATTTTGGTTAATGGCGTGAAGGCATTCATACTGGAAATATTGACGATATTTGCGTCATCTTTACCAAGCATATCTTTGGCAAACACTTGCGTAGGAAGCAATGTGCCGAGATAGTTAAGGTTAAATACGAACTCAATACCTGCTTTATCGAGCTCAAAAAAGGTTTTTACCCCTTCAGCTAAATCAGTGGTATGAAATTCATTGTCTGTGGTTGCTTTTGGATTATTACCGCCTGCGCCGTTAATTAAAATGTCGCAAGTGCCAAAATCGGCTGCGATTTGATCGCGCACCGCTTGAATGCTGGCTAAATCCAGCACATTGGTTTGATAGGCTTTCGCACTGCCACCTGCTTGGTTAATTTCTTGTGCCACAAGGTTTGCAGCATCAAGGTTAATATCCAATAAAGCGATATGTGCTTTGGTATGCGCAAGCTGTTTGGCTAAGAAGGCGCAAAGCACACCGCCTGCGCCAGTTATTACAATTACTTTGTTATTAAAATTGTGGTTCATAGCAATATTTGTCATTGGTTGTCTCCTAAATTTTCTTTGAACTGGTTGTCCAATATTATGTAATTGGTATACCTATAGCTAAAAACATAAAAAATTCTATACTATTTCGAAACAAAAAAATGTGAACTAGATCACATTTCTTAAAATTGGTCCACCAATAATTAAGTTTTTGTGATGTAGATCACGTTTTTATAAAAATTCTCTTTTTTAAATAATAAAAACAAGTAAAATAAAACAAGAAAAGACAAAAATGCCGAATTAGTTATACCAATTTATACCTAATAAGGATTTTGAAAACTTAGGAGGAAATATGCTACAAGAGATTTCACGCTCCTATAAAAAAATCGGAGCCATATTAAAACAACAGCTAGTTGATGGTGTTTATCAAGTGGGCGACCGTTTACCTCCCGAACGTGATTTAGCAGAACTGATGAATGTAAGTCGCACGGTCATCCGTGAAGCCATTATTATGTTGGAATTAGACGATCTGGTTTCCGTGCGTAAAGGATCAGGTGTATATGTCATCGCTTCACCTAAAGTAATGGCACAAAATGATGATAACTATGAATATGCGGATGTGGGGCCTTTCGAATTATTACAAGCTCGACAATTGGTAGAAAGTAGCATTGCAGAATTTGCGGCGATTCAGGCGAGCCGCAATGATATTTTACGCTTAAAAGATATTTTAAGTCGTGAGCGAATTACTCTTGAGCAAAATGATGAAGATTATTCCGAAGATGAAGAATTTCACAGTGCTATTGCGGAAATTACCCAAAATGAAGTATTAATCAATCTGCAAAAAGAACTGTGGAAATACCGCAATAATCCGATGTGGAAAGGCTTACATTTACATATTAGCGATCATAAATATCGCCAAATGTGGTTAAAAGATCACGAAGCGATTTTAACCAGCATACAACGAAAAGATCCTGCACTGGCGAAAAAAGCCATGTGGCAACATTTGGAAAACGTAAAACAAAAACTGTTTGAACTCTCGGATGTAGAAGATCCGAATTTTGATGGTTTTTTGTTTAATGTGAATCCTGTGTCAGTGGGGTTAAATTAATAAATTATAAGGAGTTATCTATGGAACAAACATGGCGTTGGTACGGCCCTAATGATCCCGTTTCCCTTTCCGACATCCGCCAAGCAGGGGCAACAGGTATTGTAACGGCTTTGCATCATATCTCCAATGGGCAAGTGTGGACAGTGGACGAAATTGAAAAACGCAAAACCGTGATTGAGCAAGCTGGGCTTTCGTGGTCAGTAGTAGAAAGCGTGCCAGTTCACGAAGAAATCAAAACCCAAACAGGCCATTTTCAAACGTGGATTGATAATTATAAACAGACCTTACGCAATCTCGCTCAATGTGGGATTGATACGGTTTGCTACAATTTTATGCCCGTGTTGGACTGGACGAGAACCGATTTAGCTTATGAAATGCCAGACGGTTCAAAGGCATTGCGATTTGATCATATTGCCTTTGCGGCATTTGAATTGCATATTTTAAAACGTCCGAATGCGGAGCGGACTTACACTGAAGAAGAACGTCAACAAGCCCAATCCTATTTTGAACAAATGACAGCAGACGACATTGCGACGCTCACCAAAAACATTATTGCAGGGTTACCAGGGGCAGAAGAAGGCTACACATTGGAAGAATTTCAGGCTCAACTGGATCGCTACAACGGCATTACCCCTGAAAAATTCCGTACTCACTTGGCGTATTTCTTAAACGAAATTATACCCGTGGCACAAGAAGTCGGGATTCGTATGGCGGTTCACCCTGACGATCCACCACGCCCGATTTTAGGCCTACCACGCATTGTATCCACTATTGACGATATGCAATGGTATGTGGACACGCAACCTTTGGCTGCCAATGGTTTTACGATGTGTACAGGCTCTTACGGTGTTCGTCCTGACAACGATTTAGTTGCAATGACCGAACGTTTTGCCGATCGGATTTACTTCGCTCATTTGCGTGCCACCCAACGAGAAGATAATCCGTTAAGTTTCCACGAAGCGGATCATTTGGCAGGGGATGTGGATATGTTCGGCGTAGTCAAAGCCTTGCTAACTGAAGAATATCGCCGCAAAACCAATGGCGACACGAGATTAATTCCAATGCGTCCCGATCACGGTCATCAAATGCTGGATGATTTGAAAAAGAAAACTAATCCAGGTTATTCCGCCATCGGGCGTTTGCGTGGTTTGGCGGAATTTCGGGGATTGGAATTGGCGTTGAAGAAAGTGTATTTTGAGAAGTAAATCGACTACTAATAAATCTAAGACCGCCTAATTAGGCGGTTTTATTTTAAA